>Ga0299912_10002906_pt1 | contig 14056 bp, 3 predicted proteins | sample RVTome_2_FD_207667 | JGI IMG/M metagenome (GOLD analysis project Ga0299912, IMG submission 207667) | Soil microbial communities from uranium-contaminated site in the Upper Colorado River Basin, Wyoming, United States - RVT95D214 (version 2) ...
CGCTGGATCGTCCCCTCCAGGGTGGTAGGCGCTGTGACCCGGTAATCTCCCATGGCATAGTAGAAGAAGATGACGAGGCCGATGACCAGGATCGAAATCAATTTGAGGAGTAGATGTCCTGAGCCGAAAACTTTTTTCAACAGTTTTGCGAAGGACTCACCCGCCTTTGTGATCAGCCACCGTTCCTCCCTTCGTCTTGTATCGAGAATCGGACCGGCCAGAACAGCGACGGTTTCACAGAGCTCAATCGTCCCCTGATCAAAGGTCTTGTCCGCCGGCCGCTCGAGCGTCAGTCCTCCCAGGACTTTTCCGTCACTTCTTAAAGGCACGGTGCAAATGGTCCCTGCACCGTGTTGCCTTGCCAGCTCTTCATGGGCGCGGGTTACGAGAGGCGTAGCCTCGGGGGGCTGCGGATAGACGATCACAGCCTGCTGGTCGATCGCCTCTTCCATCGCCGACCCGATGGCACGAACAAGATTCATCTGTTTACCGAACTCCGCACTGTGTGATAAGGCACGGACGCGCAAATGGCCGCGATGTTGAAAACCAAGGCTCACCCTGTCACAATCCAGCTTCGTTGCCAATCGGGTTACAAAAGCCATAGCGGCCTGCTGGAAGCGACCGTGTTCCAAAACACTGGTAATGAGATCGAGGACAGTCTGAAGGCGCTCGTTGGTATCGGCTGCTTTCGAAGCCTCTGTCCTGCGGAGCATGACCTCGAGCCAGGAGACTCCCCAGTGAAGCTGTCTCATCATGGCTTGAATGTTGTAGCCAGGACGTCCTTCCACCTCCAGGACTACCACTCCATGTATCTTGCCCGAAACTTCAATGGGATAGGCAATGTGGTGGCTTTCCGCGATGACATTACCAGGATAATTGGCAGATTCACTCTTCAGGAGAAGGCCGCGCCGTTCCTTGAGGGCGCGCTCTGCGGCTCCGGTCAGGTGTGTGACGTTGAAAGTGGGGCTTGGCCAGACTCCAACAGGTGTGAAGGGCCCTCGGTCAGGAGTCCCGAGCAGAACCAGAGCGCTCCGCATGCCCTTGAGCATATAGCATTGGAGGGAAAGCCAGCTTTGAACGAATGCTTTTGGAGTAGAGGCCTCGGCAAACTGCCGCCAGAGGTCCTGATCGGAATCAGGACCTTGGATATCTGCTTGTTCGCCTAAGCCGCGACTGGAACGAGGTCTGTCTCCGTGGTCAGGTGGGATTTGGGCCATAGGAATGGGAATTCAACTCTTTTGAGTTGAGGCTCCGGTCCAGTCGTTCAATTGAACGACTGGACTAGATTCCATTTCCTTCACGATATAGGCGTATCGGTTGGCTGGCGAGCCTCAACATCGAGTTTGCCGTATTTTGATTCATAGTCCCGAACAACGTTACTCAGCACCAGGGAAAGTCGCTTCGCCACAAAGGGACTTAAAACGATACGGTCCGAAAGCTGAACCGTCACCTCCCTCTGGCTGGCATCCCAGGATTGGTTCATCCCAAAGAAGAGAACAACCTCTTCACGTGTACCGGCTGCGTTGAACACGTTGGCGTACGCACTCCTCATGTTGGAGCTATCCCAGCGAATTTTCAGCTGGGTTGTGTCCTGTGTCGTCCCTCCAGCTGCTCCTGTTGCTTCACCACCACGCTCCTCTTTTTTTGCCATACGACCTCCGCGAAATTTAATGATGTTTCAGTCTTTTCCCTTTAATCAATGACAGTTTACATGACCTATCGTTTCCTGTCAAGGACATGCATCATTTCCGAACGAAGAATTCCTTAATTTTTTCATTATGTTAAATAATGTCAAATGACGTAAAGAACCAACTCGTTCAACACCAATGTCATTATGACCAGACGGATTCTTAATGCCAAAATTTTGAATCACAAATCGTTTTGTTATCATAAGAGAAGGATTAACGCAAAAGTATCGGCTCTTTAGCCCAAGAAGAGGAAAAAATTTTCTTATTGATGAGAGTTTAAAGGAAAGATTTTAATCAATGATGCGGAGGAACGCGGGAAGATCTGAGTGAGATACTTCCCATATTCCTTAGTTTCGGAGCTCGAAGGAGAGCAGGCTTATCGAGACGTGGTGCGAGCCCCTAAGCATGTCGTTACGTCCCATCTTCATGAAGTATAAAAAAAGAGCCTTCCAACCAGGAAGGCTCAAGAGGCTACCTTATTATTAGATTTTTCGCTGGAAGTCGGAATCAAACCGAATTCACGATATCGGCGTATCGGTTGGCTGGCGAGCCTCAACATCCAGTTTGCCATATCTTGACTCATAATTCCTAATAACATTTTGAAGCAAAATGGCCAGCCGCTTTGCCACAAAGGGGCTCAAGACGATGCGGTCTGAAACCTGAACCGTCATCTCCTTCTGAGCAGCATCCCACGCCTGGTTCATCCCAAAGAAGAGAACGATCTCCTCGCGTGTGCCTGCCACATTGCATACATTGGCATAAACACTCCGCATGTTGGCTTGGTCCCAGCGGATTTTCAGCTGGGTCGCCGGACTAGGCGTAGGGGTTCCAATGATGTCAGATCCTTCACGGCCTTTCTCTTTTGCCATACATCCTCCTTTGAATTGAATTTGTGTCCTCTTTGTCTTCACCGAGAATTCTAATCCGAATCTCGTTGTTCGGATTATTATAGCTATCTTGAAAACCGTTCACTAAGAAATCGGCAAGCCAGGATCTCTGAGGCTGTTCCATCAGGGTTGGGATAGCCGCTTCGGTCGAATCCATCACAACCAAATTGGTAGTTTCTCCCCGGTCTTGGTTGTTTGTTTCTCCAACGAGGCGGCGTTCCCCTGCATCGAGCGTTCCGCTCATCAGCAGATTTGCTTCAGGGTTAAGATCCTCGAACCCAAGGACATGGCCCATTTCATGCATGACCACCGTAAGTAAATCCATATCTCCAACGGCTGGGCTCGAAGCCACAGCCACGAGTTCTCCATCCTTACCTCCGGATCTGAACTCGGAGTTGTCACATGGAGTGGAATCAATAAACCAGCCATAACCCGCCGCATCAATATCGAGAAGAACTGTATCTCCTATTACTTGGCCTAAGATCAGTCCGTCGAGGTCAACGATCTGGAAGTTGACACCATCCAACAGTGCCTGAGCACTTTCATCAAGACTAAGGGAGTTGGCCCAGCGGTCGATTGCTTCTTCAATGATGGGATCAAGGGCGCTATAGGCAAGGGTTGTTCCGACGTCCACCTGCTCCGCGGGTGCTGATGAAGCCATCAGGTTCTGAATCCCGAGGGCGGGGTCGTTGCTCTTCACGCCGAAGGTGTCGAAGGAACTCGCGCCACCCTCGGAGAGCACCCCGAACCCACCGTCGACCAGCAGGCCGTTGAAAGCATAACCGATCACCGCCTGCCCGTTCAGGGTGACGCTGACCGTCAAGCCGTGGAGCGATAGGCCGAGGTCATAATCGAAGCCCGACTCGATATTCCGCGCCGCCGAAGCATCGACTTGCCAGCCCCCACGCGCGGTATGATGACCGATCAGAACTTCGTCGCTCACCGCAGAGAGCGCGACGAACTTGAAGTCCTCCGGGCCGTAGACGTCGAACACGATGCCTCCCATGGTCTCGATCCGGAATCTCGCCCCAAGTTCGAGCACCGACTCGGCGCCGACCGTCAGATCGTACAGGCTGAGCGCGAGATCGCCGCCCGCCGGAGCGCCTTCGTAGCGCCCGCCGAGGACCTCCCAGTCACCGACGAGCGAGTTGAAGGAAACCGCCGTGCCGCCGAAGTCCTCGCTTTCCTCATAAGTCCAATCGGGCGGCAGCACCTGCACCGCGACGTTGTCGATGCGCGCGATCGAGTTGTTCGCACCAAGGCCCACCAGGCCGGCGTTGAGGCCATAGCTGTAGCCGTACTCATCGACCCGCGGCGTGTACACGTGCGTGAACACGAGTTTGTTGTCGACGACGAGCGTCCCCACAGTGCCGTTCAGCGCGAGTAGCATTGTGTAATCCTTCTCCGCCTTAACGCCGCCTTGAACAGGCGCCTGTTCGTCAACATGCCAGCCGCTCGCGTCGCGGTGGCCCATGACCAGTTTGTTGAGCGCCACATCGAGACCGGCAAACTTGAAGTCCTCCGGCCCCTGGTAGTCGAAAATCAGGTAGGCGTTCGACTTAGTGCCCGCGGTCGGCTTGCCGGCGTTGATCGTGGCCTTGAGCTCGAAGTAGCTCGGCAGGTACACGTCGGGATAGAACACGCTCACCGCGTCCGCGCCGAGCGTGAGCGGCGCGACTTGGAGCCGTCCGCTGCTCACCGTCCACTTGCCGCTGTCAATGAAGAAGCCCTGCGTGGAACCGTCGTTGAAGTCGGCGGTGCGCAGCACGTCACGCCGTCCGCCCGGAATGTTTCCCGGCTGCGGGTCGGTCGGCCCGCCGGTCTGATCCTGCCACAGGCCGTGGTCCCTCTGGATGATGAGACCCAGCTCGCCGTCAGGCTCGCCGTTCCGCTCCGCTTCGTTACCCGTGTCCGTGTCCCGCGTCGGGTCGGCGCCCTGGCTTGCCGAGAGTGCATAGAGGAACTCATCAAGCTGCGGTGGCCTCTGGCGGCTCACCGTGGCGATACCGAACCCAGAGAAGGGCACGATGTAGCTATTGTATTCGCCCACCCAGTCGATCAGGCGATCACCACCCGTGTTGGCGATCAAGATGTCAAGCCCGGCCCCGCCGTATACACGGTCCTCGTAGAGCGGGTGCGTGTCGGGCGTGTCGTTCGGGCTCGGCTGGATTTTGTTCGGATTTGCGTCACCGAAATTGCCTTCTCCCGCTATCGTCAGCACGTCGTCCGCATTCGACAGGTCGTTGCCCCAGCCGCCCCACATCGTGTCCTTGCCAGTGCCGCCGACGAGCCAGTCGTTGCCGAGGTCACCAAAGATGACGTCGGCGCCGTCGTTGTTCCTGTCGGCCCAGGCGATGGGCGTCCCGTTGGGCGCGAACTCGATCGCGCCGTTCACCAGTGGGCCTTCGTCTGACGTCTGATTGAGGAAGTACGTCTTTCCCGGCGCCTCGCCGGTCTTCCACACGCTGCCGTCATCGTTGAACATGATGGTGCGGCGCGGGTCGTACTCGTCGTAGAGGAAGAATTCGCCCAGTCGGCTCTGCACCGGCTTCGGTGCGTTCCAGGGATCCGCGTCGTCCCCGAACTTTAGGATGTCGCCCGGGTTCCATGGCCGCGTGAAGTCGGTGCGCACAAGGCCGATGACCTTGCCCGCGCCGTCGAAGAGCTGGGTGTAGGACTCTCCCAGCGCCTCGCCGCCCGCGATCGCATCGTCGCCCGCTGCGCCGTGCAGAAAGTCGTCGCCCAAGCCGCCGAAGATGATGTCGTCCGACACGTTGGCGTCGAACAGCGGATCGTCTCCACCCTGCGCGTTCGGCGTCAGGTTGAACGGCGTGATGTCGACCGCCTTGTTGAGCGCGTGGTTGACGTTCAGCGTGGCGGTCTGGACCTGTCCCGGTGTGTAGACGAACTCGTCGATCACGTTGCCGTGAATGACCTGCGGATGGCGCGGATCCGGGTCCTCGGCGAGCAGGAAATTGATCCCGTACAGCGGCTCGCTGTACTGCGTGATGTCGCCGCCGGTATTGCGGCTGGTGAAGATGCGACCGTCATCGCCGATTACGCCGTCCTGTCCAGTGCCGCCGGAGATCCAGTCGTTGCCCCAGCCGCCGATCAGGTCATCGTCGTCCGCATCGCCGAAGATGCGGTCGTGGCCGCCCGCGCTGTAGACGGTGTCGTCCCCCGTTTCGCCGTGGACTTCGTCGTGGCCGCCGATGTCGATGCTCGCCCAGATGCCGAACTCGTCGCGGAAATCGTCGTTGTTCGGATCCTCGAGCGAGAACAAGTCAGGCCGGAAGTCTGGGCCGCCCTCGGTGTAGTCCAGCAACTCCACGCCGCGGACGATGATCTTCGCTTCGGGGTCGTAGTTGTCGTATTCAAAGGTCTCATATGGCTTGGGCACCGTGAGTGTCAGATTATCGATATGGTTTATCCCGACGATGCGTATGATGTTGGCGTTGTCGCCGACGACGGTGTCGGCGTCGCGGGCATGGCGCTCGCTGGCCAGCGTGCCGTCGATCGGCAGATCGTAGTCAGCCTCATTGGTGTCGCCATCGCGATCGATCTGCGTCCCTGCACCGCCGAAGATGTAGTCGTCGCCGTCCGGCCGCTCGTCGGGATCTTCGAGGCTGAAGAACTCCGAGCTGCCGCCGACGAGGTCGTCCTGGCCGAGGCCGCCGAAGATGACGTCGTTGCCGCCGCCACCCTCGACGTAATCCTCGCCGTCAGTAGCGGCTTCAAACGAGGAAACCACATCGAGATCGCCGATGAAGTCGCTCACCTGACCGTCCGGCGTGTTGACCGTCCCGTCTGGCGTTCGCGACGCGCCCACATGAGAGCCGGTGGTAAAAGCAATCGTGATTCCACCGTCCCCCTGGACCACGTCGTGGCCGAGCTGTCCGAAGATCTCATCATGGCCCTCGCTGCCGGCAATGTAGTCGTTGCCGAAGCTGCCGACACCAGCGTTGCCTTCGTCCATTTCGAAGACGTGTAGGGTCGAATAGTCGACCGAATACTCACTCCACCATGGCGCGCCGTCCGGATCACGGTAGTCCCGCGGAATGCCGTCGACGAGCAACTCGCCGCTTGCCTCGCCAGTTGGCACAGGAGCGCCGGCAAACAAAGGATCCTGATCGGAGCGGCTGTACAGCAAGCCGCCGAGCAGCGTCTGGAACCGCAGGCTGTCTATATCGTCAAACAGGTCGCTGTCCGGGCCGCCCATACGCGTCAAGTAGACGTTGTCTCCAAAGATACGGTCGTCATCACCGAGCCTTGCGTCGTCATCGTCGTCCTGCTCATCGCCGTCCAGCATGTCGTTGGCGGCGCCGCCAATGATGATATCGCTGTCGAGACCACCGAAAATAATATCATCATTACCATTTTGCACCTCGGCGGAGTTAATCTCCAGGGCGACGCTGAGCGAGGTGGTCTGGATCCGCTGCAGCAGAACCGGCGGCAGATTCGGGTCTTCAGCCAGCATTTCGATGGCCCCATGGTCCCCGAAGATGATGTCGAAGAAGTCACCAAATACACCTTCTGAACTACTCGTAGAATCACCATAGATCAGATCGCGACCGGCGTCCATATCGTCCCGCAAGGGGGATTTTACCGGTTGGATCGTTGTTCCCTTAGTGTCGGTACCCGGCTGGGCAGTAGGCAGCGGGCTCGCATCGATGGTGCTGATAGTCAGGGCGCGCGTGAAGACGTTCACGTTGATCCCGCTGTCGCCATAGATGTGATCGACGCCGCGATTGCCGATGATCAGGTCATCGCCTGAGCCGCCCGCAAGGTGGTCGCCCGTCTGGCTGCCGATGATGGTGTCGTTGCCACGGCCGCCATAAGCTGTGAAGCCGACGCTGGGCAAACTGCCTGGCTCGGCGTCAGCGAACAATACGCTGGCGTCGATGACGTCGTTGCCATGCAGGTCGAACGGGTCGGCGAGCGGAAAGACCCATTCGTCATCCTCATTCTCCTCGTCGGTCAGCTGCGGGAACGGATCGAATGGTTTTTCACCAAGCTCAAGGCCCAGCACGCTGAAGGGCTCGCCGCTGTACCACATGCCGTCTTGCGAAGTATCGCCATAGACGACAAGAGGCGAATCGGGTCCGGCGCCGCCGGTGATGACGATGTGATCGCCTCCCACACGCTCGCCCCCGTCTCGCGTTTCATCGAACCCGAAGACGGTCAACTCAACGCCCGTTTGCGGCGTCAGCGCCACGTCAAACAATGTCATTTCATCGCCATCGAGCGCTTCGACCATGAACGGACCGGCATACTCGCTGATATAAACAGTCTGACCGACATAGAAACCGGCACCTGACCAGTCGCCTCCACTGCGGGTGATGGTATCAGTAGAGATATCCATCAGCTCCGAAACTTCTGTTTTCAGCGGTTCCGTAACATGCAGTGCCAGCGCGTTGTCCACCTCGCCCAGGTAATCGCCGTCGGTCAGCACGGTGCCGCCGATGGCCAGCGGGGCGCTGAGGATCAGGGTGCTGCCGTCGCCCCAGGTGAGCGCGGCGTTCGCCAACTCGTCTCCGGATAGGTAATCCTCTGGTTCGGCGTCGACGATGTCCAGGATCTCGCGGGTGTAGGTCTCGCCCGCAAGCTGGATGATCTGACCTGCTTCGTAGCGGTCCTCTCCCCAGTCGCGACCGTCGAGGCGGGTCACCGCAAAACCGTCTTCATGTTCGCTGTCGACGTTCATGTCCCCTTCGGTCTCGAGCCTGAAGTTGCCACCACCATGCACGACCGTCAGGCCGCCATGGACACCCTGGACATAGAACGACTTGGTGGCGTCGGTTTCGTTTGGAAGCGCCACACCCTCGAGCGTGAGAGACAAGCGGTCTTCGGAGATCTCGTTGATACGGAAATCACGCTTGCCGTTCTCGTCAACCATGGTGACGAGATGGCCTGCCAGGTACCCCTCATCGATCCAGGAGCCGCTTTCGCGGGTGACGATGCCGCCGGTGTACCTCGGATCAATAGTGACTTCGATGATCGCCCCAACGTTTGCGTCTGTCAGGTTATTGAAGGTCCGGTTTGCTTCGGACACAGGCGCAAGCTGCTTACCGACCAGCGTCAGTTCGGTTTCGGTGACGGCGGCGACGATGTATTCATCCTTGTTAAAATCCTCGTCGATCGTGACGACGTCGCCGACGTTGTAGTCCTCGTCAATCCAGGATCCGACAGTGCGCGTGACTAGGCCGCCAGCGGTGGTCTCAAAAATATCTACTGTAGCGTCGATGGTTTCGACGTCCTGATCGAATGCCGTGATCGTGTACTCGCCGTCGGGAAAATTCAGTTCCGGACCGCTCAGAACCAAAATCGAGTTGTCGTTCGGATCGGGCAGGATCTCGCCGGGCGGGATCGCGTCATTGATCGCCGACACCGTCCATTCTCCGGCCACACCGTCAATGGCCACGGTCTGGCCGACCAGGAAGCCGACAGCCTTCCAGTCAAATCCTTCGCGAATGATCGTCCCACCATCGCCACCGGCATCGGGAGTGAACTCGAAATCATTGGTCACTTGAACAGACGGCGCAGGATCGAGTGTACCCTCAATGTCGAGCCTGTCGTTGCCTTCGCCCAGCAGCAGGTTCAACACCTCGATGGTGCTCTGGCTGGCATCGGTGCCGAAGCCGCCCTGACCGAAGCTGATCTTCCCGAAGCTGATGCCGCCGGGGAAGAAGCCACTCTCACCGAATACACCGGCACCGAGCGCGCCGAAGTCAAGGTCGTCGGCCATGTTGAAACCACGCAAAGTGGTCTGTGTCATTATCCCGTCGACGTCTTCCTTGCTGGTGTCATTGAAGATGTTGAGCACATCGATCTGCTGGGATTCGGGCGGCTGAGTGCCAATAGCAATAAGGAAGTCGTCCGCCTCGCCGGGCAGTTTCAGACCGTTTTCCAGCGAACGGTCGGCACCGGTGGGGCCACCCTCGACCGCAAGCGGACCACGCAGCTTGGACAAATAGTGGCCCTGTACGGGGAAGACCTTCACGCCCTCGCGGGTGACCGGAACTTCGTAGTTGACGTCGGCCTGAAGCTCTATCGTCTGCTGCATGTAGTAGTTGCTCGGATCGAAGGTGGCAACCGCCGCAGTGCGCGCAACGGTGACCGTCTCGGTCCCTTCGGTAAACGAGGCGGTATTCTCGACCGTGAACTGGATCGTGTCGTCCTTGGTGTCGTTCTCACCGCGGATGATGGCGATCTTGTAGTCGCCCGGATTGAGCAGGCCATCGATGCGGATGCGCTGGCCTTCCAGGAAGCGGTTGGCCAGCCAGCCGGGATCTTCGTCGGCGAGCCCGGTGATCGTCATCCGGTAGGTATCAACACCGTTTTCCTCAACGATCGAGAACTCGACCTCGCCGGTGAATATGCCGATATCGGCCAAGTCCGACAGGGTCGCCGTGTCCTGCACCTCGACCGGATCGTCAGCGCCGAACGCGAGGTTGACGGTCATCACCTGATGGCTGACAGAGGTCACATAATAGTCCCCGTCATAGTCCGCTCCGCTTCCACCGATGCGGATCTGTTGACCTTCCGTGAAGCCTTCACTGATGAAACTGCCAAGATCGGAACCCGTCCCACGGGTGATCTGGCCGAAGCTTTCCCCGTTCTCAAAGACCAGGCTGCCCTCAAAGATCTCCACCGGGCGCAGACCGCCGATGAGTTCATAATCCGCGGGCGTCACGGGATTCCCTTTGACGCTGACGACATCAGCAAGGCCGTCGGTGAGGATGGCGATTTCGACCTGCGCCTCCGGCTCCTTGGTGAGGCGCAAGGTGTAGTCGTCGGTATCCGAGCCGTCTGCGTTGAGCAGGGTGTTGCCCTCGCTTTGGATCACCACCGCGCCGGCGGTTTCATTGTCGATCACCTCGACATCGAGTAGGCCAGATCCGGAGCGCAGGTTCGGGAAGACGTAATTGGCATCCGTCGTTAGAGAATCGCGTTCGAAGGAAATCACCGCCGTCGCCGGATCTTCGCGCGTCATGTCGTCACGCGCCTGAATGCCGACGCGCACCGGGTCATCCCAGTTCCAGTTGGGGGTGGTGTCGTCGAACTGGATCCGCCAGTAGCCATCAAGGCCCTTGTACATGCGGCCGTCGGCGTTCAAGGGGTCGTCGACATCGAAAAGCGCGATGTCCTCGTCGCTGGCCTCGTCCAGGAACAGCTTCACGACCACCAGACCGTCCATCTCCTTGGCCAGCTGCACGAGAATTTGGTCGGTCAGTTGAGTGGTGCTGTCACCTTCGATGACCAGCGTTCGCAAATCCTCTGTTACTGTTCCGGGTTTCACCTCGGTGACATAAACCCCCGGGGTGTCGTTGTCGCGCACCATGACCTCGACATTACGCACGTCGGCCGCATCAAAGGGATCGACATAGTCCTCAGGGGCAATCGGTAAGCCGCTATCCGGGTCTATCGGGAAGTCGCCCAGTGCAACGCCGCTGATGTCGGAAATTACGCTGTGCTGGCTAACGACCACGCGATCGCCTTCCGCCCGTGGATCGTCCGGCGCGAAGACATAGACCGTCTGCACCTGATCCCAGTTGTCATGGTCGAAGGTCAGTACCACTGCGCGGTTGTTGATGACCTCTGGATCGCCATTAACGACGATGTCGCGCTGGAAATCTGGGTACTCCGGATTGTTGGGCGGGTCCGTGGTAAGCCAGATGGTGTCCCCCTCACCGTTCGGAAGATAAGGTTCTTCGTGAATCAGCGTGTTGTCCGCCTCCTCCTGCGGCGAGCGCGCCGCCGAAGCCGTGACATACACGAACTGTCCTTCAAGCGGCTGGACGGCGAGGCGCACCGTGTAGGAATCGATCGTGACCGGCCCGCCTTCACGAACCGCCGTGAAGCCGCCGGACTCGTCGATCATGACTATCCCTTCTTCTTCGGACGCAACGTTGTAGTCGAACCCGTCGACCAGCACGCCGTCATATTCCGGATCACCCGACGTCACCAGGTGATCGACTGCGCCTGAAGCACCTTCCAGCTCACGGGTGACGATGTCCTCGGTGACGTCGCCCGTCACGTTGATCGTGTCGGAACCGAGCCCGCCGATCACGCGATAGGCCACGCCATAGGCCGTTGACTGGACGAAGAATTCGTCGTCGCCCTCCAGGCCGTCCACTTCGACCACCTCGATCGTCGTGTAGCGGACATTGAGCCCGGCACCGAAGATGCCACTTTCGGTGATGGCAATGTCGTCGGCGAATTCCGTCGCGAGGATCACGAGCTTATCAAAGCCCGTGCCGCCGTCCACCGAGACGGGCGCATTGACGTTGTACTGCACCTCATCCTCGCCGCCACCGCAACGAATGTCCGGCGCCCGGGCCACTGAGAAACCAAGCCCGATGATCGGCACGGCAACACCGTCTTCATCCAGTACGATCGTATCGTCGGTCCAGTCGTCCGGGGTGGAGTCGGCGTCCGCGAAATTGATCACTCCGTCCATATTGGTGTCTTGGTCCACTGCCGGCAGGTCATCGGCGTCGATGTTTCCGTCACCGTTCCAGTCCTGGTTGGCTACAGCGGCGATTGCAAATGCACGCACGATGAACAGATCGTTGTCGTCATCTCCCTCCAGTCTCAATTCGGCTTGGTTGGAATAGACCCGGAACTCGTCGTCGCCAGTGCCGCCTTGCGCAACCAATGGTGCACTGGTGCCCGGGCTCAGCCAGCCGCGGGTGGTCGGTACGAGATCGGGGAACACATCCTGCGCGAGTAGCATGCCCTCGGCCTGATCGCGCTTGTCACCGAAGATCTGGCCGTTCTGGAAGGTATCGTCGCCCGCGCCACCCTGCAGCGACACAATCGCCGTTGTGTCGTCGGAATAGAAGGCGTCGTTGCCGCCCAATCCGAGGATCGTGATGCGGCCGTTCAGCGCAGTGTCGTAATTGATGCGGATGACTTCGTCGCACGGCTCGTTGCCCTCGATGGTGTCGAGATAGGTGTCGGGCTGGCCGTGCAACATCGCCACGTATGCCGGCCGGTCCGCAGTTTCGTTCGGCAGGAAGGCCGCCCGGCGCAGCAGGAAGACGTCATCGGTCGGCAGGTTGTTTCCGAATTCGTCGTTTCCGTTGACCGTTGAGTCGTAGCCGTAGATGGTCAGCTCGTCGACGCCGTCATTGGACAGACCGGTGTCGAGCACGTTGATCACATTGTTGCGTTCGTCTATGTCGCTATTGCTGCCGAGGGTATAGATCTTGTAATCGTCGCTTTCAGACACACCGTCCAGCGTCAGCGTGTGCTCGGCCACGGTCTGCTTCGCCGGCGAAGTCTGGGTATTGGTGTCCTGCAGATAGTAGACGATAAACCTATCCTCGCCGTCCGGATTGTTCGGATCAAGGTCCTGGCTGCCATAAGCCCGTGTTTTCGAACCCAGATAGATGTAGCCGGGGGTGCCTTGACCGGTCGCGCCGCCCAGGCCGGAAGTATCCCCGAACTGAATCGTGTCAACGTCGGTATTGCCCCACATCCGCGCCAGGTTGTTGGGATCCGGTCCGGTCGTCGTCGGCTCGGCGTCGCCCACCGGGTCGCCGTAATTCTTGCTGCCCGGGGTCACGTTGGCGTTCGCGATGATACGGCCGCGCAGCACCATCACTGCGCCGAAACCAAGGTCAAGATTGACCAGCGCATGGATGACCTCATTGGTTGCGGAGATGTCGCCAAAGATATCGATCGATTCGGCTGCGAGAATCTCACTGTTGGAGTCCAGTGTCACATTGTCGCCGACGCGAAGCAGGACGCTGCCGTCTTCTGCAAAAACCTGGCCGTGTCCCACAATACGGTCCGCATCAAGGTGGAATGTGGGATAACTGGAATTGGTTTCGGCAAAGCGCGCACTGCCGCTGTGCAGAAGATCGAGGTCTTCGCCCTGCGAGGCAGATTCACGCACCGTGATGCGGATGTCGCCGTCATAGGTATGCGCCATGACCAGACGCATATCCTCCGCAGTCTCGGCCAGGTAGATGTTTTCCGTGGCTTCCACGGACACGTCGTCGGTATTGGCCGGTGAACTCCTGCGCGAATCCATCTCGAGATCGTTGGCGTATGCGCCGATGCTGGAACCTTCACCGTTTGCGTCGAGATCGATCGTCTGGCCGAGCAGGTTGGCATTATCGTCCCCCAGGCCGTCATTGCGGGAATCCAGGATCGACCCGTCAACGGTGCGCAGGGAGATATCCGTGATGGTCTGCACGGTATGTACGTGCAAATCGCCGACTACTTCATCGAGGAAAATACCGAGCGTCGAATTCGCCGTGGTGTCAAAGGCCCGCAGCACGCCGAGCCCGCCAACACCGTTGAGGATGTCGACGTTGATTTCCAGGAAATTGCCCGGACTGCCGATACCCCCCAGCAGTGCATCGATGTCAAGCAAGGTCGGGTTCAGGACCTCGCCAACAACATCTGCATGATCCGGGTTGACCAGCCCCACGCCGGCCACCATCGTGATGCTCCTGCCTGCCACATCGG
>Ga0299912_10002907_pt1 | contig 14056 bp, 9 predicted proteins | sample RVTome_2_FD_207667 | JGI IMG/M metagenome (GOLD analysis project Ga0299912, IMG submission 207667) | Soil microbial communities from uranium-contaminated site in the Upper Colorado River Basin, Wyoming, United States - RVT95D214 (version 2) ...
TCAAGTCAAGTTCCTCACCGGCGAACAGCTCCTGGTTGAACCCGCCGACTCTGCGGAAAGCCTCCGCCCGGCAGAAGATGAACGACCCGGCCAGCAGCCGTCGGGTGCGACTGAGGAAATTCCACAGATGGGTCAGGAATCTCGCTTTCGGATAGCCTGATTCCATCCGAATCGTGCAACCGCCCGCCAAGCAGCGTGGCAATTGCATCTGCACCGCAACATCGGCAAACAATTCCGCGCTCGGATGTGAATCCGCGTCCACGAACAACAGCCAGTCGCCGGTCGCCACTGCGGCGCCGCGGTTGCGGGCGCGGGCGATCTGGTTGAAAAGCTCGAAAACCACGGTCGCCCCCGCCGCCCGCGCGATTTCCGCCGTTCGGTCGGTGGAATTGTTGTCGCAGACAATCAATTCCGATTCGACGCCCGCGGCGGTGAACGCGGCCCGGGCGGCCTGAACTTGGATCAACGTCTCGCCGAGCAACTGCTCTTCGTTGAACGCCGGGATGACGATGGAGATCTTCAATGGGCCAAGTTTGGACGAAGTCTCACACTGGCTTCCACTGCTGAATCACCTGTGAAGCGGTCTCACTATGGAATGCGGCTGAAAGAAGAAAGTCACTCCAAATACTAAAGGGTTTCCTCGGAAGCCTGCGCGCCGTAGTCGCAAGCCCCAACTGAGGTCCGCGCGAATGTGTCAGCGCGAGCTGTTCGCCTCTTTCGCGGCGGACAGCCTCTCGAGCCGGCGCATAACAACAAGTTTTGCGAGCGCACCAATGCTGGTAAGCATAAGAGCAAACGCCGCCGCGAAATGGCCCAGTTCGCGTAGGATGAGGTAGCCAAGACCGAAAAAGATGACGCAACTCGCCCACTGCCCGACACTGACAAGCATTCCTTGATTCATCGTCTTCATAGTATTCAGTGTGTTTGTGCGGTGCCTTGATTTGAGTTGCAGGTTTCCAGCCACTGTTGCTGCTTGTACCCTAGCGCCCCGTAGCTGGAAGTCCAGCGGAATAGTCACAAACCGTAAATTCGTTCTTGGACTTGGCGCCGCGATTTGTGTTTCATCTCTGTCAGCAACCCTGATTCTGCGACAGCGGGACAGGGCCGAAATGGTTATGGAACAGCAACCACTCGACGCATTGATCGAACAACGCAAGGCCAAGCTCGCGGCGTTGCGGGCCAGGGGCATTGACCCGTTCAAGAACAAGTTCACGCCCGCCGAGACCTGCGCGCAGGCGCGCGCCCATTACGTTGAAGGCCGCGAGGTCGCGCTTGCGGGACGCATCACCGCGCACCGCGACATGGGCAAGAGCATGTTCCTCGACGTTCGCGACCAAAGCGGGCGCATTCAAGTCTATGCCCAGAAACAGGTGCTGGGCGACGAGCAGTTCGACGTCTTCAAGCACCTCGACCTCGCGGATTTCATCGGCGTGCGCGGCACGATGTTCACCACCAAGACCGGTGAGATTTCGGTCCGGCTGACTTCATTTGTCATTCTGGCCAAGGCGTTGCGTCCGCCGCCGGCCAAGTGGCACGGCTTGGAGGACACCGAAATCCGTTATCGCCAGCGTTATCTCGATCTGATGGCCAGCAAACCGGCTGAACCCGGTCCTTCACCAACCGGCTTCGAGAAAGGTTCTCCGGGCGACGTGTTGCTGCTGCGCAGCCAGATCATTCGCGAGATTCGCGAGTTCATGCACGCGCGCGGCTTTGTCGAAGTCGAGACGCCGATGATGCAGGCAGTTCCCGGCGGCGCGGCGGCCAAGCCATTCACGACGCACCATAATGCGCTCGGCTGCGACTTTTACCTGCGCATCGCGCTGGAGCTTTATCTCAAGCGCCTGCTCGTCGGCGGCGTGGACAAGGTCTTCGAGATCGGACGCATCTTTCGCAACGAAGGTCTGTCGCGAAAACACAATCCCGAGTTCACCATGCTTGAAGCCTACCAGGCTTACGGCGATTACGAGACGATGATGGACCTGGTTCAGGGCATGATCTGTCACGTGGCCGACAACGTGCTCGACACGCTGGTCATCGAACACATGGACGCCGAGGACAAGGTCATCAAAACCATTGATCTCACGCCGCCGTGGCGTCGCGTGAAATACAAGGACCTCGTCCGTGAAAAGGCTGGCGCGGACTGGTTCGACATCTCGGCGAAGGCTCGCCGGGAGCGGGCGATTCAGATGGGCGCGGAGATTGCGAAGGAATATGAAGACTTCGAAGTCACCCAGGCCGTGTTCGAGAAGCTCATCGAGCCGACGCTCATCAATCCAACGTTCGTCACCCACGCGCCGAAGGAGTTGATTCCGCTGGCGAAGCTTTCACCCGACGACCCGACGACGGTTGAAGTCTTCGAGTGCTGCATCAACGGCCAGGAAATTGCGCCCGCCTACACGGAGCAGAACGATCCCATCGAGCAACGCGAGCGGTTGGAACACCAGGCCGGCGGCGAGCAGCAGAAGTTGGACGAAGATTTCCTCATCGCGCTCGAACACGGCATGCCTCCCGCGGGCGGCATGGGTCTGGGCATTGACCGGATGTGCATGATGTTCCTGGGCCAGGAAAGCATCCGCGACGTGATCCTGTTCCCGCAATTGAAGCCGAAGTGAGCCACGGGCGCGGCGCGGGAGGCTTCGGCCGTCACCGCCAGACGCGGGCGAGATCAATAACCCAGTTCGGCTTTGCGTTGAGCGGCCGTCGGCAAGGGGTCTTTTTTCTCCGCGATGGCCGCCTGTCCTGATTCCTTCAGCCGTTTCGCTTGGACCGCGTTGAATTCGATGTCCGACTGGTAAGCCGGCGGAACGTCATCTTGAGCATAAATGGCCTCCACCGGACATTCCTCGACGCACGCCGCGCAATCAATGCATTCGTCGGGATGAATGACGACCTGCTTGTCCAGTTCGTAGAAGCAGGTTACCGGGCAGACCTCGACACATTGGGTGAACTTGCACCCCGAACATTTGCTGGTGACGATATGTGGCATAACAGTTCGTGGTTGAACGCCAGTTGCAGATCAAGACTTCAACGCCGTGTGCCCGAGTTGCAGGTGCCTTTATCTGCGCTCTCACACCCCAAAGGCACGCCGCTCAAGCGCGCCGCGCGCCCTTTGAGCGGGGCGGACGAGGCTTCTACTTCATCGCCGCTTCGTAATTCCTCGCGGCTTCGGCCCAGTTCACGACGTTCCACCAGGCTTTGAGATAATCCGCCCGGCGGTTTTGATACTTGAGGTAATAGGCGTGTTCCCACACATCGCAGCCGAGGACGGGCTTGCCTTCACAACCGGCAACGGCTTTGCCCATGAGCGGGTTGTCCTGGTTGGCGGTGGAAACGATTTCCAGCTTGCCATTGTTCACAACGAGCCACGCCCAGCCACTGCCGAACCGGCCCATTCCTGCCGCTTCAAACTTCTCCTTGAACGCGTCGAAGCTGCCGAAGGCGGCCTTGATGTTGTCGGCCAATTTGCCGGTCGGCGCGCCGCCGGCCTTCGGCGCCATGAGTTTCCAGAACAGCGAGTGGTTGGCGTGGCCACCGCCGTTGTTGCGCACCGCGCCACGGATGTTTTCCGGGACGGCGCTGAGATTGCCGATCAGCGCTTCGATGGTTTTGCCTTCCAAGGCGGCGTTGCCGGCGATGGCCTTGTTCAAGTTCGCCACGTAAGCGGCGTGATGTTTGCCGTGATGGATTTCCATGGTGGTCGCGTCGATGTGCGGTTCGAGCGCGGTCTTGTCGTACGGAAGAGGAGGTAGTTCGAATGCCATATTCCCAGTCTGGTTTGATGTTTCTAATGCATTTCAGCTTACAACTGGAACTGCAACGGTTTTTTACAGTAACTAAAGTAGCAGAGGGCAGAGGTTCCGCAAGGGGCGTGTAGAACACCCCGTTTGCAGTCCCGCCTTCCAGCGGTCGTGGCACGAACATTCTGCCGTGCTGAGTTCTTCAGTATCGGACCGGCCGAAGCCGGGACTCCGATCCAATCTTACACCAACTCCACGAAGTTTCTCAGCACCCGAAGCCCGACAGTCTGGCTTTTCTCCGGATGAAATTGCGTGGCGAAAACACTGTCGCGCCACACCGATGACGCGAACGTCTCACCGTATTCCGTCCGTGTGGCGACGATGCACTGGTCCGCCGGGCGCGGGAAGAAGCTGTGGACGAAATAAACGTAGCTGCCGCTGGCAACGCCGCGATACAATGGACAGTCGGGTTTCACGATGTCGAGTTGATTCCAGCCAATCTGCGGGACTTTGAGTCCTTTCCTGTCTGAAAACCGCACGACGCTGCCTTGGAAGATGCCGAGTCCTGTGGCGCAACTGTTGAATTCCTCACTTTTCTCGAACAGCGCCTGGTAGCCCACGCAGATGCCCAGGAACGGTTTGCCCGAGCGAATGAAGTCCTTGCAGGCGGCGAGCAATTCCTGTTTCTGCAACGCGTTGATGCAGTCGTCGAACGCGCCGACGCCGGGCAGCACGACCGCGCGTGCCCCGGCCATCTCGTCGGGGCGTTGCGCGATGCGCACCTCCGCGCCCACCTTCAGCAGCGCCTTGTGCACGCTGCGCAGGTTGCCGGAGCCGTAATCAATCAACGCGATCACAGGAAGAGATTAAGTGGCGGGCCGAATCAAAGCAACGAGCAGATGAAAACCGTCGTGACCACTGGATTCCGGATACTGTTGCCACGCGAGCGGGACAAAACGGTTCGGAGTTCCGTCTTCAGGCGGCCCAATACCGTCTGCCTTGACAACTGCTTGAAAGCGGAACTCCAAACGACAGCGGGGCATTCGTCCCCGTCTGCCGAGACTTCAACGGGCCGTTGCAGATGCCGTCATCCGCTGGGCGGTGGAGTTCAACCCTTGCCGCCCAGCGCCGCGAGCGTGCGCTGAAATACTTCCTCGGGCCCGCCGTCGGCGGAAATGGCAACCAGCAGCCCCTTGCGGCGATAGTAATCAATGAGCGGTGCGGTGCTTTTCTCGTACACCTGCATGCGCACGCGAATCGCCTCCGGCCGGTCATCTTCACGGACGATGAGCTTCGCCCCGCAGTTGTCGCAAACCCCCTCGACCTTCGGGGGCATGTTGACGACGTGGAACACGGCTTTGCAACTGGGGCAGGTGCGCCGGCCGCCCAACCGCGTGACGATCCGGTCAATCGGCATTTCGTAACTTAACACGGCGTCCAGCTTCAGATTTTCGGCCTCAAGAATCTTATCGAACGCCTCGGCCTGCGGCACCGTTCGCGGAAAACCGTCGAGCAGGAATCCCGTGGGCCAGCGCAGGCAATGAACGCGTTCGCGCACCAGCGCCAGAACGGTGTCGTCGGGAACGAGATCGCCCCGGCGCATGTACTCGAGCGCGGCTTTCAATGCGGGGCTGAGTTCGGCGGGGTCGAGGCTTTTGGCCGCGCGGAAGATGTCGCCCGTTGAGAGGTGGCTGGTGCCCAGGCGTTCACAAATCACTTCCGCCTGTGTCCCCTTGCCGACGCCCGGCGCGCCCAACAGCACGAGCCGATACGCACGTTTGCCTGGGTCCACGGCTGCATCGCATTTTGCCTCGATTCCCTGTAGCCAGGCTTTCAGCCACGGGGCTTGGTCATGTTGCGGGGTCATACCATTTTCAAATGAGTGCAGGTGTTGGTCGTTTCACAAAAGCGCGAAAGCGTCCGGCAAACGGCCCTGCGAGGCAAGAATGATTTTGGCACTTGTCGGAACTCCATGAGAATGTCCCCTTGGTAACTCGGTGAACAGGTCCCCTTTGGGGCGGGGTTGCGGTAGCAACCCGGCCCAACATGGAGACCTTGACTCTGTTCGCTCCTGTTGATCTGAAACCTTCCGAGGATCGTCCATTGACAGTCTTCCGCGCGGCGCGGCAGTCTGTCCTCGCGATGACGACCCCTAAAACCGTTATGAACTTGCATCAGTCCACCTTGCTCATCCTCGTTTTCCTTCTGTCCGATGCACTGTCCGGACGTGCTCAGCCTTCCGGCGGACCTTACGGCCCGATCCCTCAAAACTACGACCTGCCCAAGGACGCCGCGCACATCTATTACGTGTCGCCGGATGGAAGGGCCGACGCATCGGGAGCGGCCCTTGCTCAACCCACCACTTTGGAATCGGCCATTGCGCGCGTGGTAACCGGCGATGCGATCATCCTGCGCGGTGGGACGTATCGCACCGGCGGTTTGAAGTTGAACCAGGGGATCACCCTTCAACCTTCCGCCGACGAGCATCCGATCCTCAAAGGAACACAAGTGGCCACAAATTGGGAGGCTCTGCGCGACAACGTGTGGCGCACGTCTTGGAGCACATTGTTCCCGCAAAGACCGGCAGACTGGTGGCGGCGCAATCGCGAGGGCATGAGGACGCCGCTCCATCGTTTCAACAACGACATGGTCTTCGTTGACGGCCGCGCGTTGCAGTCCGCGGGCTGGGAGGGCGAACTCGGCACAAACAAGTTCTACATTGATTACGAAAACGGTCACGTCTTCATCGGCATCAATCCCACCAATCACGTCATTGAAATCACCGCTTTTGACAGTGCGCTCATCCGCACCACCAGTGAAGTCCATGGGAAGAAATCGGACGGCAAAGGGCCGATGATCCGCGGCATCACCTTCACCCAGTACGCCTATCGCGCCCTCGAAGTGCAGGGCAAAGAGCCTGAAGGTCTGGCCGATCCATCCACGTTTGGAAAAGACGTGGTCGGATCAACTTTTGAAAACGTGACGATTTCACATTGTTCGCGCGTGGCCGGTTACTTCCGCGGCGACAAAATGGTCTTTCGCAATTGTCTCATTTCCGACACGAGCACGGAAGGCATCTACATCATGGCGTCGTCGGATTGTCTGCTGGAGAAGAACATCTTCGCCCGGAACAACGTGGAGCAGTTCACCGGCTATTACCCTTCGGCGGTGAAAATCTTCAACCAAACCCATCGGGTCACCTGCCGCGATAATCTCGTCATTGACCAGCCCTACTCGAACGGCATCTGGTACGACGTCGGCAACGTGGACGGCGTGTTCATCAACAACTGGATCGAGGGCTGCATGGACGGTTTCTTCTACGAAATCTCCCGCGACGCCATCTGCGCGGGCAACGTGTTCGTCAATTGCGACAAGGGCATCCGCATCCTCAACGCCGCGAACGTCCGCGTTTATCAAAACACCTTCGTCAACACCGTGGCCTCCTTTGAACGCACGGAACGCAGCGCGGTCGGCGACCACTTCGGCTGGCATCCCAGCACCGGTCCGGACGTGGACAAGCGCGACGGCCACGTGTTTGTCGGCAACCTGCTGGTGGCGGATGCGAATTTCCACAAACCCCTCCTGCGATTCGAGCAGACGAGAGTCTTGTGCGGGAGGCTTACCCGACCGCAGGTCACGCGGCTTGACGACAACGTGTATGTGCGAAGCGGGGACGGTGCCGGGCGCGCGTTGCTCGTGTGGAGTCCGGTTGAGGGCGAGGATTGTGTAACCGAATTTGCGACGCTCGATGGACTACGCAAACTGCACCCGGAATTCGAGGCCCACAGCCTGTATCTGCCCAACTATTACGGCTCAGCTTTCAAGAGCCCGGACCTGAAGAATTACGAACTGGCCCGGAGTTTCACGCGATCCGGAACAGCCCCATTGCCCGCTGAAATTCAGCAGTTACTCGGCTGGCCGAAACAGGATTCCTGCGCCCCCGGTGCTTATCAACTGCGTGACTGAGCTTTCTCACCAACTGTGGCAGCCGGACGTCGGTCCGCTCCGATGTCGCCCTTCATTTGCGGTGGTGAAAGGCAAATGCGCATGTTCGCGCCCACCTTGAGCAGCGCCTTGTGGATGCTGCGCAGATTGCCGGAACCGTAATCGAGCAAAGCAATCACGCGCCAAAGTCAGGATTCGGTCGCCAAGCCCGCAAGTTCGCGTTCCGTCCTGAGGCGCAACTGGCCGCACGCCGCGTCAATGTCGTCTCCCTTTTCACGACGCAGCGTGGCGGACACCTTCTGCCTTTGCAGCGCCTTGAGGAACGCATGCTGAGCGTGGTCGGTTGGACGCTCCCAGGGCAGACCTTCGACTTTGTTGTAGGGAATCAAGTTGACCTTGGCGTGCAGCTTGCGCGCAAGCGCGGCCAACGGTTTGATCTGGTCGAGTGAATCGTTCACGCCCGCAATCAGGACGTACTCGAACGTGAGCATCCGCCCTTTCTTCTTCAGGTAATGCTCGCACGCGGCGACCAGTTCGCGCAATGGATACTTCCGGTTGACGGGCATGATCTGGTTGCGAGTTTCATCCGTGGCGCCGTGCAGAGAAATCGCCAGCCGGAATTGGAGCGGTTCATCGACGAGTTTGCGGATTTGGGGCGCGAGGCCGCTGGTGGAAATCGTGATCTTGCGCGCGCCGATGCCCCCGCCCCAGGGCGCGTTGAGGATGCGAAGGGCCTTGAGCAGGTTGTCGTAGTTGGCCAGCGGCTCGCCCATGCCCATGATGACCAAGTTGTCCACTGCACGTGGCACGTGACGAGTGGCAGGTGACACGATTTCGCCTCCTGTTGCCCGGCACTTGTCACTGGTCACCAGCCGTTCGACAGCCATCACTTGCTCGACGATTTCATCCACGCGCAGGTTGCGTTTCCAGCCGCTCAAGCCGCTCGCGCAAAACTTGCAGCCGTACGCGCAGCCGACCTGGGTCGAGACGCAAAGCGTGTGACGGTCGCTGGGCTCGCTGTAAAGAGCGGGATTGGCGGGGATCAGCACGCTCTCGATGAGCGCGCCGTCGCTGAGCCGCCAGAGGAATTTCTGTGTGGTGTCACGCGCGCCTTGCTTGCGCACCAGTTCCAGCGTGTGGAGGGAGTAGTTCTTCCGCAGTTGATCCCGCAACGCCTTCGGGAGATTGCTCATTGTGTCCCAGTCCGTGACGCGGTGCGCGTAAAGCCACTCCAGCAATTGGGCGACGCGATAGGTCGGCTGCTCCCAGGCTTGGAACTGGGCCTGCAATTCTTCCTGTGTCAGTGATTTGATGTCAGTGGACACGCCAACAGTGTAAGCCCGCAACCGGGCGGAACAAGCTTGGGACCGCCAGCGCGTGGCTTGGGCGGGATTGATGACCTGCCTTGTCCAAGGTTGACCGCCGACAGACCAACGCAGAGCGTAGAGTGCTCTTCGTCGGCACGCTCAATCGTGAATAATCATTCACAATTCTTGACCTGCGAGACACGAAAAGGTCTAATGCGAACTAGCTTGGAGAGCCTGTTTTGGATCTCCGGCCAGAAGGGTCCGACGGCACTGACGCCCTCGGAGGTCAACCGGGTGGTCGGGCCGCCATCTGATCAACCGAGTCAGACCATCTGGAATCAAGGATCAAAGGTCGTGGCCATGGAAGCCATTCCTTTCAAGCGCAAGGTGCATCAGGCTGTTCTTCCCTCGCCGGGCATCCCGCGAGAAGCTCGATCACCCTGCCTTGACTTGCGAAAGCGCCGGGCACTCCCGCTCGCAGCTCGGTTACGCAATCTGAAGCGCTTTGGCGGCTGCGCCAGGCACGAGATTCCGCAACCGGCGTCCATTTTTCGAACGCCATCTCACCGGTGGTTCACCCTCCTGTTTTCTATGTGGCCGGAATGCCTCCTTTTCGCAACACCGACTTGAATGTGACGCAACCCGAAGAGATTTATGAAACCAACCACTTGTCCTGACATCAACTCCCAGGTGCGGCTGGAGAACACCCTGCTTGTCGTCGTGGCCACGCTTGCGCTCTGGGCGGGGGGCCCCGGATCGGCGCCTGGCCAGAGTGCCAATGATGGCTTTGCTCCAGACACAGACGGCCCGGTGTATACCATCGCAGTTCAAGCCGACGGCAAAATCGTCATGGGCGGTGAATTCACCACGGTGGGCGGCGAAGCCCGCACCAACATCGCCCGGCTGAACACCGACGGGAATGTGGACATCACCTTCAACCCGGGCGCTGACGACGTCGTGTCAAGTCTGCTCGTGCAGACCGATGGGAAGATTCTCGTGGGTGGTGTGTTTACAACTCTCGCCGGGCAGCCGCGCAGTCGCCTTGGCCGGCTCAATACCGACGGCAGTCCCGACACAGAATTCAATCCGGGCGCGAACGGCCCGGTCTACGCCCTCGCCGTGCAGGCGGATGGGGAGATTCTCGTGGCAGGTCTGTTCACGACCGTCGCAGGGCAGGCGCGCACCAACCTTGCGCGGCTGAATTCCGACGGCAGCCCGGACACCGCTTTCAACCCGGGTGCAAACGGCGCCGTGCAGACCCTGGCGGTGCAATCGGATGGGAAGATTCTGCTGGGCGGCCAGTTCACCACCTTGGGCGGCCAGGCCCGCAGCCGTATTGCCCGACTGAACACCCACGGCAGCGTGGACACGTCGTTTGATCCAGGGGTCGGCGGCGGCAACTTTCCTTTTGTGCACAGCCTAACCGTGCAGGCGGATCGGAAAATTCTGGTTGGAGGCAGCTTCACGACACTGGCTGGTCAGTCGCGCACCAACATCGCACGCTTGAACGCCGATGGCAATCTGGACAGCACGTTCAATGTGGACGCCGACGGGCCCGTGTACTCCTTGATGATGCAACCCGACGGAAAGCTTGTTGCAGGCGGGTTTTTCAACACCCTGGGTGGACAACCGCGCGCCAACGTCGCTCGGTTAAATCCGAACGGCAGTCTGGACGAGGCCTTTGATCCTGGCGCCAGTGGCCCGGTCTGGAGTCTGGCGGCGCAATCGGATGGCCAAGTTCTGGTGGGCGGGCTGTTCTCCACCCTCGCCGGGCAGACGCGCAATTTCATCGGCCGCCTCTATCCCGACGGCTGCCTCGATGTCACGCTCAATCCAGATGAGGACGGGGTCGTGGAATGCGTCGCCCTGCAAACCGATGGGAAGATCGTGGTCGGCGGCGTCTTCAGCAAGCTGGGCGGGCAGGCGCGCACGAACATTGGACGCCTGAACCCGGATGGCAGTCTGGACGGCGCCTTCATCCCGTGGGCAGACGGACCGGTGTACAGCCTGGCCGTGCAGGAGGGCGGAAAGATTCTGGTCGGCGGTGAATTCGCCACACTGGCCGGGGAAGCGCGCAACCAGCTTGGCCGGTTAAACCAAAACGGAACCTTGGATGACGCATTTCTTCCCGATGCCGACGGGGCCGTTCACTGCTTGGCGCTGCAAACCAACGGCCAAATTCTCGTGGGCGGCGCGTTCACGAACCTCGCCGGGCAACCCTGCGAGCGCCTTGGCCGGCTGAACGCCGACGGCAGCTTCGACACTAATTTCAGCGCTGCGGCCGACGGTCCAGTTTACGCTATCCAACTGCAGTCGGACGGCAGGATTGTGGTCGGTGGTAGCTTCACGACCTTGAACGGCCAATCGCGCCCGAACATCGGCCGGCTCGACACCAACGGCAACCTCGATACGTCGTTCGATCCCGGTGCGGACGACGTCGTGGAATGCCTAAGCCTCCAAGCCGACGGCAGGATTCTGGTGGGCGGCGCATTCACAAATCTCGGCGGGCAGGCTCGCCAGCGGATCGCCCGCTTGGAAAGCAACGGCAACCTCGACACCGCATTCGATCCGGGCGCTGACAGCGCGGTCAAGTGCCTTGCCGTGCAGACAGACGGGAAGATTCTCGCTGCAGGCCAGTTCACGACGTTGGCCGGACAGCCAAGGGCCCGCATCGGCCGGTTGGAGACCAACGGTGCTCTGGACACCAACTTCAACCCGGGCGCAAACGCTCCCGTGCGGAGTCTGGCCGTGCAAGCAGATGACAAGATTGTCGTCGCGGGCCAGTTCACCACGCTGAGCGGAGAACCGCGCAACCGCATTGGCCGGTTGGATTCTGACGGGAACCTGGACGAGGTGTTCAATCCGGGAGCCGCCGGTCCGGTGCGCAGTCTCGCGGTCCAGGCGGACGGGAGAATTCTTGTTGGCGGCGGATTCACCGATCTGCTTGGGCAGTCGCGTAATCACATCGCCCGGGTGAATCCGGATGGGCAACTGGACGTCGCCTTCAATCCGCAGGCAAACGACCTCGTCGAGTGTCTGGCCGTGCAGACCGACGGCAAGATTCTGGTGGGCGGTGCGTTCACGAATCTGGCCGGCCAGGCCTGCCAGAGGATCGGTCGGCTGGAAACCAACGGTGACCTGGACGCCGCTTTCGATTCAGGCGCGGACGACGTCGTGTCGTGTCTGGCGCTGCAAACTGACGGCAAGATTTTGGTGGGCGGCCACTTCACGATGCTGAGTGGAACAGCGCGCAGCCGCCTTGTCCGACTCGACAGCAACGGTGACTTGGACACCGGCTTTGATCCGGGCGCAGACGGTTCGGTGCACACACTGGCGGTGCAGGCCGACGGCAGGATTCTGGTCGGCGGCGCGTTCACCAATCTCGCCGGACAACCCTGCAATCGAATTGGCCGGCTCACGCCCGGTGGTGGCTTGGACTCGTCCTTCAGTCCGGGTGCGAATGATGCCGTCCAGTGCGTCGCCGTGCAGGCCGACGGCAAAATTTTGGTGGGCGGTGCGTTCACGAATCTCGTCGGACAACCGCGCAACCGCCTTGGCCGACTCGACACCAATGGCACTTTGGACGCCGCTTTCAACCCCGGCGCCGACGGTCCGGTACACAGTCTGGCGCTACAGGCGGACGGGAAGATTCTCGTTGCCGGTGCGTTCACCACGTTGGGTGGTCAGCCATGCACGAACCTTGGCCGGCTCAACTCCGACAGCAGTCTGGACACCACTTTCAATCCGGGTGCGGACAGCGTCGTGCTCGCAGTCGCGGTGCAGATGGACGGGAAAATCATGGTCGGCGGCCAGTTCAACACACTGGGCGGCCAGGCGCGCAATCTGATTGGCCGCCTGACTGGCGGCAGCGCGGCGTTGCAGTCGCTCGCCGTGGATGCCGACGGCGCGATGGCGAGCTGGCTGCGAAGCGGTGCCGGGCCGGAACTCGAACAGGTCAGCTTCGAGAAATCCACCGACGGCATCAGTTTCAGTCCGCTTGGAAATGGCACGCGGGTCAACGGCGGCTGGGAACTGGCCGTGCAATCTCTGCCATTCGGACAGACTTTCTACATCCGGGTCCGCGGTCGAGCGACGAGCGGAATAGGCGATGGCTCCAGCGGCCTGATCGAATCCGTGCGGCAGTTTTATTCCATTCCCGAGCCGCCCATTCTGAACATCAGCGCCCAACCCGGTCCGGCGATTTTGCTGCAAAGCCACGGCCCGCCGGGATTGGCTTGGACGCTCCAAACCTCCACCAACCTGCTGCATTGGTCGGACTACACGAACCTGTTCACTGGAACGAATGGCTTGCTTGAATTTCTTGACGCCGACGCATCCACTCGACCAGCGCGCTACTACCGCCTGCACTGGCCATGATTTGCCCTACAACATTTGCATTTTGCGACGTCACGTGAACCTACGAAAAGCAACACTGACTTTATGAAAATCAGACTACATTCCGCGTTCGCCCGCCTGGCCGCCTTCACCCTGTGTGTCTCGATTCTTCACGCGCCCGCGCAGATAGCTCCCGCTGTAACCACGCTGCCGGCGAGCGAGATCCTCTCCATCGGTATGAACACCACCGCGACGTTGAATGGCGCGGTGTGTCCAAACGGATTGGACACCGTGGCCTGGTTCGAGTGGGGCACGAGCACGAACTACGGGCATACGACCACTGCGACGAACGTCGGCGACGGTTGGACGACTCTTCCGGTCAGCAATGCGCTCACCGGTTTGACCTCAGGCCTCAGGTACCATTTCCAGTTGGTGGCCAGCAACAGCGTGGGAGTGGCGCTAGGAACGCACCAGGTCTTCTGGTCACCAGCCATTTTGCTCAACAGCCCCGATATTCTCACTAACGAGTGTCATGTGCCATTTATTGACCCGACGACCATCAATGTGTGGCCAGTGGCGATTGCGGGGGGCGGCGATTTCAGTCTGACGCTGCGGGCCGACGGCACGGTCGTCGGCTGGGGTTTGGGCACCACCCAGACAGGCTCAACTCACGACTATGGCCAAGTGATCATTCCCGCTAGTGCGACCAACGTGGTGGCGATTGCGGGAGGC
>Ga0299912_10002908_pt1 | contig 14055 bp, 14 predicted proteins | sample RVTome_2_FD_207667 | JGI IMG/M metagenome (GOLD analysis project Ga0299912, IMG submission 207667) | Soil microbial communities from uranium-contaminated site in the Upper Colorado River Basin, Wyoming, United States - RVT95D214 (version 2) ...
AGACACGAGCCCCAATGGTCCAGGCCCAACCACGGCCACGCTATCTCCCACCACATAGCCGCCGACGGTCTGGAAACCATACAGGATACACCCGAGATTGGTGATAAGGGCCGCTTCATTGAAGTCCACGCTGTCAGGGATCTTGTGCACCGTATTGATGTGGTTCACCGCATACTGTGCAAAGCCGCCGTTGGTGGTAAAACCGTTGGCCCGATGCCCTCTTTGACGGTTACCGTAGTTCAAGCATGCCGTGTAGTAGCCCAGCCGGCAATTCCTGCACCGGCCGCAACCATAGCTGGCCTCCACAGCGACCCGGTCGCCTACCTGAAATTCATCCACCGTGTCACCCACGGCCGCCACGATCCCCGCATACTCATGACCGATAATGAACGACCCATAGGGCGGCTGCGCTTCCCAGGGTTTTGCGATCAAGCTCACATCACTGCCGCACACGGCCGTCGCCTGCACCTTGATGAGAACGTCCTGGGGACCCGGCGCGGGCGTGTCCACTTCCTTGATCTCCAGCTTGTTCGGTCCCATCAAGACAACGGCGTTCATTTTTTTGAGTATGTCCATCACCGTATCCCCTCTTCCCCTTTTTCCTTGACACTCTCCCACACAGGGCATAGACATGTCAATTGTGCATCTTTTGCACATTTGAGCGACCTAGGCACAAACCCCCTGGACCGATACCCCTCTTGCGTGAGCACGAAAAATTCCATGAGGGAGCCGCCATGAAACATTTCAAAACCTCTCACTTTCTGTCCATGCAAAATCCTAATCCCGGTGAAACGCACCGGGTTGAAATCCTGACCAGCGAAGACTTGTTCAAAAACCTGGGCGGGCTTTTTGGAGTGCTCCCGCCGGGTCGCGAAATCGCTTATCATTTCCACAAGAATCGAGAATCTGTTCTCATCGCTCTGAGCGGGGAGGCCACCGAAATCGTGGAAGGCAAAGAGATCGCTTTTCGCGAGGGAGAGGTGATTTGTATTTCCGCTGGGGAAAAGCATGGGCTACGTAACCCATCGGACAAGGATTTCTGCTATGTGGAATTCTTTACCTGTCCGCCGGTTTCCGCGGACTTCATCGAAGTCAAGACATCTTGACTTGCTAGCATTTTAGCTTTTTGAAATGGTGACCAGAAAAGGTCATGGAGGTCTCTGTCAAAACAGAAAACGAAGAGTGATCGGGAACAACTGGGCAGATAAGGGGCAGCGAAGGCGGGCGGCGAAGTTTCACCGGCACTTCCATGCATGGCCTTCGATGGGAATTCCCGGGTAGCCCTCCGCCCGCCTCACCCATGGCCCAAAGCAGGCCAGGGGGCGGCGGCTTCTTCGTTTTTCTGTTTTGACAGAGACCTCCATAACCTCAGCCATCAGATTCAATTTCAAAAAGCTAAAATGTTACTTGACCCAATGACCATTCGGAGAGAATCCTTCCATGACCGTTCTTGGTGTTGATGTCGGTACCACAGGGATGAAAATGGGCGTCTTCAGGGAAGAAAAAGGGGACCTGATGATGCTTGCAGGCTTTTCAAAGACCTATCCGGTTCACACTTACAACGATGGCCTCTTCAGCGACATCGATCCAGCGATCTGGCAAAAAGCCTTTGCCGACGGCTGCCGCCATCTGCGTGATTGGACCGGCGAGGTGGAGGTCATCGCTTTTTCCGGTACAACACCCGGCCTCACGGCCATGGACCGTGAAGGCAATGCTCTGTACCCTGCCATTCTCATGCTGGATCAAAGGTCCCGCAAGCAGGCGGAGCACATTATCGAGACGATAGACTTGAATACCCTCATGAAGATCACAGGCAATATGCCCGTGGCCGGCGGCTGTTCTCTTGCCAGTATCCTCTGGATCAAAGACAATCATCCTGACATCTTCAAGAGCACCTATGTCTTCGGCCATTCCAATACCTACATGGCACAGTGGCTTACAGGCCGATTTGCAATAGACCCGTCCTCTGCATCCCTCACAGCTCTCTACAACACAAATGAAAACAACTTTCGGTGGAATGGAGACATTGCCAAAGCTTTCGGCCTCCCTGTGGACAAGCTTCCCCAGGTCATCCCTTCTCACGACAGCACAGGACGGGTTGAGCGTAAGATCGCTCGCGAGGTAGGGCTTTCGAGTGAACCTGCGGTTGTCATTGGAGGAAACGATGCGGTCCTGGCTGCCTATTCCGTAGGGGTAAAGGACCCTGGTGAAGTCATCAATGTCAACGGCACCTGTGAGATCACCCTTGTCTGTCTTCCGAGATGTCTCTCTTCGAGGAACTATAATGTTCGCACTCACGTGATCCCGGGCCGCTGGCTCACTCTCTACGTCATGAACGCAGGAGGTACAGCCCTGGAGTGGTTCAGAAGCCTTTTCTGCAGGGAAATGACGGTGGACGACTTTCACGGCCATTTCATTCCTCAAGCGTTGGACTCATGGCTGGAACGGGAAAGCGGCGTGACTTACGTTCCCTACCTCATGGGATCCCGTTATTCCCTCGAACCTCTGAAGGCTTCGTTTGCAGGCCTGACAGCGGAAACCACTCGCGAAGAACTTCTCGCAGCCCTCGTAAAAGGATTATGCCACTACCAGCGGGCACATCTGGAGGAAATCGGTACTCAAGTCCCCTTAGCCAGGGAGATCCATGTCACGGGCGGTGCCGTAAGCCCTGCCATGATCCGTGCGAAAAAGAGGTGGATGAGGGACTGCGAGTACCGTCATCAGGAAGAGTCTTCCATGAAAGGGGCCGCCCTCCTCGGGTTGAAGCACCTAAAAGCAACGTAGAGCAGGGAGCATGGAGCGCAGAGCAGAGACTCAACGACTTCTTGCCGCCACGCTCTACGCTCTTTGCTCTAAGCGCACCTGCTTTCACGCGTGTTCTTTCTTGAACTTCTCGGCAATGGGTTTGAAGTCGTAAGAAGGATAAACCTCATAACGAAAGACTCCCCACGCTTTCTGCTCCATGAAGCGATTCAGGCTGCGCAAGGCCTCAGGTTGGACCAGCAACTGGATGATGAAACCGAAGGACATGGCCACCACCCAGGATACGAGTTCGCATCCCTCTGGAGGAAAATCACGGTAAAATCCGGTCTTCTTCGTGTGGGCCATGATCTCATCAAGCGTCTTGGTCTGATCGTGGCGCAAGAAAACCGTGACAAGTATTCGCTCATCTGATGCCATACTTCATCTCCTTCTTTGTTGGCAGGGTCAAGGCCTCTATCTATCTTCAGGATAGAAAGGGGCTGAGTTCATCGCGTGACAGGATACCTTCCCTCACAACCACAGGAGGATCTACTGTAACATCCAGAACCGTGGACCCTTTACCTCCTGTTGTCTTGCCACCGTCCAGAATCAGATCAATATCTTTGCCGACGGCCTCCATCACTTCCTTTGCGGTTGAGCATGAGGGTTGACCTGACCGGTTTGCGCTTGTGCCTGTGATGGGCGCCCCCGCCGCCCTTGCAAGTTCTGTCGGAACAGGATGGCCGGAGAGGCGAACCCCTATTTTGCCTGTGCCCGCAGTGAGCGACCGCGGCAGAATTGGTTCCGCAAAAAACACCATGGTCAGACCGCCCGGCCAGAATCGCTCCATGAGCATCAGGGCCTTCTCAGAAACCTTAGTCACATACCTGCTCAGGCTCTCCTTCGAAGGAATCAAAATAAGCACAGGGTTGTCTTCCCTTCTCTGCTTCACAGCAAAGAGACGCTCGATCGCTTTTTCATTCAGAGCATGGACCGCAAGGCCATAGAAAGACTCAGTGGGAACAGCGACAACACCACCGGAAAGGATCACTTTCACAGCCTCTTTTATAGCAGCTTGAAGGTTGCCTTGTGTGTCTGTCTTGAGAATTCGTGCAGGCATAGGAAAAATCCGAAATTCGAAGCACGAAATCCCCGGCCCAGACCTGGCGATGATTGACAACCTGCTAAGATCAGGAATCCGTGCTCCGATTAGTACCTGTGTGCACCCTGAATGTCGCGCCAGGGCAGGCCGAAACAATAGAGAAATAACCAAAATTCAAATGACCGAAACGAATTTCTGGTAGAATGCTTCTGTTTTGGTCATTGGAAAATTCGAATTTTGGATTTGTTTCGTGCTTCGAATTTCGATATTCGAATTTAGGAAAGCGATGTCAAAACCTGGCAATCCTGCGTGGCCTTGAGCTCTAAAGCTTTCCTGCTGTTTCAAGCGCTTTTCTGGTCAATCCTTCCCTGTACGCTTTCAGCCTTTCGGCAATGTCAGGGAATTTGAGCGCCAGGATCTCTGCAGCCAGCACCGCCGCATTGGTCGCTCCTCCTTTGCCGATGGAGACCGTGGCCACAGGAATGCCGGGAGGCATCTGAACCGTGGAAAGAAGCGAATCCATGCCCTGGAGCGGCGATGAATCGATGGGAACGCCGATGACCGGCAGTGTCGTGTGCGCGGCGATGACTCCGGCAAGGTGGGCCGCCCATCCTGCGCCCGCAATCATGACGTGAATGCCCCGGGACGCCGCATTTTCCGCATACTCCCTTGTCTGCTGGGGAGTGCGATGCGCGGAGAGCACCCTCACTTCATGGGGAATCTTCATTTCCGAAAGGGTGTCTGTGCAGCCCTTCATGACCTCTGCATCAGACTTGCTTCCCATCAACACGCCAACAAGGGGCTTTTTTTGGTTCATAGGTCACTCCCTTGCAAATTCAGCTCATATCTTAGAAATGCAGTCATAGATCCTGGTAGGAGCGCTGCGCTTGAGGACCGCCCCAGCTTTGCTGGGCTTAAGGGTCGCTGCGCTCAAGGCAGAATGTCAGTTGCCTATTCCCTCGAGACGCATTAGCGCCGGTCTTTAAGCCGTGCTATGCGTTTTTGGCTTTTGCTTTGCCAATCAGTGGATAAACCACCATTCCCGACAGCCAGGCGATATCTTCGGCGGAAAGAATTCCAATGATGCTCCGGTCAAAAAGAATGTTTCCCTCGGGCGGAAACTCCTCATCTCCCTTCCACAGAATCAGTGCTACGGGGACAAGAGGCAGCGCTCGCACAACCACGGAAACATCGCCCTGGTTAAAAGGAGCGGCACCGTACATTTCCGTGGCGACCTTGAGAAGGAGTTCCGGTCTTTCGCCGAAGCTCATGACCATGGGATTCTTCGCTCTTCTCTGGAAGGCCTCCATGTAAAAACGACCGTCCGGTATTTCCTGAAAAGAAATCCATTCACCCGTGGCTCTTGCCCCGCTCGAAGACCAAGCTCCGTAAAGATAGTGAAGATAGAGGACCTGCTGCTGAATCGGGATTTCCGCCTCAGCCTTCTCTGAGGCAAAGCTGAAATCAGGCCACGTGATGCTCACCTTCTGGCCCAAAGTGTTCAGGAGCAGCTTTGTTCGCCCTTCTTTATCCCGTGCGATCTCTGCTCCCGAGAGACTCACCACCAGGTCGGGGTTTTTATCTGAGAGCTTCTCTGACGCCAGCTTCAAGGCTTGCTTGTAGTCATCGATTCTTGGCATGGGATCTCAGCCCTTCACTTCCAAATCATCACGTTCATGTTATAATAGAACACTAGAGGGCAATTCAAGGGGTAAACGCTTCCCATGAAAAAGAAACACACCGACCTTTTCAATCCCGCATTCGAGGTTCTCAAGGAGAAGATAAAGAAGACCCAGGAGCAACCAGAGCCACCCCCGAAGGAAGAGCCACGAAAAAAAGACCTTGAGGACGAAATGAGTTTCTTCCTCGACGCGATGTCGGGCGTTACCCCCATACCCGAGAACAAAAGGAGGTCGGTCCACGGTTCGGGCTCCTACGTAAGGCCTTCCCATCCGCCGACCGATGAATCCAGACAGGTGATGGAACAGCTCCACGGTCTTGTCAGAGGGTCTGTGGAACTGGACATCACCTTCAGTGATGAATACATCGAAGGCGCTGTCCAGGGTTTCAGCCGAAAGCTCATGAAAAAGCTTAGGCGGGGAGAATTGCCCGTACAGGACTATATTGACCTCCATGGCTTAACCAAGCAGGACGCGGAGACGGCGGTGACAAATTTTCTCCTAGAGAGCTTCAGGACCGGGTTGCGCTGCGTTCTTATCGTGCATGGCCGGGGCTTGAACTCTCCTGAGAGTTTGCCTGTGCTTAAAGAGGGATTGCCCCAGTGGCTCAACCGCGGCCGTGTCCGCAAGATGGTTCTGGCCTTTGCAACGGCAAGGCCTTACGATGGAGGCACAGGGGCGACGTACGTCTTTCTGAGGCAGCGCTGACTATTCCTGTCCTTCTTCTTTTGATTCCTTTTTTAGCTCATCCAGTTTGCGCTGGATGTCTTTGGCCTTCTTGATGTAGTAGTCCACCCTCTTGTAATTGGGATCCAAACCTCTCACCATTTCCCATTCCATGATGGCTTCAGCCAGCTCTTCCTTGCCATAGAACTCGATGCCCTGCTTGTAGTGCATTTCTTTGAAGAGTTCCTCACTCCGCCTGATGTAGAAGTGGCAGCGCTGGCAGTTGCTGTTGTGTTTCAGGGAGATGAGAAACTGCTCTTTTGCAGCGAGGTATTCTCTTCTCTGAAAGAATTCCACAGCGAGCTCAAAGGAGGATCTGTAGGAATAATCCTTTGCCACAGAATCATCCGACCTCCCGCTGAGCACCTTGTTGAACTCAATGAGAGCCTCCTGGTATCTTCCTTCACGATACAGTTCCATCCCATGTTCGCGATAAACGGCGATCTGGTCAACATCCTCTTTCTGTTCCTCTTGAACCGGAGCTTTTTCAGAAGAAGCGAGAGCTTCCTCTTCCACGCTCAATTCCTGAGGCGGCTCTTTGACCTCAGGTTCGGGCTGAACCTTCTGGACCACCTGTTTCTCAGCAGGAACCGGTCTTCTTGTCAAGGCCATCTGCAAGGCTTCCGGATAGTCCGGCCGCAATCGCAAAGCCGTCAGGAACTGCTGAAGGGCCTGAGCCTGTTTTCCCTCCTTCTGCATCCGCAAACCTGCCCTGTAGTGCTCTTCCGCGCGTTTTCGCAAGGCCTTTTCAACACGCTCTCGCCCTTCCTTTGCAGGACGGTCGTTAGGCCGAACCGTCAGGGCGATCTTATACTGCCTCAACGCTTCCGGAAGTTGTCCCGCAGCCTCGAACTCCTTAGCCCTTGCAGTGGATTCCCTCGCAAAACGATCTTCCGGAGCAGCAAACAACTCCTTTGGGGTCTCCTTGACAGGGGCTAAGGCGCAGCCGAGAAGGCCGGTGGAGAAAAAAAGAAAAAACAAGATTTTGATTAAAGTGTGCACGTTTCTACTTCAACGGTATTGGGTGAACGGTTTTGAGTTTTCCAGAAAAACTCTCCATGTCTTTTCTCAGGATTTGGTCCCTCTTCAAGGTGAGGGGCTCTGAGAAAAACGGATTGCCGCCCGCTTTGACTGAAAACCCGACCCGGTACCCTGTTTCTTCGCACAATTTCAGAAGGACCTGGTTGAACTCCCCGTAGGGGAAAGCAATGTACTGGGTGTTCTGGTTCAGTTTATCGTCAAGGATCTGCTTGGAAAGAAGAAGTTCTCTCTTGACCCTCGCCAGGTAATCTTTTTCACTCTCCCCATCCAGCTTCTTTGAAAGATCGACGTGGTTCACAGAGTGGGATCCCACCTCGAAACCGTCAGATTTCATGGCTTTCAGCTGGTCCCAGGTGAGCGCATTCTTTGAAGCTCCGATGAAGGCCGTGTAGATAAAGAATGTCGCCGTGAAGCCGTACTTTTTCAGGATAGGATAGGCAATGTCATAGGTTGACCTGTACCCGTCATCGAGATTGATGACCACGGCCTTCTTGGGGATCGCCCTGCGAAAGGCCAGAAACTCGGTGAGCTCTGCCGTGCTGATCACCGAATACCCTTCCTCCTTCAGGATCTTCATGTGCTGCTCGAACACGGAAGTGGGAGTGCAAAGGGAGGACTCGCATCTTTCGGCAAAGAGGTGGTAGCAGAGAACAGGGACGATCTGATAACCCTCCGGCGTGAGGCCTCCCCTGTTTTCTTCTTTCAGGGGGATGACGATCATTTGATCCTTCTCAAAAGGCGTGCCCCTGTTCGCCTCCTCAATGACCCATGCCTTTCGCGGATCCCCCAGGAATTCCCGGGCAAGGCTCCCTGCATTTTCATCCCCTCCGAGCTTCAGGACCGCATAGTCCTCTGATCGGAAGAGGACACGTTCTCCCGGTTTCTCCTTGGCGAGTGCCGGCTCCGAGGGCCTGAGGCTGAAGTTCTCCCATGCGCAAGAGGTCACGAGAACCAGGCCTCCCAACAAGGTGATCAGAAAAATTCTCTTAGCCCTGCGCCTGAAGATCTCCATACTGCTCCCCCTTTGAGCGGGTCACACTGTAGATGGTCACGTGCGCTCGCCTTCCCTTCACCGGCGCTTTTCCTCTTTCTTCAAACAGCAAATCACACTCCTTCTCCCCGATCGCATCAAAGGTCTTCTTGCTGATCAAGATCTCGCCTGCTTTGGCCACCTTGGTCAGCCTGGAGGCGATGTTCACATTGTCTCCGATGACCGTGTATTCCATTCTCTTCTGAGAACCCAGGTTTCCGGAGAGCATCTCCCCGGAATTGATTCCCACGCCGACTCCGATCTTCATGCCGTTCATTTTTTTCTGACGGTTGAGCTCGGCAATTTCATCCTGGATCTCCAGAGCCGCCCTGACCGCCGCCTCGGCATGATCGGGATTGGCCGCTGGGGCACCAAAGACCGCCATGGCCTCATCCCCTACGAACTTGTTCACGTGGCCGCCGTGCTTGATCACGCTGTCTGTGACTCGTGTCAGGTAGTCGTTGAGAAGATCCACAATGGTCTCCGGAGTTTTGTTCTCGGAAAGCGCCGTGAAACCGCGGATGTCCACAAAGAGAACGCTCGCCTCTACCGTCGCACCTTTCATCCACTGGCTCTCCGGATTTGCCAGAATGATGTCAACGATTTCGGGCGTCACATACCGTCCGAAGGAGTCCTTGATCTTCTCTTTCACTTCCAGATCTTCAGCCATCCTGTTGAAAGCAAAGGCCAGGTCTCCGAACTCATCGTTGCGAGCGGTCCTGACCCGGTGACTGAACTGGCCCATGCCCAGTGCTTTCGCCGTCTCGCTGAGCTGGCGGATGGGTACCGTGAAATACATGCTCAGACCGAGGCTCAAAACGATCCCCATTCCGATCACCACGAGCGTCAGCATCAGAACAAAGAATTTCGCATCACTCAGGCTTTTGAGAATCTTAGCCTGGGACACCGCGAGATGAACTTCGCCCACCTTCAAGTTCTGGTACCGGACCTGGGTTTCAAAGTAGAGGACCTCTTCCTCCCCCAGAAGGATGATGCTTTTTCGCACCGGTCCAGTGGCCTGCAGAACCGTGACTTTTTCCGGCGGCTCATAGGCCAGACCCAGATTCTCCATGCGGCTGTGAGCCCGGACGATTTTCTTGTGATCCGTGATAACCGCAAAAAGCACCTGCTCGTTTTGAGCGAGGTTCTTGGCCAGTTGGAAAAGCACCAGTTCTTCTTCTCCCAGGATCTTGTCTGCGGCATTGCTTCCGGCGATTCTCACCAAGCTATCGCCGAAGTCGGTCAGCTGGGAGATGAATTGCTGCTTCTGCTCCCAGAGAATGATGAAGCTGATGAAACAAATGAAGAGGGACATGAGGAAGGTTGAAACAATGGCAAGCTTTGCGAATATGGGGATTCGTCGACGCCTTCCGGCCCGGCGTTCCCCTTTGCGGCGATCCTTTCCGCTTCTCCTGTCCGGCCCTTCAAAAGGCTCTTGTTTCTTTCGCCTGTCCTCACCGCTCCGTCTGTCCCTTTGGTTCCTCCTGTCCTCATATCTGTTCGAAGCCTGTTCAGAGGGCATAGCTATGGAGTGTTTTGGGTCAGGTGTAGAGAGCATGGGGTGATGCTCACCTCGTTGTTATATAAGGCCGGCCTAGGTCCTTTTAATCATTAGAATTTTACTTCAACGGCTGCCATATGTCAATGTTCACCTTTAGGTCTCCGTTCCGATGTGTCACGAAATTCCATGCTCTCGATCTTTAAGTTGCTGGTATTCGTAGCCTTCTTTTCGAATGGCCCTTTCGCCAGGAGAGTAAGTTCTTTTTCCCAGCTTGAATACTCCCTACCTTTTTCCTTGACAGATTTCGATCTCTGGCGTAGAAAAACTGCTAACCAACCGGATGGTTTAACCTTATGATTAACGAGGCAGTCATGACGAACAAGGAACTCATGGAGCGGTCTTCTCCTGAAGAACGAATCCTGGCCGCAGCAGCAGTGGAATTCGCTGCGAACGGATTCTTCGGAGCACGGACCCAGGCCATTGCCGATGCGGCCGGCCTCAACAAAGCCATGCTTCATTACTATTTCCGCACCAAAGAAAACCTTTACGGCCATGTGATCGCCGGGGCTCTCAGGAGAATCCTCAATCAGGTGGGTCAGGCCTGGCTCAGCCAGGACTCTGTAGAGTCCCGTCTGGAGAAGGTCGTGGATGCGTACATGGACAATTACGAAAGGAATCCCGGGTTCCTCAAAATCATTCTGAGAGAGTTCGTGGACGGCGGCGAGCGTTTCAGGAAGGTGTTCAGAGATCTCAAAGATCTGGGTCCCCTGGCTTCGGGGGTTACCCTTCCCCAGATCATGGACAGAATTGGAAGCGAACTCGGGCTGAGTTTGGCGCAGACCACTCATCTCATCGTCAACGTTGTGGGCATGTGCGCGATAAGTTTTGTCAGTCCTCTTCTCCTTGAAGCACTCGGCCACTTCAAGGTCGCTGACCTCAATCTTTACTTGAAGGACCGGCGAGTCGCTGTCAAAAGCATGACTCTCGCCTACGTGAAAAACCTGATCCGCGGGTCGAGGAAGGAGTGAAACATGAAACGTCGCAGAATACCGGTGATCATTGCCGCCATCGTTGCCGCAGGATTAATTTACTACTTTAAGTTTTACCTGCCAGGGCTCTCCGATTCTGAAATCAAGGCATCCGGGCATATTGAAGTCACGGAAGTGGACATGAGTTTTCGTATTGCCGGACACGTGGCAAAGCTCTTTGTGGATGAGGGCATGAAACCCAGGAAGGGCGAGGTGCTTGCAGAGCTCGACCAGGAGGTCATCAAAGCCCGCAAGGATCAGGCTGAAGCGCAGGTCAAGGAGCTCGAAGCCCGCGAGGCTTCCCTGGCTCTGACGATCAAGATCAAAGAAGAAGTTCTGGATGCGGAGATCAACCGGGCAGAGGCCGGGGTCAAGGCCGCTGATGCTCGCTACCAGAGCCTCAAGACAGGCTCCAGGGAACAGGAAATCGCTGAGGCTGCTGCAGCCAGGGACAGGGCCAAGTTCGAGTGGGAGAACAGGGAAAGGGACTCCAAGAGAATGAAGGAACTCTTCTCGAGCCGTATTGTTTCCGAGAGTCAGTACGACGCAGCCCGAACCAGCGCAGATGCAGGCCGAGCGGCTTACGAGGCTGCCCTGGAGCGCTACAAGCTCGTGAAGGCCGGCCCTCGAGATGAGCAGGTTCTGGAAGGCAAAGCCAATCTCGCAAGCTCCAGCGCCGGCCTGGTTGCCGCTGAAGCAGGACGCAAGGAGGTCGAGAAACTCAAACTGGATCTTCAGGCCTTGCAGGCGCAGAGGGATCAGGCCAAAGCCCTTCTCGTGATTGCTGAGGAAGATCTCAGGAAGTCGCGTCTTTACGCACCCTTTGACGGATTTGTCACAGTAAAAGATATAGAGGAAGGGGAATATGTCCAGGCAGGAACGCCCGTGCTCACCGTTGCGCAGCTGGATGAGGTCTGGGTGAAGACTTATGTTCCGGAAACTCAGCTCGGAAAAGTTTATCTTGGACAAAAGGGAGAGGTGATTTCAGACACCTTTCCGAACAAGACCTACCCCGGCACAGTGACCTACATCTCTCCCGAGGCTGAGTTCACTCCAAAGAATGTGCAAACCAAGGAAGAGCGGGTTAAACTGGTCTACCGCATCAAGGTGACTCTTCAGAATCCGAAGCAGGAACTGAAGGCAGGGATGCCAGTAGATGTGATTCTAAAATAATGGAGTATTGGAGTAATGGAGTATTGGAGTGATGGAGTGATGGAGTGATGGGGTTTTGATTGATCCTTGCCCCAGAGCCTACTGCATCTGACTTGACTCAGAGGATCATGTCGTTCTGGATGAAATAAATTCATGGCTCTCGTTGAAGCTGAAAACCTGTGCAGATCGTTCGGTGAAGTGAAGGCACTGGACGGGCTCAACTTCTCCGTGGAGCAAGGTGAGATCTTTGGCCTCATGGGACCGGACGGTGCAGGCAAGACCACCTGCCTCCGCATCCTCTGCGGTTTGATGCGGCCCACAAGCGGCAAAGCCATGGTTTTGGGATGTGACGTGGACAAGGATCCTGAAGCCATCAAGGACCGGATCGGTTACATGGCTCAACCGGCCAAGCTCTATGAAGACCTGACGGTCAAGGAGAATATCGAGCTCTATGCAGACCTCTACCAGGTTCCCAGGGACCGCTATGAACAGAGGATGAAGCGGCTCCTTGAGTTCTCGGGCCTTGCGCCCTTCACCGAACGTCTTTTCAGGCAGCTTTCAGGGGGCATGAAACAAAAGGTGGGCCTGAGCTGTGCGCTGATTCACACCCCCAAGGTCCTTTTCCTGGACGAGCCGACCAATGGGGTGGATCCTGTGTCCCGCCGGGATTTCTGGAAGATCCTCTATGAACTCCATCGGGAGGGGGTGACGATTCTGGTTGCTTCCACCTATCTCGACGAGGCGGATCGATGCCACCGGGTCGCGCTTTTTGATCGCGGTAAGGTGAGGCTGGTCATGGAACCTCTTGCCCTCAGAAGCCTTGTCAAAGACCATCTCTTTGACCTCAGGACCCCGGAACGCAGAAAAGCCATGAGGATTTTGAAGAGCTCTTCAAGAGTGGTCCAGGCAAGCCTCTTCGGCGCAGGAATCCACTTCTCACTCAGGGAGGCTGCTGACCTGTCGTATATCGAGCATGACCTCACCTCTGCCGGCCTGACCTCCTTTCATCTTGAGCCCATTCAGCCAAGCCTGGAGGACGTTTACCTTTCCCTTGTGGAGGGAAACCAAGACCCATGACTGATGCGGCGGTTATCTTGAAAGATGTGGTCAAACGGTTCGGCAACTTTGTCGCTGTGGACCACATTTCCCTGGAAATCGCCTCCGGAGAAATCTTCGGTTTTCTGGGCCCCAATGGTGCTGGGAAATCCACGACCATTCGCTTGCTCTGTGGTCTTCTCAGACCCTCTTCGGGTCAAGGGTGGGTGCACGGCCTGGACATCGTGAGCCAGTCGGAGAAAATCAAGTCAAGCCTCGGTTACATGTCCCAGCGATTCTCCCTTTACGACGACCTGCGGGTCGAAGAGAACATGGCCTTTTTCGGGGGCATCTACGGGCTGGACTCCTCGGCCTGTGAAACAAGGATCCGGGAAGTGTTGTCCCTGATAGGCCTCACAGAAAGACGCCGCTCTCTCACCCGGGAACTCCCCACCGGGCTCAAGCAGCGCCTGGCCCTGGGATGCGCGCTTTTGCACCAGCCTCCCATCATCTTCCTCGATGAACCCACCTCCGGCGTGGATCCGGGGACAAGGCGCAACTTCTGGAATTTGATTTACACTCTAGCGGACGGCGGGGTCACGGTCTTTGTCACGACCCACTACATGGAGGAGGCGGAGTACTGCAATCGAATCGGTCTCATCGACCACGGTCAACTGATTGCCCTCGGGTCTCCTGCCGAGCTCAAATCCAAGCACCTTGCAGGAACCATCTACGAAATTGCGACAGACCATGTCCTTGCTGCGGCCGAGGCTCTTGCTCCTGTGGAAGGCGTGCTCGACGCAGCGGTTTTCGGCCGCGCCCTTCACGTGAGGCTGAAGCAGGAAATCGATGCACAGGCTTATCTCCCGGCCTTTCTCAATTCATCGGGCCTTCTCGTGAACTCGATCCGACCCATCGAACCCACCCTCGAGGACGTGTTCGTCGCTCTCGTGGGCCATAAGGCAGGTCAACCCTCATGAGCATCCGAAGAATCAAGGCACTGACCAAGAAGGAATTCA
>Ga0299912_10002909_pt1 | contig 14051 bp, 10 predicted proteins | sample RVTome_2_FD_207667 | JGI IMG/M metagenome (GOLD analysis project Ga0299912, IMG submission 207667) | Soil microbial communities from uranium-contaminated site in the Upper Colorado River Basin, Wyoming, United States - RVT95D214 (version 2) ...
TGAACGGCGGCCAGGGCAGCATTCTGGGCACCATGATCGGCGTGTTCATCATGGCTTTCCTGAGAAACGGCTCGACCATGATGGGCTGGCCCAACTACATCCAGGAGATCATCATCGGCCTGATCATTATCGCCGCGGTAGCCCTGGACCGGCTCCGCTACGGGAGGGAAGCATGAAGGCCAAGCCTGTCCGCCTGGTGCACGGCCAGGCGGCCTTGCGCATCAACGATATCGGGGGGTGGACGGACACCTGGTTCGCCGGAGAGGGCAAAGTCCTCAACCTGGCCGTGGGGCCTCCGGTCGAAGTGCAGGTCAAAGCCTTCCCCGGTCCCTGCCAGAGCAAGAACCGGGTTCTGGTCCGAGCCGACAACTACGGCCAGGCTTTCCGATTCAACCCCCAGTACCCCTCCCGGGGCAGGCATCCTTTGTTGCAGTTCGCCATAGCCAGCGTTCCTTGGCCGAAAAAATATCATCTCGAGATCAGGATCCATTCTCCTGTGCCGGCGGGAATCTCCGCCGGCACTTCGGCCTCGGTCTGTGTGGCCTTATTGGCCGCGCTGTCTTTTCTGGCCGGCCGGCCTGTTGATCCCGGCCGGATCGCCAAACTGGCCCATGCCATCGAGACAGAAAAACTTGGGCTTCAGAGCGGGATCCAAGACCAAATCAGCGCCGCCTACGGAGGCGTGTGTTATATCCGCATGGTCCGCTATCCTCAGGCCCGGGTGAAACGGCTTCTTCTGCGGGCCGAGGTCCTCAGCGAGCTCAACCGCCGGCTGGTTCTGGTTGGCCTGGGCCGGCCGCACCGGTCTTCGGTCCTCCATGAACAGGTCATTGCCCTGTTGAGCAAAAGTGAGGCGCGCTTCAAACACCTGGAGAGGATGAGAGGCTTGGCGGAGGCGGCCCGGTATCACCTGGAACAGGGCGACCTGGAATCCTACGGCCGGATCATGTCTGAAAACAACGAATGCCAGAGGGCGCTCAGCCGTAAGCTCATTTCGCCTGAAGCCGATGAGGTCATCCGCCTGGCCCGGAAACGCCGGGCATCAGGCTGGAAAGTCAACGGCGCCGGAGGCCGGGGCGGGTCACTCACCCTGCTGGCCTCTGCCGATGACGGACTTCGCCGAACCCTGCTTCAGGATATCCTGACTCTGGGAAAAGGGATAAGGCCTCTTCCGTTTTATCTTTCAAGCTCTGGGCTGGCGGCCTGGGATGTCGGCCGGGGGCTTGAGCGGGCTTGAATCCTTTTCCCGCCAAGGATTTTGGCCGGCGGGTGTCTATTGAGTTGTATTAAACTTTAAGGAGGTTTCTGATGAAGAAACGAGCGGTTGCACTCGGTGTGATATTGGGATTCCTTTTGTTCGCCCTATTGCCGCTGGCCGCCCAGGAAGAACCCGGCCCGGTTCCGGTTCCCAGAGAGGGCGCCGGTCCAGGACCCCAGAAGTGGCTGGACCTCACTCCCGATCAGCAGACAAAGCTGAAGGAGATAAAAAACCTGCGCCAAGAGGCGATGAAGGGTTTTCGTGAACAGCACACAAAGATGCGGGAGGAGTTAAACACGCTCATGGCCGACCCCCAAGCCGACCAGAAAAAGGTCGAAGGTCTGATCGACGAAATGGCCAAGCTTCAGGCGGCCCACATGAAATCCAGCTTCAAGTTCCGTCAGGACATGGAGAAGATTTTGACTCCTCAGCAGCTGGAGAAGCTCAAAAAGGCCAAGACGGCCTTCCAGCGGGTCCGCGGGGGGCACCGGTTCTTCATGCGGCATCCCGGCGCGCGCCGGTTCATGGGCAATCAGTTTTTCGGCCGCAGGGGATTCAACCGGCCCGGGGGCATGAGATTCCGCCATCCTGGCCAGTGGAACAGAATGTTCTGGGAATGGTGATCTAAAAGGGTCCTAATCACACTGCCCGCGAGAGGTGAGAGCCTCTCGCGGGTTTTTTATTGACTTCACCAACTATCACCTGTCACTAAAAAAGGACATTCTTTTTCTTTCTCCAGCCTTTTATTTGCGTTTTTTGCTTTTCCAAGTTGGCACACCGCTTGCTTATTCTAGTGTGTGAAGGAGGAAGAACATGAAAAGATCATTTGCGCTCTTGGCCGTATGTGTTCTTCTTTTGCCCCTGGCTGTTCGGGCTCAGTCCGAGGAAGGTTATGATAGCCGAAGCTATGCGCGCCTGAGCTATGTTTCGGGCGAAGTCAATGTCCAAAGGGCAGGGGATATGGGTTATGAGGCCGGCACGGTCAACTTGGCCTTGATTGAAGGTGACAAGCTGGCCGTACAGGAAGGACGGGCTGAGGTAAGTCTCGGCCGGCAAAACTTTATCCGGCTCGACCGAGTGAGCCAGCTCGAATTTGTGAATCTCCCCCGCGACGGCTCTGAGCCCTATAAAATTCACCTTTTGAACGGCCGGTTGTACCTGAGAGTCAGCCGTTTGGACCAGGAAAAGGAATTTGAGCTTCATACACCCGACGCCTCCTTCTACATTCTGGAAACGGGCTTGTACCGGCTTGACCTCGCCGATAAAGGCGAGACAAGACTGTCGGTTGTTGAGGGGCGTTTGGAGGCGGCGGGCGAGACCGGTTCTCTTGAAGTGGGCAGCGGACAGAGCCTGGTGGCCAAGAACGGCAACCTGATGTCCAGGCCGGACAATCTCTATGCGGAGGCCGATGATTTCAGCCGCTGGAACCAGAGCCGGGACAGCCTCCTGGCCAACCGCAGCTCAAGCTCCTATCTTCCCCAGGAGCTCAACGAGTACGGGTCGGAGCTGGAAGAATACGGTGATTGGCGCTATGAGGCGGACTACGGCTATGTTTGGGTGCCCCAGGTCGATTATTATAACGACTGGCACCCTTATTATTACGGCCGCTGGGTTTGGTATCCCGTCATCGGCTGGACCTGGGTCCCCGATGAGCCCTGGGGCTGGAGTGTGTATCATTATGGCCGCTGGCACTGGAGCCTCAACCTAGGCTGGTGCTGGATGCCCACTCGCTATTGGGGGCCGGCCTGGGTGCATTGGTACTGGGACAACGATTACCTGGGCTGGTGTCCTTTGAACCGGTGGAACCGTCCGGTGGTCGTGATCAACAATGTCTTCTACCCCAACTACGGAAATAATTATCATTCAATTCACAATAGGGCGCTGACGGTCATCAGCCGGAATCAGCTCCAAGCCCGGAGAGTCTCCGATGTCGCCTTGCGCGGCGGCGCCCTGGAGCGGATCGGCCGCGTCAGCCTGAGCGGCCGTCAGCCGGGCTTATCCCCCACCGTGCTGCGCTCAGGGCGTCTGTACGACCAGGCGCGGAGGACGTTCGAACAATCCGCCGGACGGCTCTCCCGCTCCATCCAGGAACGCGGCTCGTTGCGCACGCCCTCCTCCGACCGCTCCTTCAGCGGGCGGGAGGGATCGGTGTCCCGACGTATATCCGGGTTCGACACGGGGGGCAGTTCCAGCAATCGGACCGGAATTTCTTCCCCCCGCATTAGAGAGTTCACTCCCAACCGCTCATCTTCCATCCAGAACAGGCTGTCCAGCACCTCCAGCGGCCGTTCCCTGCGCTCCTCGTCGAATTCATCTTTGCCGGAATTCAATTCCCGGCTTTCCTCCCGTCGAGACATCTCCTCAGGATCCTCGTCTCGGGGGCTGACCTCAGCCCGGAGCTCTTCCCGCAGCGGCAGCGCGACTTCTACAAGCCGGTCTGTCCTGAACAGGGGATATTCTTCCAGCCTCTCCTCAGCGGACAGGTCGGGCACATTGTCTTCCCAGCGGAATCAGTTTTCTTCCGGCAGGAGTTCCTCGTGGTCCAGTCGTTTTCCCTCCCGGTCCTCGGCCAGCTCTTCCTCCCGTAATTCGAATTCTTCGGACCGCGGCTTTTCCTATTCCCGCCCGAATTCTTCCTCGTCCAGCCGGAGTGAATCCGGGACGAGCCGCTCCAGTTCTTGGCGTTCCAGCAGCCCGTCGAGCCGGAATTCTTCCTTTAGAAGTTTTTCCGCGCCCAGCCGCAGTTATTCGTCTCCCAGCTATAGCAATTCTGCGCCCTCCCGCAGCTATTCCACGCCCAGTCGCAGTTATTCATCTCCCAGTCATAGCTATTCCGCGCCCAGCCGTAGCTATTCGTCGCCCAGCCATAGCGCTTCTCCCTCTAATCATAGCTTTTCATCTTCTAATCGATCCGGCAGTTCTCACTCATCCGACAGCCGTTCCTCATCGGGTGGCTCCCGCATCCGCCACCGCGACCGCTAAGAGAACCGTTTTCCGTTCTGGCCTGCCTTCCCCTGGGGGGCAGGCCTAGTCATTTCTGTATCTCCTTTTCTCGGGGCCTTCATTTTCTCTTTACTTTTATTTTTTTCGGTGGTATATATGGGACTCATAAAAAACATGATTCGGTTTGCTCCGATTCCTTAGGGAGGTAGGCGTCATGAAACTAAACCCGGGCGGTCTCGAAAAAACGTTTGGAATCGCCGGAATCTTTCTTCTGTCATTGTTGATCATAGCCTCGGGCCCCTTGGCCTGTAAAAAAAAGGCGGCCGAGCCTGCTGCCGGCGAAGCAACCGACGGAAAAGTAACCAAGGTCCAGGAAGGGCTGAATGAATTTGAGGGCACGGTCAAAGTGGCCTACGGCCCCTATCTCTATGTGCCGGAGGTCTTGGGCTTTGATATCGTCCTGCCCCTGGGCCAATCCGGCAGCGAACTGGAAGGCAAGGCGGTCCGGATCAAGGGCGATTTCGATCGGGAAAAGCCGTCCATTCTGCTGGTCACCAGCCTTGACGTCAAAGAGCCGGGGGAGAACTACAAGAACTTCTTCGGCCAGTCCGGCCAGGAACAATGGCCCGATTTCCTCAATCAGCGCGACCGAAACAACTTTCCCATCCTGAAAATCGCCGCCTTGAACAAGGCCGAGGCCTGGGAGGGCAAGGGCCAAGGCAAGGTCTTCGGCAAGATGGAGAAGATGACCGTAACCGAGGGGGGAGCCCAGAAAGAAGTGGTTCGCCTCGCCCTGGCCGATGATAAGGGCGTTCTCATCGGGAAGGTCATCCTGGACAGCCTGGACGACTACGCCGCCTATTACATCAAGAAGCTCCGCCTGTTTGATTCTTTTTGGTTCTACCTGAAGGTCAAGGATTCGGTCGACCTTAAGACCCGTACCGCGACCAAGGACCTCTTCCACGCCGACGTTGTCTTCGCCGGGCTTTACTAAAAGACGTCAATCAGCCCAGCCAATCGTTGAGGAGGTCCAAGCCTTCGGCCGGCCTCCGGTCGAAGTGAATCCGTATGATTCTCCGGCCGGCTTCCCCAAGAGCTCGAAGATCGCCCAAGGCCTGGGCATCGATCAACACTCCAAAGGTATAATCTGACCGAAGGCTGTCCTCTGCCCTCTCCGGCACGGCCAGTTCAAGAGAGTGGGCGGAAGTGAACTGGAAGAAGAGGCCTCGGCCGGCATCTCCTTTATGGAGCTGGCCGGTGGAATGGAGATAACGGGGGCCGAAGCCCGCCGTTACGGCCAAACCGGTCCGACGGCGGAGAGTATCGGCCAATTTCTTAAGCGCGCTCTCTAAATCAGGATCCGGGGCCAAAAAAGCTTGCAGGCTCACATAATCCCCCGGCCGGGCCTGGTCCGCAAAACCGCGCAGGCCCTCCTTAAGCGATGGGACCGGCTTCTGCCCGAAAAGGGTGAGTCCTTCCCCAGAGGCCAAGGGCGTTTCCGGCGGCAGGCGGCCGTAACGGCGATAGTGTGCCAGCATGGCCTCCGTGTTCTTCTTGGCGGCGGTCACGTCGGGCTGATCGAAGGGATTGATCCGCAGCCAACGGCCGGCTACGGCCGCGGCCATTTCCCAGAGAAAGAATTGACCAGCCAGATCGGCCGAACTCTGGAGGTCAACGGCCAAGCCCGGTTTTCCGCTTTGCTTAATGGCCTCAACGGTCGCTCCGATCGACTCGTCGCCCTTAAGGCGGTAGCCTACGAAGAACCTGTCCGGGCCGTAAGTCCCAGGGTGTCCCGCTGTCTCGCCGGCCACGGGCAAAATGCCCCGCCCCGCCTTGCCCGTGCTTTCAGCAATAAGTTGTTCGAGCCAGCCGCCGAGGCTTTCCAACCGGGAGGGCAGCAGAAAGGTCAGCTTGTCCAAGCCCCGACCGGCCAGCAGGGCGATGAGCGTTCCCAGGTATAGGCCGGGATTCTTGCCGGGAGGGTCTTCCGTTCGGCAGAGGCGGGCCATGGCCCGTCCGCCCTCGATCATATCTTTGACCTTCATACCCAGGAGAGCGGCGGGCAGAAGGCCGAACGCGGAAAATACGGAATATCGGCCGCCGATCGAGGGAACACCAGGCACGATATCCAGGAAGCCGAGCCGCCGGCCGGTTTCCTCGAGCGGAGTGCCCGGGTCGGTAATGGCCAGGAAATGCGCGCCGGCGTGGCCGCGGCCCAAGGCTTGCCCCACCAGGTTGAAAAAGAACTTGAATAGAGAAATCGTTTCGATGGTCGTCCCGGACTTGGAGGAAACAACGAACAGCGTCCGTTCCAAGGCGAGCGAATCTCGCCAACGCCGGACGGCCTCGGGCGCTGTGCTGTCCAAGACGGCCAGGGAAGGAGAACCTGGGGCTGAGCCGAAAACCCGGTTGAAAACTTCGGGCGCCAGGCTTGAACCGCCCATGCCCAGCAACAGCACCTGGGTGATGCCCTTGCGGCGAATGGCGGTTGCCAGTTCCTCCCAACGGGTCAAGCCGGAGAGGGCCAGCTCGGGCCCATCCAGCCAGCCCAGGCGGTTGGAGATTTCCCGGTCTTCATCCTGCCAGAGGGTGTAATCTTTTTCCCAGAGGCGGCGGATGAGATTGTCCTGGGCAGCCTGCCGAAGGCCGGACCGGACCTCGTCTTGGAAAGGATGGAGGTTGAAAGTCTCGAACATCGTTGAGCCCATCTTAATCCATCCCCGCGGCCTGTCAAGTCTGCTTGGGCTCTATAACGACGGTCAGGATGCATCTCCGATTCCGTGATACGTCTGGATCTTCCAGGGGTGGCGCGGCCCAGGGCTCCCCGCCGGCCGGAGCTACCGGGATTCCGGAGACGCCTTCAAACTTTTCCCCATTGACTAAATCCCCCCTCCCCCTTGCCTTCAAGGGGGAGCTCGATGGCGTCTCCGGCAAGGCCGGTGGGGAGCGAAGCCGGCGGGGATGAGCCGCGACAGGACCCCACACCTGACGGGCTTTATCACGGATTTGGAGGTGCTATCCGACGGTCACCGGACTTGCCTTATCGGCTAAAAACTGCGAAGATAGGAGCCTTTAAATTCCAGTCTAGGAGAAAAGGATGACGAGCAGAAGCATGCGCATTTCGGCCTGGGCCACGGTTGCCCTTCTCATGGCCGCCGGCGGTTCCCTTCTTTCTCAAGAGGCGCAACCGGTTCCCCAGGCGGCCCCGGATAAGATTCTGGGCGCTTGGAATCTGGAAGTCGTGGCCGATTACCAAAGTTATTACGTCAACATCACTCTCCAGCTCACAGAGGGCGTGTTGACCGGTACGGCCAGCGAGCCCTCCGGCACCTTCACCGATGTGCCCCTGAGCGATATCGCCTTCGACGGCGCCACCTTGAAATTCGGGTTCAAATCGCCCACTCCGCCCGACGGGCTGGAGCGGGCCATCTGGGCGGAACTCAAGATTGTGGATGAGAAGGCCATGGAAGGGACGATCACCGTCCCCGACCTGGCCATCACCGCTACGGCTAAGGCCACCAAGCAGTAGCTATTTTTTCTTGGCCGTTTTCTCCGCCGCCCGGCGGATGTTCTCCTCAAGCGGAGGATGTTGGAGGTGGAAGTCCGTCGCCTCCTGGAAGGCTTTGGCCAGCCGGAGCGTCTTGGCCTCCTCGTACAAGTTACCCACGAAGCTGATACTGGTCGGAGTGCCCTTGTCGTCGAATCCGTCGGGAACGACCGCGGCCGGGTGGCCGGTGAGGTTGGTCAGGAGCAGAACGTTGCCGCCGAAGGAGGGCGTGACAAAGACATCCAGCTCCTTCATCTTTTCGGCCATATCTCGCATGAGCAGGGTCCGGATGCGGTTGGCCTGGATGTACTCCACGGCGGGGATGAAGCGGGCCTGGCGGAAAACGTTGGGCCAGGCTTCCCGCTCCTGCCGCACCAGAAGGTCGTCGGCATTTCCTCGGGTCAGGTCGTCGAAAGCCGCCGCCGCCTCGGCACTCAGGATGATGGACAGAGGCTCGACGGGAAGGGGCGGCATGTCCACCGGCACCAGGCTGACCCCCAACGAACGGAGAACGTCGAGCACCCCCAGGTGGTTTTGTTTGGACTTGGCGTTCTTCTCTTTTTCAAAAGCCTTCTCATAGAACCCCACCCGGATGGATTTCGGGTCCAGGCTGGGATTCCAGTCAAAGGGAGTGTCGGTCACGGTTAGGTCCAGGCCGTCCGGCCCGCGAATAGCCTCCAGGACCAGGGCGCAATCCTCGGCCGAGCGGCAGATGGGTCCGATCTTGTCCATGCTCCAGGCCAAGGCCATGGCCCCGCTGCGGCTCACCCGGCCGAAGGTCGGCCGGAGGCCGCTCGTTCCGCAGCGCGTCGAGGGCGAAATAATGGAGCCCCAGGTTTCGCTGCCGATGGCGAAGCCCACCAGTCCGGCGGCCACGGCCGCAGCCGGTCCGGCCGAAGAGCCGTTCGAGCCCTGCTCCAGGTTCCAGGGGTTGCGGGTTCGACCGTTGAACCAGACATCCCCCCAGGCCAGTTCGCCCAGGGTGAGCTTGGCCACCAGCACCGCCCCGGCTTCCTCCAATCTCTTGACCACAGTGGCGTCCTCCTCGAATATCCGGTCTTTGTATGGAGCAGCGCCCCAGGTCGTTCGAATGCCTTTGGTGGCCAGGAGGTCTTTGGCCCCCCAGGGGACGCCGTGCAGGGGGCCGCGATATCGTCCGGCGGCAATTTCCCGGTCGGCCCGGGCTGCCTGCTCCAGGGCCAGTTCCTCGGTCAGGGTCACCACGCATTCGAGGGGAGGGCCGTAGGTTTTGAGCCGGTCCAGGTAGAGCTGGGTGAGTTCGGTGGAAGTGATTTTGCGCGCGCGGATGAGAGCTGCCAGTCGGGTAAGTGGATAGAAAGCCAGCTCGTTTCGGTCGGCCGGCAAGACGGCGGCGGTCCGGGGCCAGGAGGCCTTCCTTTTGGCGGCAGCGGCCGGCCTTGGGGCGGACGGCTGAGGGTTGAACTGGAGGGCCGGCGGAACGGAATTGGGCAGGGGGACGGATCGGATTTGCTCATAGCTCCGCTTGAGTCCGTCCAGGTCCTCCAGCATCAGCGCCCGCTCCTTATATTCGAGCTTCAGGCCGGCGAGCTTTTCCGCGTATTCCACGGCCACGTTGCTGATTTTGTCCTTGTCCTGCTTAAAGTAAAAATAGAGGCGCACGGCCGCCACCATGATGATGACTGAGAAGATGATGATCAGACGGAGCTTGAACTTCCGCGGAGGTCGCTGGTTGGACATGGCTTTCTCCTTTCCGTCGCTGCTCAGCGGACGAGGTCGATCATCATGGCCAACTCTTCGACCTGCTCCTCGGCGTTTCCCGAGAAGCCGTCGTTTCTAAAACGGATACGGCCCCGCCCATCGATGATGAACTGGGTGGGAATACCCTCCACCTGGAAAGCGGCGATGACCTTGTCCTGGCCGTCCAGTAAGACCTCAAAGGGGTATTTTTTGGCGGCCAGGAAATCGACGGCATTCTGCTTTCTGTCGGCGACCCGCTCCCAGGAATTGACAAACAGGAAGCGGACTGCCGGATCACTCCGGAAATTGTTTACGATCCGTGCCATTCCAGGAAAGGAGTTCAAACAGGGCTCGCACCAGGTCGCCCAGAAATCAACCACCACCACCTTGCCTTTGAGGCCGGCCCGGGAAACAGTATTTCCCTTCAAGTCGGTAAGGGAGAAATCGGGCGCCGGCTCGTCCAGGAGCCTGGACTGGAGGTCGGCCCGGAGCTTTTCCCGGGCGATGGCCTCGATCCCGGCCAGGAACTCGGGGTAGCCTTGGGCGCTGCCCTGCTTGGCCAGGTAGGCCTCCTTGAGCATCTTCTTCAAGCGGATCGATCCGTGCCGTGCGGCGAGGATCCTCTTCAGCTCACTCAGGGCTTTATCCGGCGGAGCGGCTTGGAGCAGAGCTTCGGCGTAATGCTCGTTGACCGTCGGATTTTTATCGGAGAGCAAAACGGTGGCCTCTTTCAGGGTGGCCAAGGCTTGGCCGGCCTGGCGCATTCTGAGCTGGATGAACCCCAGCGTGTCCAGCGTCTCTCCCAAGACGGAGGTTCCTTGCTCGGCCCATTCCTTGTCGGTCAAGTGGGAAGGTTTGGGCAGCGCCTGGGAGTCCTTGTTCCGACGAGCCAGCGAGACGGCCTGGAGGCTGGCCGCCTCGGCCAGGGTCAGGTCGGGGCTTTTGTTGATGAGGCCCCAAGCCAGGGCGTTGTAAAGCGCCCAGGAGGCAGGGGAGGGGTGAGCCTCCAGAAAGTTCCGGGCCTCTTTGTACTTTCCTCGCTCCAGAAAAGCGACGAGGATGTGGTAGTGGAGTTGGCCCAGAATCTTGCTGTCCGGAAAATCCTTTTGGAAGGCTTCGGCCAAGGCCAGTTTTCTTTTGAAATCCGGCTCTTGGGCGAAGGCTTGAAAACGCTCGGCTTGGACATATTCGCCCTTGGGCTCCATCTTCTTGAGAGCGAGAATAAAGCGTCCGGCCAGGTCGGGCATTTGCATCTGGGTGTAGGAATTCGCCAGCAGGGCCAGCTCTTCGGCGGAAAGGTCGGGCTTGGCTGCCAATGGGGCCAGCTCCTTCAGGATTTGTTGTCGGCCGTCCTTGGGCTTGATACGGGACACCAGGGCGAAATAGGTGGCCAGGTAATCCGATTTGACCTCCGGATGAGCCGCGAATTCTTCTTCGAGCATCTGCAGGGCCTGGGGCTTGTTTGGCCCCAAGCCGGCCAAGATAGTGCCCCAGCCGGCGATGGCCTCTGCCAGTCCGGCCTTATGGCCGGCGATAAGATTCCCCCGGCCGTCATATAGCGAAAGGATGTAGCCTTTTCGTGCGTTGGAATCGACAGCCTCGCCCGCCTGGAACTTCAGGACCGCGCCGCGGTCTTGAGCTCCGGGGGTCAATGTGGCTTGCCACTCCGGTCCCTTCTTGGTCATGGGCCAGGATTGGACGCGGGGTGTGCCCTTGATGTAGAAATAGGCCACCAGTTCTACCCCGGCCGCTTTTTTAAGGTGCTTTCCGGCGGGCCGGTAGCGGACCACCACCGACTGGCCCGGCCTGGGCTTTTCCGGTTTGAAGGAGACAGCCTGCCGCGGCGTTTTTTTACAAGCCGGCCCGACAAGAAAACCGATGAAGGCGAAGGTCAGCAGCAACATCGCCGTCTTTTTTTTCATGGATTTAACCTTTTCCTTGACACATCTGTTATGAATATCATAATTATTCCCCGATGACCAGTAAGGCTTAAGAGGAGGCGGGCAAGGACTGGCGTCATGCGACTGCTCTGGCCTTTAAAGAGAAAGAGGAATTCAATGAGGCAATCACCTGAAACGAGCGTGCGCCCCGGACCGCCCAACTCTTATCGCTGGGTGGTGCTGGCCTTCGTCAGCCTGGCCATGTTCGGCAATTATTACATCTTCGACGCCATGAACCCGATCGGGCCGTTTCTGGAGAGTCAACTCAAGTTCCGCCAGTCTCAGATCGGCCTTCTCGATTCGGCCTATAACGTGGCCGCCCTGATTATTCTGCTCCTGGGCGGCATCATCATCGACCGGGCCGGCACCAAGCGGACCATGATCCTGTTCGGCATCATCACCGCCTGCGGCGGCCTCCTCATCGCTCTGGCGCCCGGCGGCTACTGGGGAATGATGTCCGGCCGTTTCGTGCTGGGCCTGGGCGCTGAGCCGCTCATCGTGGCCATCACCACCGCCCTGGCTAAATGGTTCAAGGGCAAGGAGCTTTCCTTCGCCATGGGCTTGAACTTGACTATCGCCCGTCTGGGCTCGGTGGCGGCCGACAACTCACGCAGTTGGGCCGGCGGCTTGTTCACCTCCTGGCAGCGGCCTCTTCTTCTGGCGGCCGGGATCGGGGCGATATGCATCGTCTCCGGCCTGGTCTACGCTTGGTTCGAGCGCCGCGCCGAAAAACGCTTCAGCCTGGGCCGGGGAGGGACAGCCGATAAGCTTGTCTTTTCCGACCTGGTCAAGTTCGGCCCGAGCTATTGGTGGGTGGTCGGCCTGTGCGTGACGTTTTATTCCGTGGTCTTCCCCTTCCGCAGGTTCGCCAATATCTATTTTCAGCAGGCTCGCCATTTGAGCCCCGAAAAAGCCGCCTTCCTCAACGGCCTTTTACCCCTGACGGCCATGGTGGCCACACCCTTGTTCGGAATCCTGGCCGACAAGATCGGGAAAAGAGCGATGCTCATGGCCGTCGGCTCCCTGCTGCTGCTCCCCACCTTTCTGCTGCTGACCTATACGGGGCTGCCGGTAGCAATCCCCGTGGCCTTGCTGGGAGCCGCTTTCTCGCTCGTGCCGGCCGTGATGTGGCCGGCGGTGACTTACCTTGTCCCTGAAAGCCGGCTGGGCACAGCCTATGCTTTAATGACCTTTTGTCAGCAGATCGGCTGGGCCGCGACCAGCTGGGGGCTGGGGAGGTTCAATGACGCCTTTAAGGCCAGTGCCGCCCACCCGGCCGGCTACAATCCCGGCATGTGGCTGCTGTCAGCGCTTGGGCTGGCGGGCCTGATCTTTTCTTGGTTGCTTTGGCGCTCGGAAAAGGCCGTCCCTCCGGGCCGGAGCGCTTGATTTCCGGCCGGACGCAACGGTATCGTCCGGGATCAGGTTTTAATTAAATGCTCGCCATGGATTTCATTGACATCCTTCATCTTCCTTCAATATACTTCTTCCTGCGCAGGAGCAAGGATTTCCAGTGAAACCATTTATCCCTAGTGATTATAGCCAGGAGTGATTCAAAACTTATCGTTTTTCCCCTCCCCCACCAGGATGAGGGTGAGAACCGTCAACGTCTTAAGGGCAAGGAGTGAGTCATGGTGAAAAAAGTTATAGCCGGCGCTGTTTCCATTGCCTGCCTGTCGATCCTGACCGCTTGGACACACATGCCCGGCGCCTCGGCGCCGATACCGTTTTCGTCCTTGGCCCCGGCCGGTCGAATTCTCCTGGCCCAGGCTGATTTCGGCAAGTTGCCCGTGAATTTCATCCCTAACGGGGGGCAGTGGGATAAGGACGTGGACTACGCTGTTCAAGGCCGGGATAAGACGATCTGGTTTGGCGCCGGCGGTATCACCCTGGCTTTGAACCAAGGGGCAGAAGGGCGCCGATGGGTGGTGAAGCTGGATTTCGTGGGCGCCCATCCCGGCTTGAGGCCCGTCGGCCTGGAGGAGACGGGAACGGTGATCTCCTACTTCAAGGGACAGCCCGGAAATTGGCGGACGGGACTGGCCGCCTGTTCCCGGCTTCTGTACACCGACCTTTGGCCGGGAATCGACCTGGCCTTCGCCGGGACGATGGACAAGCTGAAATATGAATTCATCGTTCGGCCCGGCGCTGACCCTTCCCGGATTCGTCTGGCCTGCCGTGGCGCGAGTTCGGTCTTTGTCGATGACCGGGGCAGCCTGGTTGTTACAACGCCTTCGGGGTCGTTTGAGGATGGCCGGCCTGTCGCCTATCAGGAGCAAGCTGGGAAGCGAACGGAGGTGAAGCTGGATTATCGGATATTGAATCACCTCCCCTCTGGAACGGATAGCGGCGGCCCGGGGAGCATGGCCGGGAAGGACGTCCTTTACGGTTTTTCGGTGGGCGCCTACGACCGGACCAAACCCCTTGTCCTGGACCCCGTGATTCTGGTCTATTGCGGCTACCTGGGCGGCGCGAGCTATGATTACGGTTATGGCCTGGCCGCGGACAGCTCAGGCCATGCCTACCTGACCGGCACCACCTATTCCGGCGGAGCCGTCTTTCCCACGGCGGTCGGTCCGGATAAGACCTTCAACGGGGGCAACGCGGATGCTTTCGTGGCTAAATTGAACCCTTCCGGGACGGC
>Ga0299912_10002910_pt1 | contig 14051 bp, 9 predicted proteins | sample RVTome_2_FD_207667 | JGI IMG/M metagenome (GOLD analysis project Ga0299912, IMG submission 207667) | Soil microbial communities from uranium-contaminated site in the Upper Colorado River Basin, Wyoming, United States - RVT95D214 (version 2) ...
TGTCGGGGAGAACCTCTCGGATAACGAGATCCGCGCCGTCCTGATCCGGCGGGATCTGATCCTGACGGAGATCGACAGGCTCGTCAGGGCCAACGGGGAGAATAAGGTCTTCTACTGATACTGATCAGATCGCCTTGCGGACGGTCAGGATGTTCTCGCCGCCGGCCCGCCGGTACGTCAAGCCGTCCATCAGCGTCCGGAAAAAATAAACGCCGAGGCCGCCGGGAAGGCCGCGGCGGAGCCTGACCAGCAGGTCGGGGTTCCTTTTCTTGACCGGGTTGAAGGGGATGCCCCTGTCCCGGACCTCAATGAAAAGCGCCGCGTCGTCGCGCCAGATCCGGACGGCCATGTCGCCGCTCCGTCCCGCGGGGTAGGCGTACATGGCGATGTTGACGCAGATCTCGTGGAGAGCGAGCTCGATCTTGAGCCGATCCTCCTCGCCGAGAGCCAGACCGGCGATGTAATCCCGGAGGAAACTCCGGACGCGGTCGACCTCCTTGAGGACGGCCGGGACGGCGAGCTCTCTGACATCCTGTTCGGTCACGGAACGCTCCCTGCCCCGGCCCTCATGGATTCCGCTTGACGACGACGAGGGTCATGTCGTCCCCGGCCTCCGAGCAGCCGCTGAAGGCGAAGATGTCCTCGAAGACCTTGTCCATGATCTCCCGGGCGGGGAGGTCGCCGAGAGCCTTGATCTTGTCGGCCAGGCGGCGGTCCCCGTACTCTTCCAGCTCGCCCTTCCGGCTCTCGACGATCCCGTCGGTGTACAGGCAGAGGATGTCGCCGGGGCCGACGACGAGCTTTCTCTCCTCGTAGGTCTGGGCCGGGAACATCCCCAGGCAGAGGCCCGTTCCCTCGAGGAGGCGGGCCCGGCCCTCGCGCCCGACGAGGAGGGGCGGATTGTGACCGGCGTTGACGTAGGACGCCTCGTTCGTGCGCCGGTCGATGACGGCCAGGAAGAACGAGATGAAGCAATGGCTGTCCGAGCTCGTATAGACGAAATCGTTGAGCTTGGCCGTGAGCTCGCTCAGGTCGAAGGTCGCCGGGAACTTCTCGTGGAGGGCCCCCCGCAGCGAAGCCATGAGCAGGGAGGCGCTGACACCCACGCCCGAGACGTCGGCGATGACGAGGCCCAGGCGGTCCCGTTCGATGAAGATGTAGTCGTAGTAATCCCCCCCGACGTGGCGGCAGGCCCGGGCGCTGCCGCTGATGTCGTAGGGCGCGAAGGAGGGCTCCTCCCGCGGCAGGAAGTTCTTCTGGATCTGGACGGCCAGCGACAGCTCCCGTTCGAGCTGGATCACCTTCAGGGATTCTTCGTAGAGGCGGGCGTTCTCGATCTTCACGGCGGCCAGGTTGGCCAGGAGCGTCAGGAGCCGCAGGTCGTCTTCCGAGAACTGCTCGAGCAGGGAGGCCCGGTCGCAGTAGATGAGGCCGATGATATCCTGGTTGTTCCAGAGCGGCACGCACATAGCCGAGTGGATCTGCGCCTGGACGACGCTCGCCTGCGCCCGCAGCCCCTCGTCGGCCTGGATGTCCGAGATGAGGATGGCCGAGTTCCGCTCCAGGGCCGTCCGGACGATCGTCTGGCTGACGAAGATGCTCTGCGTCCGCAGCGCCCCGTTCTGGACCCGGACGACCTTGGGCTCGAGGGCCTGGGAGGCCTCGTTTTTCAGCATGAGGACGCCCCGGTCCATCGGCAGATGATGGGTGAGGACGTCCATTATGTGGTCGAGCAGCTTGTCGAGCGGCATGTGGTAGATCAGGGCCTGGCTGACCTCGCCCAGGACGGCGATGATCTTGTGGTCCTGTTGGAAGCGCTCCAGGTCGAGCCCCCCGCCAGGCGTCTTCAGAACCACGGCCGACGTGGGCGGTTTCTTGAGGATGTCCTTGACCTGGATGATGGTGTTCGAGCTGTGGGTGAAGGTCGTCCCTTCGACCATCTCGATGTTGGTTTGGAGGTCCCGGTCGAAATAGAAGCGCGTCGAGCCGATGAGGATCTCGTCCCCCCGGGCGAGGTCGATCTCGCCGCTGACGCGGCGCCCGTTGACGAAGGTGCCGTTCTTACTGCCCTGGTCGAGGAGGGCGTAGCCCTTCTCCGTCGGGGCGATGACGGCGTGGCAGCCCGAGCTGAACTGGTCGGACAGGACGATATCGTTCGTGGCCGCCCGGCCGATGGTCACCCGCCGCGAGCCCAGCGGGCAGGTCGAGGGCTCTCCCGTCTTCGGATAGACGTACAGGTTGACCATGGGCATGCCCTCGCTTACCATTCTAGATGACGGGGCGGGTCATTTCAACCTCATCGCCTTTTTCAAGCGCAGGGCCCGCTCCTCGGGAGGGAGGTCCTCGATGAGCGGGAAAAGAAGGCTTTTGAGCTCCCGGTCGAGGAGGTTGTCGAGGTGTTCGAGGGAATAGTCGACCGACCTGGCGGTCCCCTGAAGGATGTTCTGATAGGCGTTGACGATGTCCTCCGGGGAGTGCATGAGCGTCATCAGGTCGAAGATGCGCTTGATCCTGATGTTCAGGGCCGCCTTAGCCTCGCCGGCGGGGCCCGGCGGGTTCAAGGAGATATCGCAGCCTTTTTTGATCAGGAAGAGGAGCTCCGGCCGGACCGCTTTTTCCCGGAACCGAACCTCGCGCCGGTCAGCCCTGATCTTGTAGAGCGCGTCGACGAGGGCCTGCTCCACATCGTCCCGGCGGCGGGCAAGCTCCTCGACTAGGATATCGGCGGCGAGCTGGGTGCCTACCCGGGCCAATACTTCGGGGATGGCCCGGCGGACCTCCAGGGGCTCGTCGCTTGCCCGGAGGATCGGGCCGATGAGGTCTTCGATTCCGGGTCCGTAGGCGGCCAGCGCCGACTGGGCCTCAGCGGAAGTCATGGGATTGGCCAGCTGGCGGACGATGAGAGGGACGTGTTCGGGGCGGCGGTGGACGGAGGCGCTGTTCAGGGCATAGACGACGACCTCGGCGGAGGGGTCCTGGAGAAGGCGTCCCAGGGCCTGGAGAGTCGGCGGGTCCGGGACCATGCGGCTGATGCTGTTGGCCGCTTCGATCCGGTCCACTTCGGAAGCGGAGCCGATGATCTCGCCGAGGCGCCGGCCCATGATCTCCTGATAGGACGGCAGGAGGAAGACGAGGTCGATCTCGGATTGGAATTCCGTGTCGGCGATGGCCTCTTCGAGGCCCGGGAAGAAGACCCCGCCGGCGACGTCGAAGAGGGAGTCCATGGCCCGGGCTTTGAGTTCGTCCCGCTTGATGCCGAGGAGCTCTTTGAGCTCGGGGGCCAGGTCGTTGCCGCGGAGGAGGTTGAAGACATTCATGTAGTAGAGGGTCGTGCTCCTCTCGCGGCTTTGGATGGTGTTGAAGATCTTGAGGGTCAGATCGACGTCGACGTGCGCGGCGACGGCCTGGCGACCCTCGGTCCATTTCGGCCGGATGTCCTTTTTCAGGACGGCCGGGTATTCCCTGTAGACGAGCCGGGTCAGGACCAGCCAGAGGAAAAGGAAAATCAAGGTCAGAACGCCTATCTCCCGGACGATGGCCAGGGGCTGGTCGGCCCGGTATTCAAATCTCCTGAGGCTATAAAGGAGGAGGAAGAGCCCGGCGCCGAGGCCCGTCGCGAACTTATTGACGAACATGTCGATAAAGATCTTCGCCTTGTACTTGACTTCCGCGGGGACGGGGACGTAGAGGAGCTCCCGGACGGACTGGCTGATGGTGTTGTCGAACGTCTTGTCGCCTCCGCGGGCGGCGCAGACCCAAGCCAGCATGGCGCCGGCGGGGATCAGGAAAACGGCCAGGGACCCGGCGATAAGGAAGACCGGAGCGATGAGGATGGCCCAGCGGATCCCGTACGATTTCAGAATGCGGCCGGTCGTGACCAGATGGAACACCGTCGAGACGGCGAGGATCGCCAGGAAAAAAACCGCGATGAAGGACGTCCTGTCTCCGGAATTCTCGATGGCGCTCTTAACGACCGTCTTGAATTGGTAGTTGATGAGGGACCCGGCGATCATGGCCGAGGCCAGCATCGCGGCCAGCAGCAGGAGATAGCGGCTCCGCTTGACGGCCCGGAAGCTCTCCAGATAGCCGACCCGGGCGGCCGCCGAGACCGGGCCGTCCCCGGCGGCGGCGTCGATCCTCCGTTGTTCGGCGTAGACGATGTTGATCGTCACCAGGGCCAGGACGAGGAGGGCGGGACAGACGAGGAGCAGGTCCTCGGGCCGGATGAGCCTGGCGAAGACCATGAGAGCGGCCAAGGCCGACCCGGCGATCCCGCCGAAGAGCCCGCCCGTGACGAAGAGCCCGACGAGCCGCTTGGCCTGGTGCGGCCCGAAGACGTCGTTGACGGCGATCCAGAACTGGGTGACGGACATGACGATGAAGACGTCGGCCCAGAAGCAGAAGACGAACACGGGGAAGGGCCAGAACTTGGGAATGGCGACCTGGAGCCAGAGGAAAAAGCTGATCCCCGACGAATCGGCCACGGGCGTCATGATCTGCATCGTCCGATGGACGTCGAAAACGAACCAGAAGACGAAGAGGCTGGCGATGAAGAACAGGAGGCAGGCCGTGAGGTAGGTCCGCCGCGGCAGACGGTTGAGGAGCCGGGCGTTGAGGGCGACGACGAAGCCGATGAGGAGGGCCGTGGCCAGGTCGGCGAACGGCCACCAGCTGGGCCTGGCGAAGCCGATCAGGAAGCTCTCCTTGACCGGCTTGATGATGTAGAAGGTGAAGGTGATCAGGAAAAAGAAACCGGAGAGGGTGAGCGCGGCCCGGGCCTCGCGGCCGCGGACATCGCCGAATCTGTTCAGGAATCTTTCGAGCCGGCCGTCGGCCACGCGGCCCCCCCTGTCAGACCCGCCCGGGGTCAGGCTTTCTCAAAGCTCTCCAGGGCGCGGTCGCAATCCTCGTGGATCTCGAGGACCTTGTGCAGCATGGTGATCTGGAAGATCAGGAGGAGTTTCTTGGAGATCCGGCACAGCTTGAACTTCCCGCCAAGGTTCTGGGTCGAGATGTAGCTGGCCAGGATCTCCCCCACTCCGAAGCTGTCGATGAACTCCACGCCGCCGAGATCGAGCAGGACGTTCCTCCGGCCCCGGTCGAGCTGGGCCTTGACCAGGCTGTGAAGGGTCGTCTGGGCGGTGTCGGAGCGGCGGATCTCCCCCTCGATGTCGAAGATGACGACGTTTTCTGATTCTCGCGTTTTGATGACCATGCGCGCCTGTCTTGTCTATGTGTTTATCAAAAGCTACTGCCAAAGTCAATCAGAAGGGGTCAAACCTTAAATCTTATATTTTTCCGTTCTACGTCAGCGCCGATACACGAGGCTCAGCCGATGAAAAAGTATAAGATTTAAGGTTTGACCCCTTCTTGATAGAATGAGAGAGAAAGGAGCCCCCATGCCTCTCGTCGAAATCCACCTCCTCGAAGGGCGGACGGACGAACAGAAAAAAGCCCTGCTCACGGCGGTAACGGCGGCCGTTCATGACTCGATCGGCGCCCCCCTCGAAACGATCCGGGTCTGGGTCCAGGAGTTTTTCCCGCAAGAGTACATGGCAGCCGGCGTTCTTGCGGCCGAGAAGAAGAAATAGTCCGCCGCGGACGGCTCAGGCCCCAGGTTCGGCCGCCGACCGGGCAGACCGCTTGCGGATGAAGTAGACCGGGATGCCGAGCAGGACGATGAGCAGTCCGGGGACGGTGTACCTCGTCTTGAAGATCAGCAGGTCGACAGCGATGGCCGCAGCGACGAGGACGTAGATGGCGGGCACGACGGGGTAGCCCCAAGCCTTGTAGGGACGCTCCGCGTCGGGCCGCTTCTTCCGCAGGATGAAGATGCCCGAGACGATCAGGACGAAAAAGATCAGCACGGCGAAGATGACGTAGTCCAGGAGGTCGCTGTAGGTCCCGCTCAAGCATAGCAGGCTGGCCCAGACGCACTGGACGACGAGGGCCGTCCCCGGGACCGATTTCCGGTTCAAGTTCCCCGTGGCCTTGAAGAACAGCCCGTCCTTGGCCATGGCGTAGTAGACGCGTGCGCCGGACAGGATAAGGCCGTTGTTGCAGCCGAAGGTGGCGATCATGATCAGCACGGCCATGATGACGGCCGCCGGGCCGCCGAAGATCATCTCGGCGGCCGCGGTCCCGACGCGGTCGAACTGGGCGAACTGGATGCCCCGGCCGATGACGTCGGCCGCTTCGGGGGTCCCCTGCACGGGGAGAGTGACGACGTAAGCGACGTTGGCCAGGAAGTAGAGGAAGATGACGATCCCGGCTCCGAGGACGAGGCTCAGGGGTATGTTCCGCTTGGGATTTTTCACTTCGCCGGCGATATAGGTCACGGTGTACCAGGCGTCCGAGGCGAAGAGCGAGCCGACCATGGCCGCCCCGATGGCCGCCAAGACCATGATGCCCGAGAGCGGTTCGACCGAAGCGATCTGCCCGCCGGCCATGTGGGTCCAGCTCGCCTTCCAGAATACGGCCAGATTGGCCTTGATGGCCGCGGCGTTGGCCCCGACGATGAACCCGAGCAGGATGAGTCCGGAGAGGGCGACGGTCTTGGTCACGGTGAAGAAGCCCTGGATGGTCTTGCCCGTCCGCAGACCCCGCATGTTAAGATAGGTCAAGACGATGATGCTGACGATGGCCAGGACCTGAGCGGCCGAGACCTTCAAGCCCAGCACGGCGAGGAGGATATGGCGCTCGCTGAACCAGGGGATGATCAGGCCGGTGAACTTGGCGAAGGCGACACCGACGGCGGCGATCGTCCCGGTCTGGATGACGAGGAACGTCGTCCAGCCGTAGAGGAACCCGACGAGCGGGCTGTAAGCTTCGCGGAGGTAGACGTAGAGCCCGCCGGCGTGGGGCATCATGCCGGCCAGCTCGCCGTAGCTCAGGGCGCCGATGACCGTGACGACGCCGGTGATGAGCCAGACGAGGAGCAGGAGTCCGGGCGAGCCGACGGTGCGGGCTATATCGGCGCTGACGATGAAGATGCCGGAGCCGATCATGGCGCCCATGACGATCATCATGGCGTCGAAGAGGGACATCTCGCGCCTGAAGCCGCGGGATTCGGCTTCGGGGACGGGTATCGCGGGATTGGCGTTCATGGCCTCCTCCTCAACTTGCTTTTCCGGATGCCGTAGGTGAAGTAAATGACGAGCCCGATCGCCATCCAGGCCATGAGCCGGATCCAGGTATCCTTGGGCAGACCCGACATCAGGTAGAGACAGGAGAGGATGCCCATGACCGGGACGAAGGGGACCAAAGGGGTCTTGAAGGGCCGGGGGATGTCGGGGCGCGTATAGCGGAGCACGAGGACTCCGCCGCAGACGATGACGAAGGCGAAGAGCGTCCCGATGCTGACGAGCTCACCGACGATGCCGATGGGCAGGAGCGAGGAGGCGATGCCGACGAGGATGCCCGTGGCGATCGTCGTGACGTGGGGCGTGCCGTGCTTCGGGTGGACCCGGGCCGCCGCCGGCGGCAGGAGGCCGTCCTTGGCCATGGTGAAGAAGATCCGCGGCTGGCCCATGAGCTGGACCATCATCACCGACATCAGACCGACGATGGCGGCGATCTTCACCAGCGGCGAAAGCCAGAAGAGCCGCATGGCGTCGATGGCCACGGCGACGGGCGCCGGGACGTTGAGTTCGGTGTAGGAGACGACGCCGGTGAGGACGAGCGAGAAGGCGATATAAATGGCCGTGCAGGCGAACAGGCTGCCGAGGATGCCGATGGGCATGTCCCGCTTGGGGTTCTTGGCCTCCTGGGCGGCGGTCGAGACGGCGTCGAAGCCGAGGTAGGCGAAGAACATCACCCCCGCTCCGCGCAGGATGCCGCTCAGGCCGAAGAAACCGAATTGCCCTTGGTTCGGAGGGATGAACGGCTTCCACAGGGCCGGCTTGATGAAGAACAGGCCGGCACCGATGAAGACGAGGATGATGCCGATCTTTAGGACGACTATGATGGAGTTGACCGTCGCCGACTCCCTGATGCCCCGGACAAGGATGTAGGTGATGAGAGCGATGACCAGGGCGGCGGGCAGGTTGACGAGGGCGCCCGTCTTCGTCCAGGCGCCGGTCTGGGGATTGAAGGAAAAGGGCGCCTCGGCCAGGGCGGCGGGGAAATCGACGCCGATGCCCTTGAGGAAACTGACGACATAGCCGGACCAGCCGATGGCCACGGTCGTCGCCCCCAGCGAATATTCCAGGATGAGGTCCCATCCGATGATCCAGGCGAAGAGCTCGCCGAGGGTCGAATAGGCGTAGGTGTAGGCGCTACCGGCGATGGGGATGAGCGAGGCGAATTCGGCGTAGCAGAGACCGGCGAAGGCGCATGTCAGGCCGGCCAGCACAAAGGAGAGCGTGACGGCCGGACCGGCGTACTGGGCGGCCGCGTGGCCGGTGATGACGAAGATGCCGGCCCCGACGATGGCCCCGACGCCGAGGAAGATGAGGTGCCACGGGCCGAGGACGCGCTTGAGGCCCGAGGATTCGGACGAGGCTTCTTGCGACAGCTGCTCGAGGCTCTTCGTGGCGAACAGCACGCTCTTCATGGAGGCGAGTTATAGCATATGAAGAAGAGGGGGTCAAACCTTAAATCATATACTTTTTAGGCCGCAGACCTGAGGGAGGCGGGCTCATGCCAATAAGAAAAATTATAAGATTTAAGGTTTGACCCCCTCTTTCTATTCCGGAATGCCGGTCTCCGGCTTCTTCCTGAAGAAACCATAAAGGACCGGGAGCACCAGGAGCGTCAGCAGGGTCGAGGAGATCAGCCCGCCCACGACGACGACGGCCAGCGGCTTCTGGATCTCCGACCCCGGTCCGGTGGCGAAGAGCATCGGGATGAGGCTGAAGACGGCGATGGACGCCGTCATGAGCACCGGCCGGAGCCGGGTCTCCGTCCCCTTCAGGATGGCCTCGTCGAGGGGCATCCCGCAATCCTGAAGCTGGGATATGTACGAAATGAGGACCAACCCGTTGAGCACGGCGACCCCGAAGAGGACGATGAACCCGACCGAGGCCGGGACCGAGAGGTAGAGGCCCGAAATGAGGAGGGCGAAGACCCCGCCGATCAAGGCGAAGGGCAGGTTCATGAGGACGAGGAGCGCCAGCCGGGCTGAGTTGAAGGTCATGAGGAGGAGGAAAAAAATGAGCGCTATGACGGCGGGAGTGATGACCATCAGCCGGGCCATGGCCCGCTGCTGGTTCTCGAACTGACCGCCCCAACTCATGTAGGCTCCGTGCGGGAGCGGGACCTCGAGCCGGACTCGGGCCCGCGCTTCCCTGACGAATCCGCCGATGTCGCGGCCCGCGACGTTCATCTCGATCCCTATCCGGCGCTGGCCGTTTTCCCGGCTGATCTGGGCCGGTCCTTCGACGGCCTCCACGGCGGCCAGGTCCCCCAGCGGCACCCGGTATCCGCCGGGCGCGCTGATGAGGATCGTCTTGAGCTTTTCGATGGAGTCGCGGTGATCTGCCGCGAACCGGGTGATGATGTCGAAAAACTTGCTTTCCTCGTACATCAAACTGGCCGGTTTTCCCTCGACCGCGATCTCGATGACATCGAGGACGTCCCGGACGTTGATCCCGTAGCGGGCGATCTTCGCCCGGTCCACCGTGATCGAGATGTACGGCTGGCCGGAGACCTGTTCGACGAGGATGTCCTTCGCCCCGCGGACCCCCGACAGGACGCGGGCGATATCCTCGGCCGTGGACTTGAGCACGTCCATGTCCTCGCCGAAGACCTTGACCAGGACCTCGGCCCTGGTGCCTTCCATCAGCTCGTTGATCCGGCACTGAATAGGCTGGCTGAAGGAAATGACCATGCCCGGGACGTCGGCCACGGCCAGGCGCATCTTCTCCATGAGCTCGGCGCTCGTCTTCGCGTTCTTCCACTCCGAACGGGGTTTCAGCGCACCGACATAGCCCGTCTTGTCCACGCCCCGCGCTTCGATGGCGATCCCTGTCTGGCCCGTCTTGCCCACGATGACCGCCATCTCGGGAAAAGCCATGAGCTTTTGCTCGACGAGCTTGGATGTTTCCAGGGCCTTGTCGAGCGAAACGCCGGGGAGGAGCTGGAAGTCCATGTCGAAGGCGCCCTCGTCCATGACGGGCAGGAACTCCGTCCCGAGGCGCGGGATGACGGCGACGGCCGCGGCCAGCAGCAGCACCGCGGCTCCGATGACGACGGCCTTCCTTCTCAGCCCGAACTTGAGGACGGGCAGATAGACCTTCTTGGCCGCCCGCAGCAGGAAGCTCTCCTTTTCATGCCCCGGCTTGAGGACGAGCGAGCAGAGGACCGGGATGACGAAGATCGAAAGAAGAAGCGAGGCCAGCAGGGCGATGGCCACCGTGAAGGCCAGGGGGGAGAACATTTTGCCCTCGTAGCCCTGGAGCGAAACGATGGGCAGGAAGGTCAGGGCGATGATGAGCTCGCCGAAAATGCTGGGCTTCCGGACTTCGATGACGGCCTTGAACACATCATGGATGGTCGACCGCCCGTTCCCCGCCTCGCTCAGGTGCCGCTGGACGTTCTCTACCTGGATGATGGTCGCGTCGATGATCATGCCGATGCAGATGGCCAGCCCGCCGAGCGAGATGAGGTTGGCCGTCAGGCCGGCGCTCTTCATGACCGTGAAGGTGAGCAGGGCCGAGAGCGGCAGGGCCAGGATGACGACGAACGCTCCGCGGACGCTCCTCAGGAAAAGGAAAAGGATGATGACGACCAGGATAGACCCGACGGCCAGCGCCCCCGTCACGGTATCGATGCTCTTGACGATGATGTCGGAGCGCTTGTAGTAGGGTTCGATCCGGACGCGGGCGGGCATGAGGTTCGAGTCGTTGATCTCAGCCACCTTGGCCTCGACCCGGGCGACGACATCGCGGCTGTTCTCTCCGCGGAGCAGCATGACAACCCCGCCGACGCATTCTCTCTTCCCGTCCTTGACGGCCGCGCCCTGGCGCACGGCATGGTCCATCCTGACCTCGGCGACGTCGGCGATGGTCACGGGGACGCCGGCCGACGATTTGAGGACGATCTTCGAGATGTCGTCGACCGAGCGGATGAGCCCGATGCCGCGAATGAGAAACTGCTCGGAATGGCGGTCGAGGAAGCCGCCTCCGACGTTCTGGTTGTTGTTCCTGACGGCCGCGTAGACGTCGCCCGCGCTCAGCCCATATTTGAGAAGCCGGTCCGGGTCCACGATGACCTGGAATTGTTTGATGTACCCGCCGAAGGAATTGACCTCGCTGACCCCGGGGACGGATTTCAGGAGCGGGCTGATCACCCAGTCCTGGAGCGTCCTGAGCTCCGTGAGGTGGGTCTCTCGCGCCGGCGCGTCGTCCGGCTCCGGGCCTTCGAGCGTGTACTGGTAGATCTCCCCCATCGCCGTGGCCACCGGCCCCATTTCGATCTGGACGTTCTCGGGCATGGCGTCCTTGGCCTCGGCCAGGCGCTGGAAGACGAGCTGGCGGGCGAAATAGACGTCCACCTTGTCCTCGAAGACGAGGGTGATGACCGAGATCCCGTACTTCGTGACCGACCTCATGATGTCGAGGCCGGGCAGGCCCCTCATGGCCATCTCGACCGGATAAGTCACGAACTTTTCGATCTCCAGGGGCGAGAGGCCGGGGGCCGTGGCCACGACCTCGACCTGGATATTGGTCACGTCGGGAAAGGCGTCGATCGGCAGCGACAGAAACGAATAAACCCCGACGCCGACGATGAGGGCGAGGACGATGAGGATGAGGGTCCTTTGCCCGAGGGAAAAAGCGATGATCTTCTCGATCATCATTTCTCTCCTTCGAGCGTGCCCTTGAGCATCTCGGCCTTGACGTCGAAGCTGCCGTCGGTCACGACCCGGTCCCCCTCCTTGAGCCCTTCGAGGATCTCGATGAATCCTTCGACCGTCCTTCCCCTCCTGACGTCGCGCCGCTCAAACGTCCCGCCCGTCCCGGGGAGGAAGACGACGGTTTTTCCGGCGATCGTCCGGACGGCCTGCTCGGGGACCGAGAGCATCGTCACGGGATCTTTCGCGATGATCCGGACTTCGCCGAACATGCCCGGCTTGAGCTTGCCGGCGGCATTGGCCGCCTCGACACGGCTCTTGACGGTCCGGGTGGCCTCGTCCATGAGCGAGCCGACCAGAGTGAGCGTCCCCTGGAAAATCTCTCCCGGATAGGCCGCGACGGTGAGCTCCGCTTTCGCCCCGACCGCGATCGAAGCCAGGTCCACTTCGAAGATATTGACCTGGACCCAGAGCGAGGTCAGGTCGGCGATGGCGCAGAGACAGGTTCCGATCTCCGCGGCGGCCCCGACCGCGGCCTCCGCCTCGACGATCGTCCCCGAGATGGAGGCGCGGATGACCAGGACGGGGAGGGCCAGCCGGTTCGTCCGGAGGGAAGCGAGGTCGGCCGCCCCGAAGCCCATGAGCCTGAGCCTGGTTTCCGTTGACCCGAGAAGGCTTTCGTGGAGCTTCTCGTCATCGGACGTGGCGCTTTTCCCGGCCGATGGGGCCCGGGCCAGGATTTGGAGGTATTCCGCCTGGACGGCCATCACGTCGGGACTCCAAAGCCAGAAGAGGTCCTGGCCGGCGCGGACATGATCGCCTTCGAAAGCGCAGACCTTTTCAATCCGGCCCGGGACGCGCGGCGTCACCTTGACGTATTTTTTCTGGTTGAGAGCGACCGTCCCCGAAGCCTTGACCGCGGGATAGAAAGCCCTGAGCTTGGCGATTTCCGTCTTGATCCCGGCCGTCTTGGCCGCGTCCGCGGTCAGGATGACTTTCCCTTGCGTCCCCTTCTCGACCGATTGCGCTTCTCGGCTTTCTTCCGGCCGGCCGGAACACGCCGGGTAAAGGAACAGGGAAAATCCCGTCAGTATCATCAAGATTCCAATCGTCTTCTTCATGACCGTCCTCGCTTTATCTTCCGCTTTCTCATTCGATTTTCGCGACGTCGATGTCTTCGTCTTCGCCCGCCGCGGCGATCTCGATCAGGGCCAGCCGGTGGTTGAGCAGGGCCCTGAGAAATTCCGCCCGGGTCTCTTTCAGGCTCCGGACGATGTCCAGGACGCCGAGCGCGTCCGATTTTCCGTATTGATAATTGATGAGACCCGCTTTCAGGGATTCCTCCACGTCCTTGATCAGGGAATCGCGGAAGAGCCCGATCTGCTCCTCGAGGGCCTGCGCGTCGGCGTACGACCTCTCCAAAACGAGGAGGACCCGGCGCGTCTGTCCCCGGGCTTCGATGGCCGTCTGTTCCGAGGCGGCCTCGGCCTCGATGGCCGCGCCCCGGAATTCCTTGCGGAAGAGCGGCAGGGCCATCCCAACTTCGAAGCCCCACTCGCCGAACCTCTTGCTGGGAGTGAACAGTCCGACGGTCAGATCCGGAAGTCCCGACTTCCGCGCCAGGGAGAGCGACAGGCCGGCCTGTTTCCCCCTGGCCGCCATAAGCCGCAGAGTCGAGCCGGCGAGAGCCGCCGCCTTGAGCTCCGCCCAGCTTTTGCCGAGCGGAGAGAAGCCGATCCCGGTCGAGAATTCGAGGGGTTCGTAGCCCTCGTCCCCCATGAGAAGGCCGAGAACCATCGTTTTTTCCTTGAGGTCCCGCCGGGTCTCGACGATCTCGTTTTGAACGCGAAGGGACTCCAGCCGGCCGCGAATGACGTCCAGGTAAGGGACTTGGCCGTTCTTGTAGCGTTCGGCCGCGAGCGCCGAATAATCCTTCAGGGTCGCGAGGACCGATTCGAGGTCGGCCAGCCGCTTTTGGACGTAGGCCGCCCGGAAATAAGCCCGCTCCGCCCGGCCCCGGACGACGTTCCTGATCCTGTCGAGCTCAAGGGCCGCTTGATCCTCGCCCGACCGGCCGATCTCCCGCCGGAGGCTCCGTTTCCCCGGAAACTCGATGCGCTGGCGGACGCCGAGGCTGAACTCCTGATCGCGGTTGGAGTTCCAGAGGGGCAGCCCCACGGCCTCGAAGCTCAGCTCCGGGTTGGGGACCGCCTCGAGCTGAAGGCGTCGGCCGCGGGCGGCCTCGACCTCCGCCCGAGCC
>Ga0299912_10002912_pt1 | contig 14048 bp, 15 predicted proteins | sample RVTome_2_FD_207667 | JGI IMG/M metagenome (GOLD analysis project Ga0299912, IMG submission 207667) | Soil microbial communities from uranium-contaminated site in the Upper Colorado River Basin, Wyoming, United States - RVT95D214 (version 2) ...
CCGAGAGAGATGGACTCCGTTCTTCTTCCCCATTCCAGTGATAAAAGCTCCACTGAGTACGGCGATTTTTCTCGGGACGTGACGAAAATATTGTCAGCGGATGAAGCCTGGTTACCGGCTTCATCACTGGACGTTACCCGGAAGTGGTAGGCGGTATTAGACTCGAGGTTGCTTAAGGTGAAGCTGTGGTCGGTGGTCAAGTCTGCCGAAGAGGCAGTTAAACCGTAGTCGGTCTCTTTACCGTACTCGATGTCGCCGGTCGCCGGCTCGTTTGTAATCCAGGTGATGACGGCGCTGGTCTCAGTTTCAGAAGAAATTGAAACGTCTTTTATTAACGGCGGCGTAGTATCGGCTGCCGGCGGTGCCGGTGGCGGCACGGTGACATAAAGGACCAGAGCCTTGGTGACGCTACCGCTGGCATTAGTAGCCGTCAGAGTATAGGCGGTCGTCTTAGAAGGCGATAGCTCCTTTGAACCGTCGGCAGCAACTTCGCCTACGCCCTGGTCTATAGTCACACTGGTAGCATTTGTTACACTCCATTGTAATGTTGATGTGGCGCCGCTATCGATTTCGGATGGAGTGGCGGTGAAAAAGAGAATAGACGGCGGTTCCTGGCTACATGAGATGACCGAGCCTGCTAATAATACCGCCAGACTAAAAAGTAAAAAGGTATTAAGTATATGCTTAGATTTCATCTGGATAACTTCTGAGCTCCAAGTTATTTATTATATACCCAATAAAAGTAAAAGAGAATTTTAACGCTGTTCTGCCCTCATTGCACTGAGGTGTCTTGAGGACTGATTTCGCAGCCAGACAGGTCTATTGCCGTTTGTTTCGCCTGCTGCACATTTTGTATCAGCTCATCGTGAAGTCTAATGTATTCGTCGGATTTAGCTATAAACTTTTCCAGATATTTTTGTTTCACCTTTTCCTCCGAAACAGTGAAATAGGCGAGCAGTTCAGGGAACGTGTAATCTGCGGCAATGGTCTTATCTCTGGAAGCCAGATATCCAGCTCCCTGCAAGGCGGATTGGAGTTGGTCGCACAACTGCTGCCGCTGAGCCGTAATATTTTCGGACACCGAGGCACTGGTCTGTGATTTACTATAGGGGCTATTTGAACATACCTCTGTGGCAAGCTTCAGGCAGTTGCTACACTGTACATAGTACGTTTCAGCAGTTTTGGGCGACGGCAATTGTTCTGGTAAAGGAACCACGCGGTCTGCAAGCTCTTTTGCCACTGATGCCTTTTCCACTATGGGTAGTGTTCCCACCGGGCATATTCCCGCCGGCGGGTATAAGATACCGATGGCTGAAAACTCGTGCCAGTCGAAGTGCTGTAGCTCTGAAGCGATAGCCTGCGCTTGTTCTATATTTTTCTGCATCTGATTACACCGGCTGAAGAACTCCTGCTCAGGCTGACTTCGCGGCCGGCTGCAAGCTGCAAGTGAAATAAGAAGCAGAGCTACGGTAACTATGACGCATAGTTTGAAATTTTTCATGTTTATAACACCCGTTTGATGTCCGAAGCCTAAACTATTCTAAGTTTTGATTCGTTATATATTTAGAACCAAGGAGAGGTGTAGTAAAAGGCCATGAACAAAGAGCTTATCGCCATACTAGGCAGTTTTCTGTTTGTGTGTCTAATCTTCTTTTTCTGTGCCTGGTATTTATTCTAGGTGTAATCATCTCTTCACTTGACGCAAAACTATTTCTTTTACAGGGGGTAATATGGAAAGCATTGTATGCGAAAGACCGTTAGTTTGGCAACCAAAGGAAGTAGTTGATTTGGGCAATGGCTGCAGAATGGGAATAACATGTGACGATGGTTATTATCTGGTATTGTCGCCAAGTTACACCGGTTCCTGGAAACCTTCCAATTGGATACCTCCTGTAGTAGCCAAGCGTTTGGGCGAGTTGGCTGCTATTCAAATCTCAATCGGTAATCATTCGGCTAATAAGTCACTTCAGTTGCCGGTTCAGCCTTCAGGAGATGCCGAGCACGGCTACATCTTATAACCACAACAATCTTCCCCCTCACTTATTCATGGTCCCTGCCTGCAAAGCCAGTAAGCTGTTTACTGCATCAATAGTTTGGTTAGAGGTTATGCCTAATATCGCCAGGAATGGCAACCCGGCCAGGTAATTCAAGAAGGGGACCATACTGCAGATAAACAAAATGCAAAAAGCCAGGAAAAGGCTTTCCCCCAGTTTCGGTTCATTTACAGCATGGCGGTCAATGTAACGGTTATAATCCTGGGCGAATCCGTGCCAGGCCCTAAAAATCCAGTAGAAATTGTAAAATGGTATAAATAGTAAGCCTACTGCTTTTTCAGGTGTCGTGCTGGCATTGCCGTCTTGTATAACTGCCCAGGCTCTATAAATTAGCAGGTACCAAACACTTGCCCCGTACAGTATGGCAGCGCAGCCAAGTAAGATGAGTAAAACGCAGGTCGCCAGTGCCCAGGTGCCGGCATAGCTGAGGTTGACAACATAATCGGTTAATATTCCAGACATGACTAAAATAACTGCCGCGGCTGCTAACAGAGCGATGCCGCCGACTTGACCGCCGACCATGGAGCCTAAATAGAACCATTTAGACAATCTCTTCATTCAGAGTATCCTTCTAAGTCTATTCGGCGTGGATAGCATCCAGTAAAGTAGAGGAGAAGAAAAATGCGGTCGGATAATATTAGGGCTGGCTCTGGGTCTCTTTCGACCATTCCTGCATTAGCTTCTTTATCTGTTCGGCGAGCTTGGGGTTGGAGCGGAGCCTGTTGATAAATACCGGGCAGCCTTCCAGGATTGAATTTTCAGCAGCGGCCGCCAGGCCGGACAATAGCTGCTGCATGCCGTATTGGGCTGCGTTGGGGGCGGAGGCTCCCGGTATTGAAGACTCGAGCTGTTTCCTCAATTCATCCTCCGTCAGCTTCACCGGTAAAACGCAGCTTTTGTACCACGGGCAGGCCTTGCATTGAACTAACGCCTGGGCTTCATCCAGAATGTCAGTCACTTTAAGGCCTCAGTTCTTTCTATGTCGTTCGCCATAAGCTTTTATTTCCATATCAATTCATTGGTATTATCATTGAAAGACCAGGTGTGGTCATATGTAGAGTCTACCGGGCAGGCTTTCGTTATAGTCCACATTCCGTTATCCTGATACTGCGCCATATATGTCGATTCAACCACCTCGTACCGAGGTGCTTTAGCACCTCAGCCGCAAGCGTTGGGATCCGCGGGTAATAGCTTCTGGCAGGCAGGACTGAAGCTTTTGGCTATAGAGGCCACCTCGTCGGCTGTATGACGCGGTGCGCTATTTATCAGTGTACAGCCTCCGAATGAGACTAAAAGCAGGATAGCAACTAGCAAGCTAATATATTTCATCATAACCTCCCGACCTGGTTTAAGGCTGTCAAAACTGCCCATCGATTATACAACTTGTGACAGTAAAATAAAACAACCGGGAATGACATCGAAAGTAATGCTGACGGAAGATAGGCTCGAATTTTAACCCAGCGAAAGGCTCATTCAGCTGCAGTGGTCGTAAAAGTCTTGTCCTCCGACACGGCTTCGTTGTTGGCGGCATCTTTCGACTTGACCCGGTAATGATAGATAGTGTTTGGTTGAAGATCCTTCAAAACTACAGCGTGGTCAGTAACTCCAAGCGATTGGCCGCTACTCGGGTCGTCTGCTGGCTGGGGCGGTTCGAGTGTGCCGTAAGTGCCGGGAAGACCATATTCAACCTGGCTGCTCGATAGCTCATCGGTTTTCCAACCAATGCTGGCGCTTACTGGTCCCAAAGTATCTGGAGCAGTTGGTTGAATTATAGACGATATCACTGGCTTTGTGGTGTCCACGACAGTTTGGGTATTGCCATCACCTGTTGTTGAAGAATTAAAAAAGCCCAGCAACTGGTCGCCAAATTGCCAGTAGATAAGTCCGCCAAGGCCAATCAAAAGAATTATCAGCAGAATTACCAGAAACGGTCTTGATGATGACGATTGACTCTTCGGTGCCGCTGGTGCCCAGGACTGCTGCTGCCCCCACCCCGGTTGTTGTGGCGGCATTCCCGGCTGCTGTCCCCATCCCGGTTGTTGCGGTGGCATTCCCGGCTGCTGTCCCCACCCCGGTTGTTGCGGCGGCATTCCCGGCTGCTGAGTCGGTCCGCCGCCCAGTGTAGCACCGCAATTAGGACAAAATCTGGTACCGGGGCTGACCGTAATCCGGCACTGGGGACAGGACAGACTTAACTGAGCTCCACAACCTCCACAAAAACGCTGACCAGGTATAACGGGTGAACCGCAATTAGGACATCTCTGTTGCATGTTTCAGTTATCTACCCTTGTCCTGTTTTTGCTCCGAACCAGAGTCTCCTGCTGTTCGTAGCAGCATTATATTATAAAGATTATACATCTGATGCTAAAAAGAAAGCAATAGTCAAATCGTCAATTTAATTAAAATTAGTCGGTGGCAGCAGTGGTCTCCGGACTAACGTCTTATTGGTGAAGTTATTTGCCTTTAACAGTGTTACTGGCGGGTATTATATAGCTTCTTCTGGATACTTCCTGCCCTGCGGCATTGTATAAAACGGCTGTATCGGGTGTCTCGTTGTTCCAGATGTCACCCGGAAAGTAGTAAAAGCAGTAACCCCCGGATTCCCACTGGGGTTCGCCAGTGTAGACTCGAATGCTCTCGCGCGGTTCTATGGTGCAGGGACGTGGTGGGTAGCACTCCGCAACACATTTTTCCCAGGTTCCCAAAAAGCTGCAAGAACAGGGTGTGAACATTGGGAAAATAAATGTGGGCTGTCCCTTTGTTAGATTTACTAACGTCCAGCCGGCAATATTCTGCGGCGAATAGCTCAGGTTTTTTATTTCTACATACTCGTCCCATTCCACTATCTCACGGTTAGTCTCCAAAGTATCATTGAAGTTCATGCCTTTATAGCGGATACTGGTTATTTGAACGGGTTGATCGGTGCTTTCGCCCGGGTAGTCTTCGACTGTTACAACCCATTTGGCTAAATTGGCAGCTATAACTTTCAGATAGTAGTCACGTCCGCCTTCATCGATATAGACCGTGTCGCCAGTCATACCTTTTGAATAGGAAATCCTTTTGGTAAGTATAGTTGGATTGTCCTGCGGATAGACGAGAATATCAAAGACAGCGTATTGGGGATTTTGAACGTCTACCGTCCAGATGAGACGCCATTTACTACCCGAAATACGAAACGCAGGCGTAGTCTGGCCGTCTTTACCCGTGAAACTTTTAACGGTAGTCCAGTTGTCTCCATTGGTAGGTGCTTCGGACGGCGGCACTTCAACCGGCTGTGGATTTTCTACGGCAGCCGGGGGTGGCGTTTGGGGTTTAGCAGCCGGTGCGGCCGGTGTTGTCGAACCACAGGCTACAATAGAACTGGCTGACAGGAGTACCAGTCCGATGTAAATAAGCAGTCGCGATGAGAACGCTGAACTAATGTTATACTCCTACAATGGTTTTTTCTTGCGTATCGTAAGGGCCGCCGTTATACCGGCTACAATTATTATAAACCCTATTACCAGCAAATAAAGTCGCAGATAATTACTTTTCCAGTTGGCTTTAATTGTCTTTGTCTTATCCATGGTCAGCGACACAGTAGTTTCTTGCCCCGTATAGTCATCGCTCCATCCTGTAAAGGTATGCTGGATTATCTTGCCTTCGTTGGCATTTATGGAGACGGTAGCTTTTGAGCCGGAGTCATACCAGCCGTCTCCCTCCGGTCTCCCATATGGTGATTCGACGGTCAGTTTATACTGAGTCTTGTAATTGGCGGTGTATTCGCCGCCGCCTGATACAATCCTCGAAGAGGATATACCGCCATCGTTCCATGAGGTAAAAACCAGCCTCGTTCCGTCTTCAGCATCAATTTGCAGCGGAATGTCGAAGCGATGGGTCGTACCGGAAAGCCAATCGAATGACGCAGGCAGCTCGTTTGGTAAATATGATTTCCCGTCTACGGTTAAAACAGCGGTGTCAGAAGCGACTTCAGCATCGGTGTGAAAAATGACCTTCATAAACAGATTGATTTCACCATACTTGTAAGGAGGGATATAAAGTGTGGGATGCTGAATGTTTCCGCCGGAAAATGCCGGCAGATTGGCAAATGGCGCCACGATTTCAGCTACGGTCTTAGGATCGGCATAGTCGAATATCTCCTCAGCGGATAGCTCATAATTGCTGTTGGTATCAGCGCCATCGAAATCATTCAATGCCTGCAGGACATAGTGCGTGAAAACCGCCTGCTTGAGCTCGCGGTCTTCGAGAGAACTTTCCATTGGTTCGCAGCTCATCAGGACTACCCGTCCGTTCTGGTTTAGCTCCTTGCCGAAGGAGCCGGCATAGCAAGTGTCCAGGATAACCACGACCTTTTGTGAATGGATACCGTCTAACCATTCAGCCAGTTGAGAAGCTGAAACTAAATAATCGTAGGAGCCCAGGTTTTCTGGGGCGCTATGCCCACAGAAATAGAATAAGACAGTATCATTGGCATCAGCATTTTCAGCCAGCCACTTGACAGCATAATAGATACCGGCATTTGTCGCCTGTTCGTTCAGCACCAGTTTAATGTGGTCTTGGCTGGTGATAGGTGACAATTGACCGGCCAGGTCTCGCGCGCTGTCATCGGGATGTTTTACCCCAACCGGATATACATTCCACTCTTTGTCGAACACGCACAACGGACACTGGTACTCTGTTACACCTATCATAACCGCCCATAATTCAGTCTCATCAGATTCTGCAAGCGCCGGCTTGTTAAGGGTTTGAATGGACATCAGCAGCACTGCCAGGATGGCGCTAACCAACAAAACGGAAAAAATTTTCTTTAGCATTGCCGTATTCCCGATACCTCGCTAGTTACTCTTCCTCATTGTTGAGTTTCACCGGGACCAGGTAGCTTTTTCTGGAGACCTCGTTGCCTAGGGCATCGTACAATACAGCTATATCAGAGTGGTCGTTACTCCATATATCGCCGGAGCCATAATAAAAAGTAAAGCCTCCAGTTTCGGGATTGTACTCATCGGTATAAACGCGTACGATTCCACCGGGCATTATATAAACGGGTGGAAATTTGAACGTGGGGCTGGGCTTGCTTATATTTTTTAATGACCAGCCGGTAATATCTTGAAAGCACGTGCTGAGGTTTTTGATGACCACGTATTCATCAAGTTCGACCCTTTCGTAGCAAAAGCCTTTTTCCGGGTCCGGTGGATACACGGTTCCTCTGTAGTGAATTAAAGTTATTTGAATCGGATAGGAGGTTGCCGCGGTAGCATTGTCTTCAATCGCAATAGTCCAGTGCCGCAGATATTGAGCGGTGACTTTGATGAGGAAATCGCGCTTGTCTACTGAGGACAAGAAGTAGTTAAGCGTGCCGGTACTTCCTCCCGAGTTGGTAACAGTCTGCCAGATGGTATAGGGCGCATCTCTAGGGTAAATATCCAACTTAAACACAGCTTTTTCGAGGTTCTCGGCGTCTATGGTCCAGGTGAGGTGCCATTCTGTACCATATATATGAAATATGGGAGTTGTTTCGTTCACTTCACCGCTAAATGTTTCAACCGGGTACCATGTCTCCTCGTCTACAGTTTGATTCGAGGGAGGTGTTTCAACTCCGTTTGATGACTGATTTTCACTGCTAGCCGGCGGCTGTGGTACTGGAGGTTTAGGTGCTACCGGAGCTGGGTTTAGCTTCGGTGGAGCGCAAGCCACGACCAGAATAAGTGCCAGCAAGAGCAACCCTATAAGTGTAACTAACCACCTGGCGGTTTCGTTTTTCATATTCCGCTTCTCTTGGAAATAGTATACGTTACACGACTGTGCAACATCAATAAAGAGTTATGTAAATAGACAGGACTTTAGTCCACAGGCAGCGGGAACCATGCGGCGCAAGCTACAGTTTATTCTTCAGCTAGCTTGATTTGGGAGGGGTCTTTGAGGACCATCTCGGGGACTCCGGACCCTTTAGGGTATTCCTCGATTAAGCCGCTGACCTGAACGTGCCTGTTTAAGAAGTAAGTTTCAGGATTGGGTGGGAACTCTGTTAAAAACTTGTCTCTGTCGCGCCCCCAGATTATACACTTGAAATAGTTTTCATAAGGCTTGTGGAAATCGAGGTAGGTGAGCCGGCTTTTGGTGTCTGCCGCATAATAGGCGCTAACGACTATTCCCTCGACTACGTGATGTTGCCCGATATAACTGCCGGCTTCCTCCCAGCTTACAACGCCGGTAGCCACTTTTATATATTCGGCTTTTGTCTCCACATCACTGCCTCCGGGTCCCATTATGGCCAGCGAAACGGTGTAGTTCCCGGCTGCAGCGTAGGTATGTTCAGGTTCCGGTTCACTGCCGAACTGTCCATCACCGAAGTCCCAGTGCCAGTGGGTAATATCACCTGAGGATGAATCAGTGAAGGTAACCTTCAAGGGAGCAGACCCCTGTTCCGAAGTGGCAGTAAAGTCCGCTGTTGGCGGCTGTATAGCGGTGGGCTGTAACTGCCGGGCGCAACCAGGGGTCAGGAAAAGCAATAATAAAACCAGCAAAAGGTACCTGTGCATCGCCTGTATTTTAGACTTAATAGTAGTGAACCTCAATAGTTTGTTAAGTAGATACGAATTTGCTATACTTTTTTCTTAAATGTGGTTATGGCCAGCTCTGCTGGCTGTTATTTCTTTATAATGGAGTAAAAACTACCACGAATAACGGTTAAAGCGGTGCCGATATGAAGTTGTGGAGAAAGCCTTTTGATGTAGACGATAAAGCACCTAAGCCGGTCAAGGTGCATATCAGTGCAGACAGGTGTAAGGGTTGCGGATATTGTGCCGAATTTTGTCCCCGCGGCGTACTTAAAATGACCGATGAGCTCAGTCCCAAGGGCTATAACTTAGTCAAGGTAGTCGACGAGAGCAAATGCCTGGGCTGCGGCCTGTGCCAGGCGATGTGTCCTGAGTTTGGAATCTATGTGACTACGGTAGAGAAAGAAGAACCGGTGACGCGTGTCCAAAGATGACATACTCTGCGGCGAATTTTTCATGAACGGCGACACAGCCTGCGCCGAGGGTGCTATAAGCGCCGGCTGTCGTTTCTTTGCCGGCTATCCGATTACTCCGGCAACTGAGGTCGCCGAGAGAATGAGCGAACGTCTTCCTCAAATAGGAGGTGTTTTTATCCAGATGGAAGACGAGATAGCTTCCATGAACGCCGTGCTCGGAGCTTCCTGGGCTGGCGTTAAGGCAATGACGGCTACCTCCGGTCCCGGGTTCAGCTTGATGATGGAGAATATTGGCCTGGGAGTGATGTTGGAAACACCCTGCGTGGTGGCGAATGTCCAGAGGGCAGGCCCGTCAACCGGATTGCCCACACTGGTCGCTCAGGGAGACATGATGCAGGCCAGATGGGGCTCGCACGGGCACTATGAAATCATCGCCCTCGTTCCCGATTCGCCGCAGGAAATGTTTGACCTCACCGTTTCGGCTTTCAATTTGTCCGAGCGATACCGGGTGCCAGTGCTGCTCATGGCCGACGAGGCTGTGGGCCACATGAGCGAGAAGGTGGTTATACCTGAGATAAATCAAAAGGAGCTGGTAAATCGACCGCGCCCGAAAGTCACACCCGAAAAGTATTTGCCCTATGATTCCAAAAAAGGACTGGTGACTCCGATGGCCTTAGCCGGCGAGGGATATCGTTTCCATGTTACCGGGCTGACGCATGACGACAGAGGCTATCCGGTCATGACCGCACAGGCCCAGGACAAATTGATAAGACGTCTGGTGGATAAAATTCGACTTAACATAAAAGATATCACGAAATATGAAGAGGTAAGCGTTGATGATGCCGAGGTGGTTGTGGTCAGCTATGGTATCTCCGCCCGTATTGCCCGATATGCGGTGCAGAAGGCGAGAGAAGAAGGGATAAAGGCTGGACTGCTGCGGCTGATAACGGTATGGCCTTTCGCCGATGACCGCATCAGTGAGTTGGCATCTGCGGTAAAAGCCTTCGTGGTTCCGGAGATAAACTACGGCCAGATGGTCAGGGAAGTGGAGCGGTGCGCGGCAGGTAAAGCTAAGGTGAGGCTGATATCCCATATGGGTGGCGGCGTGCATCTTCCCGAGACAATTCTTGAGGCTATACGAGAGGAAGCCAGATGACAAAAATGTTGACTGTAGAAGCAAATCCTCTGGATTGCTACCTCAGAGTGGACCGGATACCGCATATCTGGTGCGCCAGCTGCGGCATCGGGCCGGCGACCGGGTGTTTCGTCAGGGCTATCGACCGGGCCGGTCTGAACCCGGATAAGGTTTCTGTGGTTTCGGGAATAGGATGTTCCGGGCGGGTAGCCGGTTACATCAAGCTGGATTCTTTCCATACCACACACGGCCGGGCCTTACCTTTCGCTACCGGTCTAAAGCTGGCTAATCCGGAATTGACGGTAACTGTCTTTTCCGGTGACGGAGACATTGTGGCTATAGGCGGCAACCATCTTATCCATTCCGCCCGCCGTAATATCGATATGACCGTCATCTGTATAAACAACTTCAACTACGGCATGACCGGCGGGCAAATGGGGCCGACCACACCGCTCGATGCCCGTAGTACTACTTCTCCGTACGGTAACTACGAGTATCCCTTTAACTTGCCTTATCTGGTCGCCGCCAGCGGTGCTACCTATGTTGCCAGGTGGACGGTGCTGCATTTGCGGGAACTGGAGAGGTCAATCGCCGAAGCTTTGACCAAGCCTGGTTTCAGTTTCATAGAGGTGCTCAGCCCGTGTCCTACCGTATATGGCCGCCTGAATAAGCAGCCGCGCGGTCTGGATGAAATGCACAGTTATCAGGAGAGAAGCGTTATCCGGGATGGCGCTGATCCCAGGGATGTCGAGCTGTCACTGAATGGCCCCATTGTGGTAGGTAAATTTGTCGATATAGAGCGCCCCACTTTGTGGGATTGCTACCGGCAGATATTGGACCGGGCAAGCAAGCACAAGAAAAGATAGAGCACGTCCGGTAATTTAGAAAACTATTGGAGAAATTAACTTGAGCCGAACAGAGGTAAGGTTAAGCGGCGCCGGTGGACAGGGGATTGTGCTTGCCGGTCAGATTCTGGGACAGGCAGCTTCCCTGTATGAAAAAGGAAAATCGGCTACCTTTACTCAAAGCTATGGCCCGGAGGCAAGGGGTGGCGCTTGTTCGGCTGAGGTGGTTATTTCGAATGATTCTGTAGGCTATCCCTATGTGATTACTCCCCAGGTGCTGGTTGTCATGTCGCAAGAGGCTTATAACAAATACGCGTCAGGTCTAAGGCAGAAAACCCTGATTATTATAGACCGTGACCTGGTCAAACCTGACGTGTCTCATGAAGCGAACATACTGTCCATACCGGCGACAAGCCTGGCCCGCGATATGGGGCGGGTAGTGGTGGCTAACATTATCATGCTCGGATTTGTGGCGGCAGTCAGTAATGTGGTTTCGGCTAAAGCGCTCAAGGAATCTATACTGGCAACCGTGCCCGAAGGTACGGGCGAGTTCAATATTAAAGCTTTTACCGCCGGGTATGACTACGGGCAGAAGCATGGGAAAAACGGTTAGGCGAACTATTGATGGCAAGGAGCGTTGCGGTAATTGGTAACGGCGTTGGAGCAGCTCAGTGTGCTCTGGCTCTGGCTGGCATGGGAGCTGAGGTCAGCCTTATTGTCTCTGCTAAAGCATTGAGTTTAAAAGATAATGAGGGCACTGATTCCCAAATCGATTCCGCTGACGAGTATCTTCGCATCTGGCCGTTGCTGCTCAGGGCAGCAAGTCATCCTGGAGTTAAGGTTTATGCCGGTTCCGGTGTTGAAGCTGTAACTAAGAAACGCGGGCAGTTTAATGTAAAGATAAAGAAACCGCCCCGATATGTAGATGAGAAATTATGCACCAGTTGCGGTCAATGCCAGGAAGCCTGCCCCGTCAAAATACCTTTTTCTGACCGTGGTTCAACCTCTATACGAGGCGCCATTCACGAGCCGCTGGTGGGCGTCCGGTCGGTACCGGCAGCCTACACTATAGACAAGATGGGAGCCGCCCCTTGCCGGGTAGCCTGCCCCTTGGGCATCAATGTGCCCGGATTCATCTGCCTGCTGTCCAAAGGTAAGGCAGACGAAGCGCTCAATCTCATTGACCAGGCGGCGCCGTTAGCCGGTATACTCGGCCGCGTATGCAGCCATCCTTGTGAAGACAATTGTCAGCGGACTAAAGTCGATAGCCCGGTATTTATCAAGGCTTTGCATCGCTATGCTGCAGATAACGCTTCCGGCAGTATTAGTTACCTGGCAAGCCCAGTTGAACCCAGAGAAGGGAAAATAGCTATTATCGGTAGCGGCCCATCCGGGCTGGCCGCAGCCTGGGAACTTGCCCGGCGTGGGTACGCTCCCACCATATTCGAATCCCATGCGGTAGTCGGCGGCATGCTGGCTACAGGTATTCCCCGGTTTCGTCTGCCGCGTGAGGTACGTGAGAGAGAGGTTGAGGCAATTAAAGCTATGGGTGTGGATGTAAAGACCGGCATAATTGTTGGCCGGGACATAACGCTTTCCGACCTCAGGGAGCAAGGCTACCGGGCTTTTTACCTGGCCATAGGTGCCGGTTTGAACAATAAACTGAATGTTCCGGGTGAAGACCTCGAGGGCGTTGTCGATGTAATCTCAATGCTTTTCGCACTTAATTTGAAGGTGGGCACGACAGTCGGTTCCAATGTAGTGGTTATTGGCGGCGGCAACAGTGCCGTGGATTCAGCCAGAGCCGTGAAGAGACGGAGCAAAGGTACGGTGCGTATACTTTACCGGCGTACGGCACAAGAGATGACTGCCATAAAGGAGCATGTGGAAGAAGCTATTGAAGAAGGCGTGCTTATTGAGTTTCTCACCGCTCCCGTTGAAATCATCGGCGACGGAACCAGGGTCACCGGCATTCGTTGCCAGCGGATGAAGCTGGGTAAGGTGGACGCTACCGGCCGGCGCCAGCCGGTGCCAATCGAAGGCTCGGAATTTACCATAGATGCTGACCACGTGGTGGTGGCTATAGGGCAGCGACCGAGCACCGCGCTGCTTAGAATAAAGGACATTCATGTCAATGACGATTCAACTATAAATGTTGACCCGCTGACGCTGCAGACGAACATACCCGACATCTTCGCCGGTGGTGATTGCGTCACCGGCCCCAACACAGTTGTTGATGGCATGGCTGCCGGAATCAGAGCTGCAGAATCGCTGGACAGGTATCTCGGGGGACAAGACCTGAAGGAAGGACGCAGCCTTGACCGACCTGAACCGGTCAAAGTCGATATTGAGCAGAGATACGTCTCTCCTCAGAAGCGGGCTAAGATGCCGACGCTACCTCATATGGACAGGATGGGTAGTTATGAGGAGACGAAGAGAGGGCTGTCAGCAGAGGTGACGAAACACGAAGCTGAACGCTGTCTCAGTTGCGCTCTATGTAGCGGTTGCCTGGAATGTGAGCGCATATGCCAGGTAAATGCTGTCTCGCATAAAGATACAATTGAGTCCGTGACCATAGAAGCTGGAGCCGTGATTAATTTTGTTACCGATATTGATACTGCCGACTTGCATCAAGACAAGACGATTCAGATTTCAGGCCCGGGTGTATTTACTGTAAAAGCTGAAGGCGACGGCGATTTAAAGGATGAACTCAGCCGTGCTTCGGCAATTGCCTTGCAAGTAGCCGGGGATTTAAGGCTGCTGGAGAAAGAAATCAAAAGCAAGAAAAAGGGAAACCACGATGACCGCTTAAATTTAGAACCGGAATTAGTCGGCGTTGAGGGCAGTGCCCAGCGCACCGGTGTAGTACTGTGCCGTTGCGGCGGCAGCATCAGCTCGATAGTTGACCTCCCGCAGGTAGCCGGGGAAATGCAACTTATGCCCGGCGTTTCTTATGTCCGGGAGTTGTCTCAGATTTGCACTGGGCAGGCAGCACGGGAGATTAAAGCTTTGGCATCTGAGGAGAAGCTTAACAGACTGGT
>Ga0299912_10002914_pt1 | contig 14044 bp, 13 predicted proteins | sample RVTome_2_FD_207667 | JGI IMG/M metagenome (GOLD analysis project Ga0299912, IMG submission 207667) | Soil microbial communities from uranium-contaminated site in the Upper Colorado River Basin, Wyoming, United States - RVT95D214 (version 2) ...
GTTGCTGATGCCGAAGATAGGCGTGCTGGTGTAGTGTGCCGGCGCATCGAGGTCCGGTACGTCACCGCCCAGGTTGCTCGTGTCGGCGGCTTGCAATGCGGCGGTGGCCCCGGCGCAAGTCGTCGCCGCGCCTTGATTCAAGGGGCGGATGACTTCATCGATGTAGTGGTGAGTGGCGCTCAGGCCCAAGGTGAGCGAAATCTGGGCCGTTTTCGCCGTGCGCGAGAAGGTGCGGCGGGATTTGCCGGTCCAGGCAATGAGCAATCGCTTCATGCTGTCTTCGGGGATGCCGATTGTGCCGCCGCCTTCGATGATGGTGCCGCTCAGGACACGGGTCATCTGGGTGGTGTCGATGATGCGGCAAAACGTCGGATCGATGTTGCCGTCGCTGCGGAAAAATCCGGGAGCCGCATCGGTATTGAGATTGAAGACGAAGCTGCTGGTCCCCTCGGCGGTTTCTCCGTAGGGAACAATCTTGCAGTGGCGCCCCCATCCTTCCAAGGCTTTGTACACCGCGTCGGTGACGGGTTGGCGCAGGCGATAGGGACCGGCCAGCGCGAGCAGGAGTATCTGTTTATAGATGTCGGAGATGGTGCCGTCCAAGAAGGCATCCGTGACCACATGGTCCTTGACGAGGATGTTGTGGAGCTTGTTCTCCTCGGCGAAGAGATAGAGACGGTGGATTTGCAGCCAGGTGTTTTCCGGGTGCTGAATGTAGATCTGGTACGAACACAGCAGGACATTGCTCAAGTAGCGGATGGCGCGATGGATGCACGTGGTGAGGCTTTTATTGCTGAGGCGCGAAAAGGTCTTGGAGAGTTTGTCTTCAATGATGGATTTGTAACCCGTCGCCATTTCCGAGTTGAGCTGAATGGCCAGCTCGGCGATCTTTTGGTTCTTCGGCGATAACGGCAGATTTTGATTGACGTAGTATTTTTTCAGCGTCTCGGTGATGTGGTAGACGGGGACGCGGAAAATCTCCAGGTTGTGGTAGCGGTCGTGTTCGGAGAAGGCCAGGCGATTCATTTCGCGCAGAGCGTTGAATACCCGGCGGGCGCATTCGCCGGTATTGGCCATGGGCAGGGAGGCGACCCAGGCCTCTACGTGTTTCGGACGAGTGTTGAACGAGCCGATCGTCGGCTTGGTTTGTTCCGGGATGTTCAGCAATCCCTCCGGTGTGTTGCCTAACACGTGCGCTCCCCTCGATCCGCTAAGTCTTGATACTGCGCCGGATTACGTCGCTCTGAGTATACTTTGACGCGAGTAAAACGCCACATCCGCTGGATAATACGGCAGTTTTTGACTTCTCTTTAGGTGTGGGGGGCATCGACCAGATGTTTGTACGGGGCGCCTTCCCGCTCGCGAACCAGGCGCGGGACGAGATAACCGGGCAGGCGTCGACGGACTTCGTCCATGATGGCGCGGGCATGGCCTTCCTCGACTTCGAAGTGAGCCGCGCCCGACACGGGGTCCAAGAGGTGCAGGTAGTAGGGCAGGGCGCCGGCCTCAAACAGAGTTTCACTGAGCGCGGCCAAAATCTCCGCGCGGTCGTTGATGCCGCGCAAGAGCACGGATTGATTCAGCAGAGTAACGCCCGCGCGGCGCAAGGAATGCAGCGCCTGTGCGACACCGGCGTCCACTTCGTTGGGGTGATTGCAGTGGACCACCACGACCGTCGACCAAGGCAAACTTCTTAACCACGCCAATAGCCCATCATCCACGCGTTCCGGCAGCACGATGGGCGCGCGGGTATGGATGCGCAGACGTTTGATGTGCGGAACGGTTTGCAGCCGGGCGCCGAGGACGTGCAGGCGCTCGTTGCTGAGGGACAGCGGATCGCCGCCGCTCAAGATCAATTCCTCGATGCTCGGGTTGCGGTGGAGATAATCGAGAATGCGTCGCCACTCGGGCTCGCCGATGTGGGCCTCGCTATAGGGGAAGTGGCGGCGGAAACAGTAGCGGCAATGAACGGGGCAGGCGCCGGTGGCAACGAGCAGGGCGCGACCATGATATTTGTGCAGCAGTCCGGGTTCCGCGGTGGCGGCGCCGTCGCCCACGGGATCGAGGACGAAACCCGGTGGCGTGATCAATTCGTCGCGCAGGGGCAATACTTGCAGCAGCAAGGGGTCATGCGCATCGCCCCGTTTCATGCGCGCGACATAGCCGCGCGGCACGCGCAGGGGGAAGGCGCTGTCCAAATCCACCGGCGCTTCGATGCGCGCAGGATCGACTCCCACGGCGTCCAATAACTCAAGAGGATTGCGGATGGCGTCGGCGAGGATTTTTTTCCAGTCGGCGGCCTGACAGAGTGTGGAGGTTAGCGGTATCATTACGCACTTTCGCCGGTTGATTCGGGCGCACATATTCCCAAAACGAGGTTGAAATGGCTACGTACTCCAGTAATGAATTTCGCTCCGGGCTGAAGGTCATGTTCGAGAACGCCCCCTGCGCCATCATCGATATCGATTTCGTCAAGCCGGGCAAGGGTCAGGCCTTTAACCGCGTGAAGCTGCGCAATCTGCTCACCGGCCGCGTGGTGGAGCGGACCCTCAAGGCGCACGAGACGCTGGAAGGCGCCGACGTGGTGGACACGGATATGCAGTATCTCTACAGCGACGGCGAATTCTGGTACTTCATGCACCCCGACACCTTCGAGCAATTAGCCGCCGACGCCTCCTCCGTAGGCGACACGAACAAATGGCTCAAGGAACAGGACATGTGCATCATGACGTTGTGGAACGGCCGCCCCATCGCGGTGATGCCGCCCAACTTTGTGGAACTGCGCATCACCGAGACGGACCCCGGCGTGCGCGGCGACACCGCCAGCGGCGGCGGCAAACCCGCCACCCTGGAAACCGGCGCCGTGGTGCGCGTGCCGTTGTTCGTCGAGACCGGCGAGATCATCAAGATCGACACCCGCAACGGCGAGTACGTGGGCCGCGTTAAGGAATAGTTTCTAGTGGCGAGGGTCGAGTAACTAGGGAAACCTTCCACCACGTCACTCGTCCCTAACGCTCCAAGGCGCAGCAAACTTGAGTCACGCTGACCTCTGGCGGCCCACCACCTCCCGCGCGGCCTTGGAGTTGCGCGCCGAGAGCCTGGCGCGCATACGTGGTTTTTTCACCGCGCGCGGAGTGCTGGAGGTGGATACGCCGCTCCTGTCCGCGGCCGCGACCACCGACCCTCAATTGGAAAGCTTCCAAACCCGGCTGGTCGGCCCCGGCGTCCCCGAGGGACGCGCGTTATACCTCAACACCTCCCCCGAGTTCGCCATGAAGCGGCTGCTGGCCGCCGGCAGCGGACCCATCTACCAAGTCTGCAAGGCCTTCCGGCAGGGGGAAATCGGCCGGTTGCACAACCCCGAATTCACCCTGCTGGAATGGTACCGGCCCGGTTTCGACCATTTTCGACTCATGGATGAAGTGGCGGAATTGGTGACGACCCTGGCCCAGGGGCGCCTGCCCCTCGACACCCCGGAGCGGCTCGATTACGGGCAACTGTTTCGGGACTGTCTCGGCATCGATCCCCATACGGCGACCGTGATGGAACTCCGAGACTGCGCCGTTCGTCGCATCAGTATCGATGCCGCGATGGATTTGGACCGCGACGGTTGGCTGGACTTGCTCATGAGCCACTGTGTCCAGCCCCAACTGGGGAAAGGCCGCCTGAGTTTCGTCTATCATTATCCGGCGTCCCAAGCGGCGTTGGCGCGGGTACGGCCGGGCGAACCCGCCTTGGCTGAACGCTTCGAAGCATTTTTGAACGGCGTCGAGCTGGCCAACGGCTTTCATGAGTTGGCGGACAGCTGTTTGCAACGAGCACGTTTCGAGGCCGATTTGGAATGCCGTCGGTTACGCGGTCTTGAGCAGGTACCCTTCGACGAATGCCTGCTCGCTGCATTGGCTCAAGGTCTCCCCGACTGTGCCGGAGTGGCCCTGGGCCTGGATCGGCTGTTGTTGGCACTCGGGGACGGCAAGAACCTCGCCGAGGTGTTGAGCTTTCCCATCGAGCGGGCGTGAGAGAGCGGACTGGAGTTTTGCGCGTCGGTTTTTCTTACAGTTGATGCAGGTTTGGCCGGAGGAAATGGTGGTTGATAAATTGCCTGTGTCATTTAGCGGCTTGTTTTATATGGGTAATTTGATCGCGATGGTGGACCCTGGCCCATAATTTGCCTCCGATTTTTTAAGACCTCCACAGGATGTTCGGGTTGTAAGAAAAAGAAAAACGTACCCTGGATGTGGTTGGAGGTTGGGTACCTCCTGGGTATGATGACAAACGGTAATCTTGGAGGGGAAAGATGGAAAAGCGCTGGAGCCAAAGAAAAAACTTGCGCGTCGGTGTCGATGTTTTTCGACACGGTGAGTTGCTAAGCTCGTGTTTTTCCAAAGACATCGGCCTGGGTGGAACCTTTCTGGGGGTGGATTGCCCTGTCCAGCTACAGAAAGACACGGATGTCGATCTGGTTTTCCGGCTCATGTCGGGAGAAAGCAGTACCCGCCACAAGATCAGCGCGCGCGTCGCACGGGTCGCCGAGGACGGTTTAGGGTTCAAGTTCTGCGAGTTCGATACGGGTGTGTTCCGTTCCTTGCAGGAAATCATGGCACTTACGCGATCGGCATCCCCGGTCGATCAAACCCTGCAAATGTCTTCTATCTGACGATTCGCGGACCACTCCCTCGGGGAGAGCGGAGTGGCCGCGGTCGAGACGTCTATTTCTTCTGATTTTTCGCTTCGGTGTCCGTTTCGGGCAATCCCTGCGCTTTCCACTTGCTGTAGCAGTCGAGGCCGCAAAAATGCTGTGCATAGTCGTTGGCTTCATGACTGACCGCCACTGATTCGGGAATTTCCGTCAGACAGACATCACACGTCACGAGTGCCGGTTCCGTTGGGACAGGTTTTTCCGCCATCGCTGTATCCTCTTTGATAATGCCTGATATTAAGCATAGCCCATCAGGCCGGCGAGCCTTTGCCCCATTTGCACTGGCGCCCCCGATTGAACGTCGTCCGCCCAGCGCGCCGCCTGGGGGCCGAACAGGACGATCACGGTGGAGCCCATGTTGAAGCGGCCCATTTCCTGGCCTTTCTGCAAGGTGATTGCGTTGTCGCCTTGGTATTGCCAGTGGCGAACGGCCTTGCCGGCCGGGGGCGTGACTTCCCCGGCCCATACCGTTTCGATGCTGGCCACGAAAATGGCGCCCACCAGGATCAGCGCCATCGGGCCGGCCTCCGTGTCGAAATAGGCGATCACCCGTTCATTGCGCGCGAACAGGTCGGGCACGGCGCGCGTGGTGGCGGGATTGACGCTGAACAGGCGGCCCGGCACATGGGTCATGCCCCGAAGCGCGCCCGTCAGCGGCATGTGGATGCGGTGATAATCGCGGGGGGAGAGATAGATGGTAGCGAAGCCGCCGCCCTGGAAACGGTCGATCCATTCGCTATTGCCGCCCAACAATTGGGCCAGCGAGTAGTCGCGGCCCTTGGCCTGAAAAATCCGCCCCGCGCGGATCTCGCCGGCCTGGCTCACCCGGCCGTCCACCGGGCAGGCCACGGCCTTGGGATCGGCGACCAGCGGCCGCGCGTCGGAGCGCAGGGCGCGGGTGAAGAAGGCGTTGAAGTTCGTATAGGCGCGCAGATCGGGTTCTTGCGCCAGGCTCATGTCCACTTGGAAGCGGCGCGTGAACCAGCGGGTGAACGCGATGCGGCACAGCGGATTGCGGCTGCGGGTCAGGGCGTGCATGAGCCGCGACAGCGCGTGTGACGGCAGCAGGTACTGGGGCAAGGCTTTGGCATAGTCCAGCGCCGAGGCGCCGGTCTCACGGTTGGGTTGCGTCATGGTGTGTCGGCAATCAATGCTGGTGCTGATGGTCGTGCATTTCGTGCTGCCCCGCCGCCCCGCCGTCCGCCTTGCGCACGGGCGCGGTCACCTTCAGCGTCGAGCCGTCGGCAAAATGCAGAGTCAGCTCCACGCTGTCGCCGGATTTCAGGGGCGACTTGGGATCGATGAGCATGAGATGCAGATCGCCCTTCTGAAATATCAACATGCCGTTGGCGGGCACGGCGACCTCCGGAATCTTGATCATGTGGGCCATGCCGCCATGTTCTTCGGTGCGATGGATTTCCACTTGGTCGAAGGCCGGTGATGTGACCCGGTTCAGAATGCGGGCCTCGGCGCCATGGTTGTGTAACTGTAGATAGGCGGCCAAGACGTTGACGCTGGGCGGCGCCTCGCGGACCCAGGCCTCGCGTGCCTCCAGGGTGTCGGCGGCGTGGATCGCGGGGCTAATGACGAACAGGCAGAGGCCTAGCGTACGCAGAATGTGTTTCATGGATTTCCTTCGTAACTTTTTTCGTACTTTCTTTTGTAATAGTGGCGAATGGCTAAAAACTGAGACCGGATATTTTCGGCATAGTGCGGCGCCTTGAGGCGCGCATAATACCGGACCTGCGGATCGATCAACAGCACGGCGCTGGAGTGATTCACCACATAGCCGCCGGCGCCGGGCTCGCCGCGGCTGTGCTCGATGCCCAGTTGCGAGGTGATGGCCGCCAGCTCGGCGGGAGTGCCGGTGGCGCCGCTGAAGGCCTCGTTGAAATAGGCCACGTAGGCGGCCAACGATTGCGGCGTGTCGCGTTCCGGGTCCACGGAGACGAACACGAATCGGGTGTCGTCCAGCACACCGGGATCGGCGGCCAGCAGGCCATGCGCCGCGTTCAGTTCCAACAGCGTGGTAGGACAAACATCCGGGCAGTGGGTGTAACCGAAAAACAGAAAGGTCCACTTGCCCTTCAGCGCGGCTAAATCGAGGGGCGCTTGCTCATGGCGTTGCAGGCTGAACGCCGTCAGCGGGCGCGGCTGCTCCATGATCTCTTGCGGCGCTTGCGCGTCATGGTTAGTGGTAGACCACGGCAAGAACAGGCCAGCGATGGCCAGCCCTGCGAGCATGAGCACGATGACAGGAATTTTTTTTCGCATGCGGCATTATCGCATTTTAACGGCCGGGTATACTTGTCCCCATTTTTTGGACAAGGTGCAGGTCTGCATGACGAACACATCCAGCGGCTCCGGGGTCACCGGCGTGTTGATCACCAACCTGGGCACGCCCGACGCGCCCACTACGCCCGCCCTGCGTAAATACCTAGCGGAATTTCTCTGGGACCCGCGCATCGTGGACCTGCCGCGGCCTTTATGGTGGCTCATTCTGCACGGCTTCATCCTGCGTGTGCGGCCGCCCCGCTCAGCGGAGTCTTACAAGCGCGTGTGGACCGATGCCGGCTCGCCGCTCATGGCCATCTCGCTGCGTCAGTTGGCGGCGTTGAAGGCGGAGGTACAACGGCGCCTCCCCGGCCCGGTGGCGGTGGAATTGGGCATGCGTTACGGCAATCCCTCCATCGCCTCGGCCTTGACGCGGCTGCGTGACGCCGGTGCTCGTCGCGTATTAGTGCTGCCGCTGTATCCGCAATATTCGTGTAGCACCACTGCCTCCACCCTTGATGCCGTTGCCGCCGCGGTGAAAGACTGGCGTTGGGTGCCGGAGCTGCGCTTCATCAATCAGTATCACGATCAAGCTGGCTACATCGACGCGCTGTCTGTCTCCATCCGCGAGGCCTGGGCAGGGCGCGAGCCGCCGCAGAAACTCATCTTTTCCTTCCACGGCACGCCCAAACGATTCCATACCGAAGGCGATCCTTATTTCGAGCAATGCCACGCGACGGCGCGTTTGGTCGCGGAACGGCTGGGGCTGGCGGAGGATCGCTGGCTTCTGTGTTTTCAGTCCATCTTCGGTCGCGAGGAGTGGCTGAAGCCCTACACCATCGACATCCTGCGTGAGTTGGGTGCGGCGGGTGCGAAGTCGGTGGACGTGATTTGCCCCGGCTTCTCCGCCGATTGCCTGGAAACCCTCGAAGAGATCGGCGTGGAAAATCGCCACGCTTTTCTCGCCGCCGGCGGCGAGAGCTTCCATTACATTCCCGCCCTCAACGATCGAGCGGATCACATTCAGACTCTGGTTGCGCTGGCGGAAAGACACCTCGCCGGCTGGTGACTATTAACCTGGCGACGAAATAGATCGTCCTGATCTATTTCGTCTGTCGCCCGCGAAACGCTGGCGCAAATGTGTGAATTTGTTTGCGTATCGCGGGCTCGCGCCGGCCTTCAGCCGGCGGCGGCACATCCCTGTGCCGCACTATTTCCGGTTAGCTAACTGCGCTTCGAGGTCGTCGAAAAACAAGGCCGGGTCCACGCGGGTGTCGTTGAGGCTCACGCCCCAATGCAGATGTGGCCCGGTGACGCGGCCGGTCTGGCCCACGGCGCCGATGATTTCGCCCTGAGCCACGCGTTGCCCCGGCGCCACGTCGATGCGGCTCATATGGCAGTACATCGTCACCAGGCCCTGGCCGTGGTCGATCAATACGGTGTTGCCGTTAAAGAAGAAATCGTCGCTGTCGATGACTCGGCCGCTCGCGGGGGCGAGGATTGGGGTGCCTGCGCCGGCGGCGATGTCGATGCCGCTGTGCGGCTGGCGCGGCAAATCGTTGAAATAGCGCCGTAGGCCGAAGGGGCTGCTGAGTGGACCCGGCACGGGGAGGATGAAGGCGGTGTTTGCCTCGCCGTCGTCCCAGGTGGCCAGGGCCGCGTTGATACGCTCCCGTTCGCGCGCGATGCGCACCAAGTCTTTGGCGTTTGGGTTCACCTTGCGTTCGTCTTCGATGACGAGCCGCTGCTCGGCATAGGCCTTTTCTTCCACCGCGAAAGTGAGAGGCATGCCGGATTCGCTGTCGAGCCCGTGAATGCCCGGCAGGGCGGCGAGGGGAATGCCGACCACCGCCTTCCAGCGGCCGTCGTCGTTCACCACCATGACGCGATTCCCCTCGTAGGTCAGCACCGGCGCTACACCGCTCGCCGGCGCCGGGCCCGCGTCCACCACGGCGATGCCGCCGGGCACGGGCAGGGCGCGCGGCAGAGACGCGGCCAGCACCGGCATCATGAAGAGGCAAAACAGCATGCCGAATAGGCGCAGTGTCATGTGTCCTCCCGGCCTTCTACTCGGCACTTCAATCGGCCCTCGCCGAGCCGGGCCTCGATGCGTTCGCCGATAGCGACTTCACTCGCGCGGCGCACTACTCGGCCGCCGCCCGTCTGCACGATGGCGTAACCGCGGCCGAGGGTGGCCAGCGGGCTGACGGCGTCCAACGCTCGGCCTAGCGCGGCGAGGCGTTGTTGTTTGCGCTGCAACTGTTGTGCGATGGCAAGCCGTTGCCGCCGTTGCGTGGCGCTTAACTGCAATTGCAATTCCCGTAAACGCAGAGCGGGCGAGCGGGCGTGAAGCCGGGTGGCGAGGGCGGCGATGCGCGCCTGGCCGTGGCGAAGCTGGTGACGCAAGGCATTGGCCATGCGCAGTTCCAATTCGTCGAGGCGCTGGGTTTGTTCGCGCAGGCGTTGGCCGGGGTGCTTGAGGCGGCGTGTGAGCCGGTCCAGGGAGAGGCGCCATTGCGCGAGACGGCCCGACTGGACCCTCATCAGACGGCGGTGTTTTTGAAACAGAGCCGCCAGCCACTCATCGCGGCTCGGGCTCACCATCTCCGCCGCCACCGACGGCGTGGGAGCGCGCACGTCGGCCACGAAATCGGCGATGGTGAAGTCGATCTCGTGGCCGACGCCGCTGACCACTGGAATGGGGCAGGCGTGTATGGCGCGGGCCACCGCCTCGTCGTTGAAGGCCCATAAATCTTCCAACGAGCCGCCACCGCGGGCGAGGATCAACACATCGCAATCCCGGCGCCTGCCCGCCGTTTGCAGGGCCTGGACGATGGCCGCCGGGGCCTCGCTACCCTGCACCGGCACGGGGTAGATGAGCACCGGAATCGCGGGGAAGCGCCGCTTGAGCACGCTCAAAATATCGCGAATGGCCGCGCCGCTCGGCGAGGTGATGATGCCCACGCGTTTGGGCAAAACAGGCAGCGGCCGTTTGCGGGCCGGGTCGAACAGGCCTTCCTCGGCGAGGCGTTTCTTGAGGCGTTCGAATTGCAGCCGTAACAGGCCTTCACCCGCCGCCTCCATCTGCTCGACGATGAGCTGAAAGTCGCCGCGGGCCTCGTACAGGCTCACCCGCGCGCGTACCAGCACATGTATGCCATTCTCGGGGCGGACATCCGAGAGTCGAAGCTGCGGGCGGAACATGGCGCAGCGTACCTGTGCGGCCTCGTCTTTGAGGCTGAAATAGATATGCCCGGAGGCGGGGCGGGATAAGTTGGAGATTTCACCCTCAACCCAAAGCAGTGGGAGGCCGCTTTCCAACAACGCGCGTGCGGCGCTGTTCAAGGCCGATACGCTATAGATCTCGCGGGCGGTGGGGGTGATCTCGTTGTCGTCGGGAAACATGCGGCTCTCTTGGGCTGGCGCCAATAAAAAAAGGCAGGCTGCATGGCAGACTGCCTTTTTTATTTTTCGTGTTAACCGGCTAAGGCGTGGAAAATGTCACGCTCAGCGGTCGGCATTCGCCATCAGAACAACCAGGGCTTGGCGCTCGCCTGCTCCGTGGCCTGTTGATACCCCATTTCTCCCTGGGATTGGGCCTTCTTAGCCTGCTTGATGGCCTCGGCGAAATCGCCCTTGCCGGCTGCCTCCTTGGCATTCGTCAGGAATTTCTTGCCCGCGTCACGCCATTCGCCTTCCACAGAAGCAGACTTCTTGATGGCGGCCTCGGCGGCTTCGATGGCGGCGGTCGCCGCGGCGGCATCCCCAGTCGCGGCGGCTTTTTCGCCGCTCATTGAGGCACAACCACTCAGCGCAAAAACCAGGGCAGCAAATAACAGGGTCTTTTTCATGCTTCCTCCTCCGATGATTCTCAAGTGTATCGTCTTATTCTTTCTTGCACGCTCAAAACCGGGATACTAAATCACACAAGCAGGCCGAGTTCAAGCCGGGCTGGCTCCCTTGGGTGTTGCGAAGCGCCACGAATTCTCGCCGGGTGGCTAATTGATGGCTTCCTTTATATAATCTCGCACCCCTTAAAGTTCTTGCCTTGTATGGAATCCCGCTTATGCGCATCGCTCAAGAAGCCCTCACATTCGACGACGTTTTGTTGGTTCCCGCCCACTCCACGGTCATGCCGCGCGATGTGGATCTAGGGACGCAACTGACGCGGGCGATACGTCTGAAAATACCGCTTATCTCCGCGGCGATGGACACTGTGACCGAGGCGCGGCTGGCGATCAGCATGGCCCAGGAAGGCGGCATCGGCATCATTCACAAGAACATGACCGCCGAGTTGCAGGCCGCCGAGGTGCGCCTGGTGAAGAAATTCGAGAGCGGCGTCATCAAAGACCCCATCACCGTCACCCCCGAGACCAGCATCCGCGACGTATTGGCGCTGACGCGGTCGCAGAATATTTCCGGCGTGCCCGTGGTCAAGGGCGAGGAACTGGTGGGCATCGTCACCGGGCGCGATTTGCGCTTCGAGACCCGCTACGACCACCCCGTCTCCAGGATCATGACTCCCAAAGAAAAGCTGGTGACGGTGAAAGAAGGCGCGGAGCGCGATGAAATCCTCGCCTTGCTGCACCAGTTCCGCATCGAGAAGGTCTTGGTGGTCAATGACAATTTCCAGCTACGCGGCTTGATCACCGTCAAGGATATCCAGAAGGCGTCGGACAATCCCAATGCCAGCAAGGACGCCCAGGGCCGCCTGCGCGTGGGCGCGGCGGTGGGCACCGGCGCCGGCACCGACGAGCGCGTGGCGATGCTGGTCGAGGCCGGCGTGGACGTGGTGGTGGTGGACACCGCCCACGGTCATTCCCAGGGCGTGTTGAATCGCGTGGCGTGGGTTAAGAAAAATTTCCCCGAGCTGCAAGTCATCGGCGGCAACATCGCCACCGGCGAAGCGGCCAGGGCGTTGCTGGACGCGGGCGCCGACGCCGTCAAGGTCGGCATCGGGCCAGGCTCCATTTGCACCACACGTATCGTCGCCGGCGTCGGCGTGCCGCAGATCAGCGCCATCGCCAACGTGGCCAAGGCCTTGGCGGGCACGGGAGTGCCGCTCATCGCCGATGGCGGCATCCGCTATTCCGGCGACGTGGCCAAGGCCCTCGCCGCGGGTGCGTACTCCATCATGATTGGCGGCATGTTCGCCGGCACCGAGGAGGCGCCGGGCGAGGTGGAATTGTTCCAGGGACGCTCCTACAAGGCCTATCGCGGCATGGGCTCACTGGGCGCCATGGCCGGCCAGGACGGCTCCAGCGACCGCTATTTCCAGGAAGGCAGCAACGCGGATAAGTTGGTGCCCGAGGGTATCGAGGGCCGCGTGCCGTTCAAGGGGCCGTTGTCGCCGGTGATTCATCAACTGCTCGGCGGCGTGCGTTCCAGCATGGGCTACACGGGCTGCGCCACCATCGACGAGATGCGCACCAAGCCGCAGTTCGTGCGCATCACCAGCGCCGGCATCCGCGAAAGCCACGTGCACGACGTGACTATCACCAAAGAAGCGCCCAATTACCGTGTCTGATCGCCATCACCAAAGCGACGTGCGTCCTTGAACACCGACATCCATTCCCATCGCATACTGATCCTCGACTTCGGCTCGCAGTACACCCAGCTCATCGCGCGGCGCGTGCGCGAGGCGGGTGTCTATTGCGAGTTACACGCCTTCGACCTGGTCGACGAGGCCATGGTCCGTGAGTTCGCGCCCCAGGGCATCATCCTCTCCGGCGGCCCCGAATCGGTGACGGGCAGCGGCTCGCCGCGCGCGCCGCAGATCGTGTTCGAACTCGGCGTGCCAGTGCTGGGCATCTGCTACGGCATGCAGACCATGGCGGAGCAACTCGGCGGCAAGGTGGTGAACGCCGCGCATCACGAATACGGCTACGCCAAGGTGCGCGCCCACGGCCACACGCGCCTGCTGAGCGACATCGAAGACCACACCAGCCCCGAAGGTTATGGCCTGCTGGACGTGTGGATGAGCCACGGCGACCGCGTCGAGATCATGCCGCCCAACTTCAAATTGATGGCCTCGACCGAATCGGCGCCCATCGCCGGTATGGCCGACGAGGAGCGGAGATTCTACGGCATCCAGTTTCATCCCGAGGTGACTCACACCCGCCAGGGCGAACGCATCTTCGCGCGTTTCGTTCACGACATCTGCGGCTGCGCGGCGCTGTGGACCTCGGGCAACATCATCGACGAAAACATTCGCAAGGTCCGCGAACAGGTGGGCAGCGACGAGGTCATCCTCGGCCTTTCCGGCGGTGTCGATTCCTCGGTGGTGGCGGCGCTGCTGCACAAGGCCATCGGCGAACAATTGACATGCGTGTTTGTGGACAATGGCCTGCTGCGTTTGAACGAGGGCGACCAGGTGATGGCTACCTTCGCCGAGCATATGGGCGTGCACGTGATCCGCGTCGATGCCGAGCAGCGTTTCATGACGGCCCTCAAGGGTATCGCCGAGCCGGAACAAAAGCGCAAGATCATCGGCAATATGTTTATCGAGGTCTTCGAGGAAGAGGCCGCCAAGCTGACTAACGCCAAGTGGTTGGCCCAGGGCACCATCTATCCGGACGTCATCGAGTCCGCCGGCGCCAAGTCCGGCAAGGCCCACGTCATCAAGTCGCACCACAACGTCGGCGGTCTGCCCGAGCACATGAAGCTCGGCCTGGTGGAGCCCCTGCGCGAACTGTTCAAGGACGAGGTGCGCAAGCTGGGCACCGAGCTGGGCCTGCCCTACGACATGGTCTATCGTCACCCCTTCCCCGGTCCCGGCCTCGGCGTGCGTATCCTGGGCGAAGTGAAAAAAGAATACGCCGACATTCTGCGCCAGGCCGACGCCATCTTCATTGCAGAGCTGCATAACCACGACTGGTATCACAAGGTGAGTCAAGCCTTTGCCGTGTTCCTGCCGGTGAAGTCCGTGGGCGTCACCGGTGACGGCCGGGCCTATGATTATGTGGTGTCGCTGCGCGCCGTGGAGACCATCGACTTCATGACCGCGCGTTGGGCGCATCTGCCCTACGAGCTGCTGGAACGGGTGTCGAGCCGCATCATCAACGAAGTGAA
>Ga0299912_10002915_pt1 | contig 14042 bp, 14 predicted proteins | sample RVTome_2_FD_207667 | JGI IMG/M metagenome (GOLD analysis project Ga0299912, IMG submission 207667) | Soil microbial communities from uranium-contaminated site in the Upper Colorado River Basin, Wyoming, United States - RVT95D214 (version 2) ...
CGATGGCGTCTATCCGCCAGGGTTGCCGGTCGCCGAAGTCACCAACGTGGAACGCAACGCGGCCTATCTGTTTGCGCGCATCACCTGCAAGCCCCTGGCCGGCGTCAACAATTACGGGCAGGTCCTGGTCGTCAGGCAGGAAGACAAACACCCGGAACGGCCTGCGGAAGAAGTAAAACCGGCACGCGGCAAGAAAGGCAAACGGGACAGCTGATGCAAATGCGAGCCACCGCACATCAGGAAATCCTGCTGCCGGTCAGGCCGGCCTTCATCGTCGTCACGCTGGTGGCCGCCCTGCTTCTGAACGTTCTGCCATGGTCCGGCTTCTGGATCTGGATAAAACCCGATTTTGTGGCGCTCGTCGTGCTTTATTGGTGCATCGCCCAGCCGCGCAAAATCGGCTTTACCGCCGCCTGGATACTGGGCCTGATGATGGACGTGGCGGATGGCAGCCTGTTCGGCCAGCATGCCCTGGCCTATTCCATCCTTGCCTACGCCGGCATCGTGCTGCACCACAGGGTGCAGATGTTCACGCTCACTCCCCAGGTCATACACGTCGTCCTTCTGCTGCTTTTCAATGACCTCATTGTGCTGGCCATCAGGATGCTTTCCGGCAGCGATTTCCCGGGCTACCCCTATTTTCTCGGCAGCGTGGTAGCGGGCGCCCTGTGGGCGCCGCTCTCCGTGCTGCTCAAGCTGCCTCAGCGCCCCACGCCCGATCCCGATCATGTCTGAGCTGATGATCAATCCGGGGGTCGAGCTGCGCAATTCCCAGCTCGAGCTCTACCATTTCAGGTTACGGCTGGCGATCGCGGGGGGCCTGGTGCTGTTCATGTTCGGGCTGCTCTTCCTGCGGTTCTTCTATCTGCAGGTCGTCAGGCACGATCATTACCAGACGCTGGCGGAGGCCAACCGCATTTCGATCGTGCCCATCGTCCCCAACCGCGGCATCATCGTCGACCGCAACGGGATCGTGCTGGCGCACAACTACTCGGCCTACACCCTGGAAATCACGCCGAGCAAGGCAGGGGATCTCGAAGCGCTCATCGACGAGCTGGGCACGCTGATTGAAATCGCTCCCAAAGACCGGCGGCGCTTCAACAAGCTCATGGAAGAGAGCAGGAATTTCGAAAGCCTGCCGATCCGCACCCGCCTCTCGGACGAGGAGATCGCGCGCTTTGCGGTAAACCGCTATCGCTTTCCGGGCGTGGAAATCAACGCGCGCCTCTTCCGCCAGTACCCGCAGGGCGAACTGTTCTCCCACGTCGTCGGGCATATCGGCCGCATCAACCAGCGCGATCTCGACCAGCTGGAAGCCGACGATCTGCTGCCCAACTATCGGGGCACGATCTATATCGGCAAGACCGGGCTGGAAAACAGCTACGAGCGTTTTCTGCACGGCACCACCGGCGTGGAAGAGGTGGAAATAGACTCGGGGGGGCGCGCCGTACGCACGCTTTCACGCACGCCGCCGGTCTCCGGCAACAATCTGGTGCTGAAGCTCGATGCCAGGCTTCAGGAAATCGTCTTTCGCGCGTTCGGCGACCGGCGCGGCGCGCTGGTCGCCATCGAACCGGAAACCGGCGGCGTGCTCGCCTTCGTCAGCACGCCCGGTTTCGATCCCAATCTCTTTGTCGACGGTATCGACCCCCAGAACTGGAACGACCTCAATACCTCGCTGGACCGCCCGATGGTCAACCGCGCGCTTGCCGGGACCTATCCTCCCGGCTCCACCTTCAAGCCGTACATGGCGCTTGCCGCGCTGACCTACGGCAAACGCACGCCGCAGCAGGTGATCAGCGATCCGGGCTTCTTCAACTTCGGCGGCCACGTGTTCCGCGACGACAAAGTCGGGGGGCATGGCCTGGTGGATATGTACAAGTCGATCGTCGTATCGTGCGACACCTACTATTACGTGCTTGCCAACGACCTGGGAATCGACAACATATCGAAATTCATGGCCAAGTTCGGCCTGGGCAGCCGCACCGGCATCGACATCGCCGGCGAATCGGCCGGCATACTGCCGTCCCAGGAGTGGAAGATGCGCCGCTTCAAGCAAAAATGGTATGCGGGCGAAACCATCAGTGTCGGTATCGGCCAAGGCTATAACGCCTACACTCCGCTGCAGATGGCGTCGGCGATCGCGACCGTGGCGAACGATGGCGTCATGTTCCGTCCGCACATCGTCAACTACGTCGAAAACATCACCACCCGCGAACGCGAATTCATAGCGCAGAAGCCGCTGCCCAGCCTGGACCTGAAACCCGAGCACGTCGCGATAATCCAGCAGGCGCTGGTTGGGGTCAACAAGGAAGGCACGGGCGCGCGCGCCTTCGCCGGGGCGGCATATGCAAGCGCCGGCAAGACCGGCACCGCCCAGGTGATCGGCATCAAGCAGGGCGAGAAATACATCGAAAGCCGGACGCAGGAGCGTCATCGCGACCACGCGTTGTTCATCGCCTACGCTCCGGCCGACAAGCCGAAAATCGCGCTCGCCGTCGTCGTGGAAAACTCCGGCTTCGGAGCGCGGGCCGCCGCACCGATTGCGCGTCAGGTGCTGGATTACTACCTGCTCGGCAAGGAACCCGCCAGGCCGGCCAAGGAAGACGACAGTGGCCCCGATAATCATTAGGCGCGCGGTCCGCTTTTTCACCGCGCATGTCGACGGACTGCTGCTTGGCGCCATCCTGCTGCTGATGGCAGCGGGGCTCATCGTGCTGTACAGCGCATCGAACGCAAGCATGGCGCGCGTCAGCTCGCAACTGATGAACATGCTGGTTGCGCTGGCCGTGATGTGGGTCTTCGCCAACATAGCGCCGCATTATCTGATGCGCCTGTCCCTTCCGGCCTATGTGCTGGGGCTGGCACTCCTGGTCGGGGTCGCGTTGTTCGGCGACGTCGTCAACGGCGCGCGCCGCTGGCTGTTTGTCGGCGTCACCCGCATCCAGCCCTCGGAATTGATGAAAATCGCGGTACCGCTCATGCTGGCATGGTACTTCGACCGCTACGAAGCCACCTTGCGGTTCAAGAACTATCTCTTTGCGGTCGTATTCCTGGTGGTGCCGGTGGGACTGATCGCGCGCCAGCCCGATCTCGGCACCGCGGTGCTGATCTTCTCCAGCGGATGCTACGTACTGTTTCTGGCCGGCCTGTCCTGGCGCATCATCGCGGGCGTCATCGCCTCCGGCCTCGCCGGCCTGCCGTTTCTGTGGTCGGTCCTGCACGACTATCAGCGCCAGCGCATCCTGATGCTGTTCGATCCGGCGCAGGATCCGCTGGGTTCGGGATATCACACCATACAATCGACCATAGCGGTCGGCTCGGGAGGCATACTCGGAAAAGGCTGGCTGAACGGCACCCAGACCCACCTCGACTTCATTCCCGAGCGCACCACCGATTTCATCTTTGCGGTCTATTCCGAGGAATTCGGCTTGTTCGGCAATCTTATTTTGTTGATTCTGTTCCTGCTGGTCATCGCGCGCTGCATGGTGATCACCGCCAGCGCGCCGACGATGTTCACGCGGCTGCTTGCCGGCGCGATCACGCTTACTTTCTTCACCTATGCCTTCGTCAACATGGGCATGGTGAGCGGCATCCTGCCGGTGGTGGGGGTGCCGCTGCCGCTGATCAGCTATGGCGGAACTTCCCTGGTAACGATTTGTCTGGGTTTTGGTATCCTGATGAGCATCCAGACGCACAAGAAGCTCGTGCAAACGTGAGGGGTGAGGGGTGAGGGGTGAGGGGTAAAACGACAAAAACCAAAGGGCGACAGGCTGCAACGCCTCTCGCCTCCCGCCTCCCGCCTCTCTGCGTAATTGCGGCATTCGCTGCTATTACGCTCGCGGGCTGCGGCACCGTGAGCAAATCGCCGCGCATCGAGCGCGCTCCCGGCACGGCAACAGGGCCGTGCTGCGCTTCCGGACAGCGCGGCGGCGGTTATTACCTCGATGACGGCCCCGGCAACAACCCGCCTGCCGATCTCGACAGCATCCCCGATGCGGTTCCCAGGGCGGAGCCGCTGCACCGCGGCACCAGCCGCCCTTATACCGTGATGGGCCGGAATTACACACCGATGACTTCGCTGGCGCCCTACAAAGCGCGCGGCATCGCAAGCTGGTATGGGCGCCGCTACCATGGCAAGCAAACGTCATCGGGTGAAATTTACGACATGTACGGCATGACCGCCGCGCATACCAGTCTGCCGATCCCGAGCTATGCGCGCGTGACCAACCCCGCCAACGGCAAATCGGTGGTGGTGCGCGTCAACGACCGCGGCCCGTTCATCGACAGCCGCCTGATCGATCTTTCGTACACCGCAGCGCACAAGCTCGGCGTCCTCGCCGGCGGCAGCAGTGTGGTGGAGGTGGAAACCATCATCCCTGGCGATGATGCGTCTTTGGTTGCAACAACGCCCGCCCCGGTTCGGACGAAACCCGTCGCCGCTCAGCCCGAGGTTGCCGCAACCCCTCTTCCGGTTCCCGACCCGCAGCCGGTAACGTCCGCGGCGGCGCCAACGGTGCCTCTGACGCGCGATGCGTCCGGCGTCTACCTGCAACTCGGCGCTTTCGGATCGCAGGAAAATGCCGAAAATTTTCTGTCCCGGCTCAAAGTCCAGGTCGACTGGCTGGCGCAGACCCTGCACGTTCTCCCGCGCGACGGCCTGTTCCGCGTGCACGCCGGACCTTATGCCGGCCAGGCCGAAGCGCGCCAGGCCGCCGACCGCATCAGCCAGAGCCTCGGCATCAAGTCGCTGGTGTTGACCCGGTGAGGGGTGAGGGGTGAGGGGTGAGGGGTGAGGGGTGAGGGGTGAGGGGTGAGGGGTGAGGGGTGCGGGGTGAGGGGTGAGCGGTTTTACTGCTTACTGCTTTCTGCTTACTGCTCACCGCTTACCGGTTTTCAGTTACAACACGTAACGCGCCAGATCTTCGCTTTGCGCGAGGTCCTTCAGGCGTTCATCGACATAAGCGGCGTCGATGACGATGGTTTCGCCGGAGCGCTTGCCGGCGTTGAACGAAATCTCTTCCAGCAGTTTTTCCATCACGGTATAGAGCCGGCGGGCGCCGATGTTCTCGGTCCTCTCGTTGACGTGCCAGGCGATTTCGGCGAGGCGCTTGATGGCGTCCGGCTTGAATTCGAGCCTGACGCCCTCGGTTTCCAGCAGCGCCTCGTACTGGCGCGTCAGGCAGGCGTCGGTATTGGTGAGTATCTGCTCGAAATCCGCGACGCTGAGGCTCTTCAGTTCGACGCGGATCGGCAGGCGTCCCTGCAGTTCGGGAATCAGGTCGGACGGTTTGGAGAGGTGAAACGCGCCGCTGGCGATGAACAGGATATGGTCGGTCTTGATCATGCCGTACTTGGTCGAGACGGTCGTGCCTTCGACCAGCGGCAGCAGGTCGCGTTGCACGCCCTGGCGCGACACGTCCGCGCCCGACAGCTCGGAGCGGCTCGCGATCTTGTCCATTTCGTCGAGGAACACGATGCCGTTCTGCTCGACATTGTTGATCGCGCGCAGCTTCAGGTCTTCGTCGTTGACGAGCTTGGCCGCCTCTTCCTCGGTCAGCAGTTTCATCGCGTCCCTGATCTTGAGCTTGCGCAGCCGCTTGCGGCCGCCCCCGAGATTCTGGAACATGCCCTGGATCTGCGAAGTCAGGTCTTCCATGCCGGGAGGCGCGAAAATTTCCATGTGCGCCTGCACCGCAGCGACCTCGAGTTCGATTTCCTTGTCGTCGAGTTCGCCTTCCCGCAGCTTCTTGCGGAATTTCTGGCGCGTCGCACCGTCGCCTTCCGGCGCGGCGGACTGAAAACCCACCTCGCGCGCCGGCGGCAGCAACGCGTCGAGGATGCGTTCCTCGGCAAGATCCGCGGCCTGATGGCGCACCTTGCGCGTTTCCTGCTCGCGCGTGTCCTTGATCGCAGTCTCCGCCAGATCACGAATGATGGTATCGACGTCGCGGCCGACATAGCCGACCTCGGTGAACTTGGTGGCCTCGACCTTGATGAACGGCGCGTCGGCGAGCCTGGCCAGCCGGCGCGCGATTTCGGTCTTGCCCACGCCGGTGGGCCCGATCATCAGGATGTTCTTGGGCGTGATCTCCTGGCGCAGCGGCTCGGCCACCTGCTGCCGGCGCCAGCGGTTTCTCAGCGCAATGGCGACCGCGCGTTTGGCGTCATCTTGCCCCACGATATGTTTATCGAGTTCGTGGACTATCTCTTGTGGAGTCATTTGGGACATATGCGTGAGGGGTGAGGGGTGAGGCGTTAGGAGTGAGGAGTGAAGCGATCAAAACATGGGGTTTGCACCTCACGCCTTACTCCTTACTCCTTACTCAAGTAATTCAATCACGTGCTGCTGGTTGGTATAGATGCACAGGTCACCGGCGATGGTCAGCGCTTTTTTGACGATGTCTTCCGGCGGCAGATCGCTGTTCTCGAGCAGCGCGCGGGCCGCGGCCTGGGCAAAGGAGCCGCCGCTGCCGATCGCCATCAACCCCTGCTCGGGCTCCAGCACGTCGCCGCTGCCGGTGATGATGATCGAGGTGTCGTGGTCCGCCACGGCAAGCATGGCTTCGAGCCGGCGCAGGATACGGTCAGTGCGCCAGTCCTTGGCCAGTTCCACCGCGGAGCGCAGCAGATTGCCCTGGTGCTTTTCGAGCTTGCCCTCGAAACGCTCGAACAGCGTAAAGGCATCCGCGGTGCCGCCCGCGAAGCCGGCAAGTATCTTGTCGTGATACAGGCGCCGCACCTTGCGCGCGCCGGCCTTGACCACGACGTTGCCGAGCGTAACCTGGCCGTCGCCGCCCAGCGCAACACGCTTGCCGCGCCGCACCGACAGGATGGTTGTACCGTGAAAGATTTCGTTGGCCATGAAAAGAGGGATCTGGTCGAGGATTGGGATTTCGCCGCGGGACGCAATTCTGTCCGCGGCCACCATTCAGTTTGAGATGAGGGTCATCGCGGCGAATTCAAGGGATGATTATACCCCGGTGATAATCAGGGCGTTTCCAGCCTGAATACGATGGGCACCAGCACCCAGGCTTCCACCGGCTGCATGCCCTGGCGCGCAGGCACGAAACGCCATGTCCTGACCGTTTCCAGCGCGGCATTGTCGAGATGGAAGGAACCGCTGGTTTTCTCGACGGCAACGCTCGCCGCAATGCCCTCCCGCGTCACCCGGACCTTGAGCGTCACCGTGCCCTGCTCCCCATTGCGGCGCGCCACCAGCGGATAAAGTGGCGGCGGATTGCGCAGATAGGCGGCATTGAAACTGGGGGGGGATGCAGTAGCCGTATCGCGACCGGCGAGGACCGTTTCAGTCTGGCGTGGCGTTGCCGGGCGCGCCTCATTCTGGTTTGCGGGGAGGACCGGAAATGAGTCCGGCAGCGGCTCGGCCACGGCGATGGCCACGGACTTTATGGGCCCGGACTCCGGCTTACGGGTTTGTTCTGCAATCTGTTCCTGGGGATTAAGCGTTTTCGCACGCTTCCCGGACGGCTCGGGCGGAACCTCGGTACGGGTTACCGCAGGGACGGACGGCTCGGGTTCCCGCAACAAGACGACGTCGAGAACCTGTGCCTTCAGAGGTTCGTGGTTCCGGATGAATCCAGGCAGCGCAAACAGCAGCCACAAATGCAGCGCGAGGCTCAGCGCCAGGCATATCATCAACAGATGCCGCGGGCGCCGGCGATAATCAGGCGCAACTTCTTCAGCCATTTCAGCAGGTTTGAGCGCGTGCGCCATGGCCCAATAAAGATTCCGCAAATGTGTAATGCGCCACGATCGATAGTGGTCGATTACCTTACCACAGCGGGGCGGACGGGCGAACCCTCCCTGCCTTTATTCCGCGGCGTGCCTGTGCCCGGAAAGCGCAAACAGGACAATCGCCAGAGCGGCCATCACCCAGACGATGGCAGGACCCGCGGGTAAATCCGAGAAGGTGGAAACAAACAGCCCGAGCACATAACCGGCAGCACTCAAGGCAAAACCGACAGCGAGCCGATAGCGGGCAACACGACGCGCCACCAGCGCCGGCACGATCAGCGTTGTAAACACCAGATACAAACCGACCAGTTGGACCGAAATCGTGACCGCGCAGGCAAACAACAGGTAGAACCCGATGCGCCCGATTTGTTCCCCGCGTGTGAACCATATGCCGAGCAACGCAGCGTATACCAGCACCACGATTGCAAGCCGGCCCGGGCTCACCCACAGGATTTGCCCGACCAGCAGTTCCTTGAGATGCTCGCCGCCGTGCGGATTGCTGGCAAGCAGCAGCACCGCCCCGCTGGCCGCAAGCACGAAGCTCACGCCGATCACCGCCTCCTGCACCTCGGGCCAGTGTTTCTCGGTCCAGGTCAGCAGCAATGCTCCGCCCACCGCGGCCAGCAGTGCGAAAACCTGAACCAGCCAGCCCTGCGGTTCGAATCCCAGCCGGTCGGCGAGGATCACCCCGAGGCCGGCAATCTGGGCGATGGCGAGGTCAATGAAAACGATGCCGCGGTTCAGCACTTGAATGCCGAGTGGCACATGCGTGGCCGTGACCAGCAGGCCCGCGGCCAGGGCCGGCCACAGGATGCTGTAATCGATAGCTGCGGCGTTCACTTGGCGACCGCCAGCAATCGCGACAGGGAATCATCGAACAAGCCGAACAGATCCTTGGCCCTGTCGCTGCCGCCCACCGTGAAAGGCAGCACTACGGCAGGAATCCTGGCGCGCTCGGCAAGCCACTCCACGGCGCGTGGATCGTTATAGGCTGAACGCACGACCACTTTCGCCGGCTCTTTGGCAAGCCGCGCCAGCAAATCGCTCAACTGCGCCGTGGTCGGCGGCAAACCGGGCTTGGGCTCCAGCGTTCCCGCTTCCCGCATGCCCAGCCAGTTGATAAGGTATGACATATCCTTGTGGTAAACGACAATCGGCATGCCCTTGAGCGGCACCGCCTGTTTTTCCCAACGCGCGACAGCTTGCTGCCAGCGCTCGAGAAATGCCTTGGCGCGCGAGCGGTACGTCCCGGCCTCGGCTCCATCGAGCTGCACCATGCGCTCCGACAGTGCAGCGGTCACCTTGGCGATATTATGCGGATCGAGATGAACGTGTGGATTGCCGGCCGCGTGCACGTCACCCAGCGCACGGTCGACGCGCTGCGGCACTTCCAGCGCCACGACGTAACGCGCCGCCTCGAAGTGCCCAGCCTGCCCGGCCTGGATCTTCGGATTGCCCGATTGAGTTTGAACCAGCGGCAGCCAACCCACCTCGAGTTCGGCGCCAGTACAAACCACCAGATCGGCGCTGCGCGCACGCGCGATCAGGCTGGGGCGTGCCTCGATATGATGGGGATCCTGCAACGCGTTGGTCGCAATGTAGACGCTCACCTTGTCGCCGCCCAGTTCTTTCGCCAGTGAACCCCACTCGGGCTCGCAGGCAAAAATATTCAGCGCGGCAGGCGCCGGCTGCGCTGCTAATAAAGCGCCGAGCGCAACCATGCTTTTCAGCCATTTGATCATGATCTTTCTCCGGATTCGGTAGCGGTTCAGAACTTGTGGGCGCCATGCGCGCCCAGACTGTAGATGTACTGCACGAACACCTGGTTGTCGGTCGCACCCAGACGCGATTTGTCCTGAGCGAGCTGCAACCGAATGCGGCTGAACTCGGTCGGGTTCCAGTCGAACATCAGCGTGTTGCGCGACGGATTGTAATTCGCGAGCAAGGGGAAGTCCGCCGCGCCCGGCCCCGCGCCGCTCGTCACGATGCCGTTGTTGACGGTGCCGTAACGCAGTGCGTCATAGCGATAACCGGCGCGCCAGCGCGGCATGAACTGCCATATGCCCTGCAGGTAATATCCCGACTGGTCGGCGTTGAGCGGATTCGTGAACGCCACGCCGAATTGAGGCGCCGCCTGCGCCGTGTCGTCGTAAGTCAACTGGCCATCCTGTCTGAAGCGGAAGTACTCGCCCTGCAGTTTGAAGTTGGTGGAGGTGGCATTGCCGTTCGGCGCCCACTTCAGCACCGCATCAGCAACCCACAGCCTGGCATCGCCCGTAAAGCTGTTGGTCACCGCACCATCGAGCGAATCGGCATCCTGATAGCTGCGGTTCTGCGGCGAGGCCTTGAGATAGGACAGCCCGGCGCGCCAGGCATAGCTCGCGCCGATATCGCCGCCGACATGGCCGAATATCGCGCTGCCGCCGATGCCGTTCTTGTTGCGGTCGCTGCCGGGAAACTGGTCGCCGCTCGAAAGCTCGGCACCCAGTTCGATGAACAAATCCGTCGGAGCCACCCACTTTAACTGCACACCGTCCTGTTTGAGCGTGGTGCCCAGGAACGCCTTGTACGGCAGCGGCGCATCCTGGAAATCCCACGCATGCTGATGCTGCTCGTTCTGATAGCCGATTCCCGAGAAAAAGCGGCCGCCTTTGAGCGTGAAGCCCTGCGGTAATGCCAGCGTCTGGAAATAGGCCTCTTCTACGGAAGCGCCGCCTTCGGGCGCGAGCGCTGCGATCGCAACACCGCGGAAATACGGATCGATATTGGCAGCGAGCGCCAGTTCGGTTTCCGCGAGGCCGAAACTGCGCTTCGGCGGACCCACCTCGCCGCCCGACGGCATGAACCCCGTGATCCCGAAGCTGTTGGGATCCTGCGAAGTCCTCGCGTAGGTGCCTTGCAGGACCAGGGACACCGCGGGGTTGTAAGCATTTTCCCCGGTGCGGTTGGCGGCGGCGGTTGCGGCGGACTCGACGCTGGCCGCGCTTTGCTCCGCCTTGCCGGCTTTGGTTTCGGTTGTCGCCAGCCGTTTTTCCAGCGCCTGGATGCGCTGCTCGTAGACCTCTTTCATCTGCCTGATTTCCTCGCGGATTTTTGCGAGTTCGGCATCCTGTGCCAGAGCGGGCAGCGGGATAGTCAGCGCGAGCGCAATGGCCGCGCCGATTGAACGTATGATGAACACTTGAACTCTCCTTGCGACATGAATGGAACACGACAGCCGGGATTGCCGGCAGCCTCAAGCCATGTCAAAGAAGAGCAGGGGGACCGCGCGAAAGAGGGGTGAGTAAGTCTACGACATCATGCTGGCGGGGCCGCTGCGCGACGCGTTCGCCGACACACTTGATAAAGACTACTGTGATACGACAGCGTCGGTCAGGCGGTAATACAGCCCCATCTCATCGTCTTTCAGCACCACGAACCTGCCGGTGAGGACGATGGGCTCGAAGCCGTATTTGACCGGAGTCTTGGCCTGCACCTCGACCAGCTGGTCGGGACCACCGGGAAGACAGAACGAGCACGATGGCGGCAGCGAGGTGAGAATGAACCGCTTCTGTTTCTCGCCCATGTCGAGCGGCATCATGAAGCCCTGCAGCCTGATTTCCTTCTTGTCGAGCGCGGTGACGTTGCCGGAAAACTTCGGCACGAAGCGGTCCTTCTGCCGCACTGCCTCGACCTGCGCCAGCGTCTTCCACGACACCACGCCCTTCACTTCCGGCAGCGGCTTGCCCATGTACGGCGAAGGCGGCAGCGGCGCATCCATTCCGGCCGCATCCTTGCCCGGCAGGCCTTTGTTGTCAGCCCCGGTAAATGCCCAAGCCGGCGCCGCAGAAAACAAAAATACCATCAAAAACAAATAGTTATATATCATCGTGCGCTCCTGGCCATTCCGTGCAACGACATAGACGGCATGATTCTACTGCAGTTCCCAGGAGTTTGTCGGACTCAGCCCCGACAAACTCCTAATGCTTGTGCTTCATCCCTGCGCCAGCGTGCGCGCGATATCGGTGCGGTAGGCACGCCACGCCGGCAGCAGCGCCGAGACCACGCCCACGCCCAGCGCGAGCGCAATCAGCCACAGTTCCGCCGGCACCCATATCCAGCCGGTCACTGCGACCTGTTGCGCCGCTTTCAACATGCCGCCCAGCGCTTCGGTCAGCACATGTCCCAGCACAATCCCGACAACAGCGCCGACCAATGCCAGCAGCAGCCCCTCGAACAGCATCAGCCGCATCAGCTTGCCGCGGCTCGCGCCCAGCGTGCGCATCACCGCGAGATCGTAGCGGCGCTCGTTGAGCGCATTGTAAAGCGCGATGAACACGGAGAGGCCCGCCGACAGGATCAGCACCAGCGCGAAACCGCGCAGCACGTCCACGCCGACGCCGATGATGTTGAACAGACGCGCCGTTTCATAGGCGGGCGAGGCCGCCTGCATCGCGCTGTTGTTGTTGATATAGCGCGGCAGGATCGCCACCGCGAGCGGCGTCGCGTACTGGATCAGCAGCGCCGTGATTTCGCGATCCTCCTCGCCCATGTGCTGCCTGGCGTCCGCGCCCTGGTGCTCTTCGTGCACCGCCCATACGCTTTCCACGCTGGTCAGCACCAGCCGGTCGAGCACGCTGCCGCTGGGCGCCAGGACGCCCACCACAGCGTAAGGCGCTTCTTCATGTCCGGACCCGGCCTCGGCGATGCCGTGCGCGCCGGTGAAGGTGCCGCCGGCCGCAAGCCCGGTGCGTTGCGCGACCTCGGCGCCGATCACCGCTTCCATCGGCTTTTGCCACAGCCTGCCACTCGCGGGCTGTGCGCCATAGTGCGCGATGTAATCGTGGTTGGTGCCGACGATGCGAAAGCCTTTGTAGCTGTCGCCCAGCGCCAGCGGAATGGTCTTTTTCACCGCGCGGTGCCTGGCGATTTCCTGCGCCTGCTTGAGCGGGATGTTGCCGGTCGGCACGTCGAGGTGGTAAATCGCCGACAGGATCACCTGCAGCGGGCTGCCCTTGGCGCCGGCGACGAGATCGATGCCGCGCGCGTCGCGCTGCATGCGCTCTTCCAGCTGATGGGTCACCAGCAGCAGCAGCGTGATGGTGGCGATGCCCAACGCGAGCAGCGCGATGTTGAGAATCGTGTTGAGGCTGCGCGCGCGCAGATAGCCCAGGCTGATGGTCGCGAAATTCATGCGGCCCCCTGTATGGCGTAGTGATTGGAGATGCGCGCCCTGGTGCGCTGGTCGTGGGTCGCGATCACCAGCGTCGCATTGCACGCGCGAGCCTGCGATTCGAGCAGATCGAGCGCCTGCCCGCAGCGTGCATCGTCGAGGTTGGAGGTCGGCTCGTCGGCCAGCAGCAACTGCGGGCGGTTGATCACTGCGCGCGCCACGGCCACGCGCTGCGCCTGGCCGTGAGACAGCTCGTGCGGCCAGGCGTCGCCCTTGTCGGCGAGATCAAGGCTGGCGAGCACCTCGCGCACGCGGCTGCGGTCCTGGGGCAAAGCGGCGAGATACTGGGCAAGCAGCAGGTTATCGGCCACGGTAAGGCTGGCGATCAGATGAAGCTGCTGCAGCACGATGCCGACATGTTGGCCGCGGAAACGGTCGAGTCCGGCCGCCGTCAGTGCGCCGAGATCCTGCCCGGCGATGGCGACGCTCCCGGCAGTCGGCTTCAGTATCCCGGCGAGTATGTGCAGCAGCGTGGTCTTGCCGCTGCCCGAGGAGCCCAGCAACAGCCAGTGCGCGCCCTGTTCAGCCTGCCACGACTCGACGCGCAATACATCCTGTCCGTTATAGGCATGCCGGAGATTTTTGACTGCGAACACGCGTTGTCCTCACTTTTGATCTTTCACAAATTCGCGACAGCGAATTAGTGCCATTCTCACCCTCTCCTTCCGGGAGAGGGTCGGGGAGAGGGATTGAGCGTTCCGACTGTCATCCATTATGAAACGCTCAATTGGGTGCATCAACCTGCAGCGCGCATTCTACCGGTTTTCGCGCGGCGCAATGGGTGCGCTTTACCCTATACTTATACGATGAAAACACTGCTGCTGGCGCTGATCAAAGGCTACAAGCTGCTGCTCTCGCCGTTCTTCGGCACGCAATGCCGCTTCTATCCCACCTGTTCGAGCTACGCACACGAAGCCATCGAGATGCATGGCGCGATCAAGGGCTCGTGGCTGGCGGTGAAGCGCATCCTCAAATGCCATCCCTGGCATCCGGGCGGCGTCGATCCGGTGCCACCGAAACAAAGCTAAAAGCTGGAACACGAAGGACACAAAGGACACGAAGGAAGATTGAA
>Ga0299912_10002916_pt1 | contig 14039 bp, 16 predicted proteins | sample RVTome_2_FD_207667 | JGI IMG/M metagenome (GOLD analysis project Ga0299912, IMG submission 207667) | Soil microbial communities from uranium-contaminated site in the Upper Colorado River Basin, Wyoming, United States - RVT95D214 (version 2) ...
TGAAAGGATACCTCTCGGCAGACCATGTTTCGGCGGCAACAGGCCTTGACCCGGCAGTGACAATCTCAAAAAACGGAGCGGCTTTTGCTAACCCAGAGGCCGGGGCAACAGTACTATCCGAGACAGGCAGTGGTTGGTATTACGTGGATCTTTCTTCTGTGGACATTGGCACGCTTGGGCCTCTTGTGGTCCGGGCTACCCACGCGACAATGGATGATATCGAAGTTGAGCATTTTGTGGCGAACCCCCTTACAATGGGGGCTGCTTATTTGGATGCATCCGTGACAAGTAGATTGGCTGATGCTGATTACACGGCACCCGATAATGTCAGTATCACCGCGATTCTGGCTGATACTGGGGAACTGCAGACGAACCAAGGGAATTGGCTCACAGCGACTTCGGTGACGGTGTCGGATAAAACTGGGTTTGAATTGGCTGCAAATCAGCATGTTATTGTGGATTCAGGGACGGTTACAGATTTAACTAACGCTCCGGTCACCATGGCACTGGAATCGACGCTGACAGGGATAAAAGGAGCAACATTCGACACTGTAACAGACAGTCTTGAGGCTCTCCGTGATCGGGGTGATTCCGCATGGATAACAGCAACTGGATTTGCCACCCCAACTAATATCACTGCTGGGACAATAACCAATCTGACCAATGCACCCACCAACGGTGACTTAACGGCGGCGATGATAGCTTCGGTAACGGCAGCGGCTACCGCAGCAACACCAACGGCAGCCGGAGTATCTGGACTTGTAGTGGCTAATCTCGACGCAGCAGTCAGCACGAGGTTGGCAGACGTTGACTACACGCCCCCCGATAACGCCGGGATTGCAGATATCCCCACGGTCGCCGAGTTTGAGGCTCGCACAATCCTTGCCGCTGATTATGTGGTGGTGACCGACACAATAGCCGGGGTGAATACATGTACCACCAACTTGGATATGCGAGGGACCGATAATGCAATGCCAGCGACCGAGGATGGTGCATCTTTTACCGCGCTTAATGATATATCAACTGCTGATGTTCTTGCCCAAGTGCAGTCGGCCTTAAATGAAGCGTTCGTTGACAGTACATCTTTGGCCACCGACGGTATTAAAGACCGCCTGCGGATTCTTGGTTGGTTACTCAAAAACAAGATGACAGTAAATGAGGACACGGGAGATACAGTGTTTTACAAGGACGACGGCACAACCCCGGCGTTCACAGTAACTGCCATGTTTACATCGGTTGCAGACGTTACGACACGGAAGAGGGCAGAATGAATTTCTGGGGGATAGTATCTGGCGGGGCCTACCCAGGACCAGGGGTGGTTGGTACTATGCGTGCAGCACTGGCGGTGACCAGAGGGCTGCTGGGTACGCTCACGAGTAATATCTTTCGAGAAAAATTCGCAGCGGCCAGTGCCGTATCTCTGACGATATCTGCGGCCAGCGCCGTATCTCTGACGATATCTGCGGCCAGCGCCGTGACTATGCAGTTCGCTGATACTTCCCTACTCAACTTTGAGGAACTCTAATGAGTAAGATATATGTTGGACAAGTGGGAGTCGAAATTACGTTGGATACTGGGATAGCCCTCGCTGGTGCTACTGCCACGAAGATACGGGCGAAGAGGCCCGGCAGAGGTTCTTTGCTGTGGGACGCCTCAATTGTGGAGTCTACCAAGGTCCAGTACACGACTGAGGCTACTGACCTCAGTGAGGCTGGGGACTGGTGCCTGCAAGCTTATGTTGAGATTGACGGGGCAAAAGGGTACGGCGAGACCGTAACGATGGCAGTCTATAGCCTGGGAGAGTAATTTAGCTTGACGCAGACCAGAAAGGTGTGTATGTTATGACCATGAAACGAGTAAACTTCCATTTAACCGGCCAGCAGATGGAGAAGCTTCGTGCACAGTCAGGTGACACTGGCCTGACTGTGGCAGAGTTGATCCGCCGGGCGGTAGACGAGTTCTTGGAGAATGTTCATGGCAAAGAGGCAGACGTTTGCAGAGTTCGAGAGAAGGGCAAATAAAAAGCACGGCGGTAAGTATACGTATGTCGAAGAGAGCTACAGTGAAATACACGCGAAAGTAGATATAGTTTGCCCAGAGCATGGGACGTTCACACAGTGGGCACACTCTCATGTAAACAAAGGCCACGGGTGCCCTACGTGTGCACGGGTGGCAAACTCAGCAGTCAAGTGCACGGAAGAGTTTGTCCAGCAGGCTAGCTTTGTGCACGAAAACGCATATGACTACTCGAAGGTAAAGTTCGTCTCCCAGAATACGAAAGTAACAATCTTATGCCCAGACCACGGAGAATTTTACCAAACGCCCTACTGGCACATAGTCAATAAGGGCGGGTGCAAGTCGTGTGACAATGAGAAACGGAGGATGGGACTCTTGGGGTTCATAGAGAAGGCCCGAGCCACGCACGGAGACAAGTACCGATACCCAGCACAGCCCTACCTAAACAGCTACACGAAACTAACCATCGAGTGCCAAAAGCATGGGGGTTTTTTACAGACCCCAGGGAACCACTTGAGTGGTGGGGGGTGCCCGGCCTGCTTCGAGGAGAGTAGAGGGGAAGCCCTTAGATCCAACTTAGTGGGGTTTATCACAAAAGCCAAAGCAGTGCATGGCCCGGCTTACACCTACCCTGAGCAAGGATATGTCAATAGCAAATCAAAGCTGAAAATAGTCTGCCCCGCACACGGAGAGTTTGTGCAGACAGCAAACGCTCACTTGGCCGGGCAGGGGTGTAAGGAGTGTGCGGATGAGTCCCGTCGATTTTCATGGGAGATATTCCTTGAGAGAGCTAAAAGAGTGCACGGTGGCTCTTATGTCTACCAAAAACAAGACTTTGTACACTTTGGGCAAAAAGTAGCTATCACGTGCCCCGCACACGGAGAGTTTGTGCAGACTGCAAGTGCACATCTAGCCGGAAATGGTTGTAAAAGATGTCACCTGGCCGGCATGGTGTTGTCCGTGCCCGCCTTCGAAGAGCGTGCGAGGAGAGTGCACGGGGATAGATACGAGTATCCAGAGCAGGCATACAAGGGGCAGAAGCAAGGAATAGTGGTTACATGCCCAATCCACGGGAGTTTCAAGGTACGAGGCAATAACCACCTACAGGGCTCTGGATGTCCAAAGTGCAGCAAAGCCACATCTGCGGGAGAGCGTGCGGTTCGAGAGTTCGTAGAAAGCTTAGGGCTACAGGTGAATAAAGGACGCAACAGCGCGTTGCCTGGGATGGGTGGTGCAGAGTTGGACATGGTTATCCACAGTAAGCGGGTGGCGGTAGAGTACAACGGTGTGTATTGGCACTCTTCCGCAGTTGGCAAAAAGAAAGAATATCACTTAAGCAAAACAAAACTGGTGGAATCCCTAGGGTACAGGTTGATACACATCTTCGAAGATGAATGGAAGGAGAAACAGGAGATTGTGAAGCTCAGACTGACCAGTATTCTGGCTCCACACCTCCTAAAGACTGTGTATGCCAGAAAGTGTGAAGTAAGAGAAATTAACTGGTTGCAGGCTAAACCATTTCTTGACAAACACCACTTACAAGGCAGTGGTAGGCCGGGGGCAGCCCTCATCGGCCTCACTCACGCTGATGATCTGTTGGCCGTAGCTACTTTCGGGCGGCCAAGGTACAGCAAGTTACACGACTGGGAGCTTCTTAGGTTTGCTTCCCAGGGAAGAGTCATCGGTGGTGCGGGGAGGTTACTCGCGTTCTTTGCTAAGAATTTTGCTGGGCGGGGGGACAATCTTATATCCTATGCGGACAGGCGCTGGAGCCAAGGAGGGTTGTATGAGGCTACAGGCTTTACTTTTGCTGGTTATTCCGCCCCAGGGTATAGCTACGTTAAGCAGACCAAACGTTTGAGCCGGCAGTTGTTCCAAAAACACAAGTTGGGAGAGCTTTTTGGCAATTTTGATCCTGCGCTGACTGAGGAAGAGAACTGCGCGAAGAACAGACTTTTTAGAATATATGACTGCGGCGTGTCCCGCTGGGTAAAAACTTTATAAATTTTAGCTTGACAAAACTTTGTTCTGCTTATAAGGGATACTTATGATAAAAGAATTGTTGGCAAAGTTTCAGGCAAGAGGTGCATCGGCGGAGGGTTTACACTTTGCTGCGTCTGTTGTCGAGATGCCACCTCCGCCCAAAGCTCGATCTTCTGCTTCGATCCCAACCTACCTTCGATCAGCTTCACAGTCGCCTGATACCTTTCTTACCCAAGACGACCTTCGGCTGGCGAACACTGACATTGAAACGTTGCGCTTCGGCCAGACAACGTCAGCGACCCTGCGCTCGCTCTCAAAAGCGTCACCAGACTTATCTGCGGCAGCTGCCGCGTTCAACCGGGTGGGCATCCCGGAACATTATACTGTCCTTAGCCGCAATCTCGACGGAACCTTGAACGAGCAGGGCACTCAGCTGGTCCAGGAACTGTGTCGGCGCTTTGACCTGCTCGGGCCTACCGATGGCGGGTACTCGGCATATCCTTCCATCCGCTCGAACTCTGAGTCTCTTGGCAAGGAGCTGTACCTGCTCGGCGCGTGCTCTCTCGAAGTTGTGTTGAACAAGGCAAGGCTGCCGGAAGCTCTCATGCCGATAGCTGTCGACACGATTAAATTCAAGTACCAGAAGAAGCGCAAGATCCCTTTCCAGTCGTTAGGCGGCGAGGAAATTTCTCTCGACTTTCCAACCTTCTTCTACGTCAGCCTCGACCAGAGCCTACGCACGGCGTATGCAGACAGCCCGGTGGAATCCTGCATCCAACCGATGATCGCCTCCCAGGCATTCGCCAATGACCTGCGCCGTGTGTTTAGGAGAGCGATATCACCACGGATTAAATCCACGCTCAACCACGAGAAGTGGCTGGCGTCCGTACCTTCCGATATCCGTACCGATCCGGAAGCGCTGGAGGCCTACCAGAACAGAGCGCTGTCTCAGGTAGAGACGTTGATCAACGGCCTGAACCCAGAAGACGCGCTGATTGTCTGGGATATCTTAGAGGTTGATTATCTGAATAACGGGAACACGACGCTCAGTGACGAGTATCGGATTTTCTCCTCGATCTTAAACGGAAAATTGGCGGCCGGCGCCAAGACGATGCCTGCGATTCTGGGGCACGAATCGGTCGGGTCGAGCAACATTGCTTCAAACCAGGCCATGCTGTATCTCAAGACCGTCGAAGGCGCCCTCGTCTATAAACTCAACGAAATATACTCCCGCGCCCTCACCCTTTGCGTCCGCCTCTATGGAATTGATGCTGTGGTTGAGTTCCGTTACGGCAGTCCGGATCTTAGGCCTGAAAGTGAGCTGGAAGCATTCAAAAGCATGAAGCAGTCCCGTATTTTGGAACAATTAAGCCTGGGCATGACCTCTGATAACGAGGCTTCCCTGATGTTGACTGGTACTTTGCAGCCGGCTGGTGCCCCGAAACTGTCCGGGACAATGTTTCAGTTCAACAAGTTGGAGTCCAAGGCACCGGAGAGCAACACGGGCGCACTTGAGCAAGATTTGCAGGGAGATGCGCCTCGTGACGAAAAAAGTTCTTGACAAATGCGAATATAATAAAGATAGTGACCACAAACTACGGCGAGAGGGCCTAACTTGAAAAGAAAATCGTACAGTACACTGTGGGCAGGAAACGACGAGTCCTGGGAAGTCTACATTTCTGCACTTAGTCAGCAACCGCCGCAGGCCTGCCACTCAGAAGAGGACGATGATGATGATGATTCAGAGCGGTCTAATCGAATTCTTGCCATTGTTGATGACATTGCTGTCATCAGTGTCCATGGCACCTTAGTAAACACTGATAATTGGTACAACAGGTACGTGGGGCTAATTGCCTACAGTGAAATCATTGACGCTCTGTATCTGGCTGCCGCAGATGAAACAATTAAGGAAATAGTTCTTGATGTATCTTCTGGGGGCGGGGCTGTCAACGGTGTTCTTGATGCAGTTGTCGCCGTTGAACGGGCTGCAAGGATAAAGCGGGTTACAGCATACACCAGTTCATGTATGTGCAGCGCTGCGTATTGGCTGGTAGCACCTGCACATGAACGCTATGCAAGCGCAGTTGCTATGACTGGCTCCATAGGTGTCGTGATCAAGCACGTTGAGTACTCGAAGATGGCAGAGAAGGAGGGCGTGAAAGAAACCGTTGTTCGCGCAGGTACATTTAAACAGCTTGCCAACGCTTCTGAGCCGCTGTCCGGGAAGGCATTTGATGATCTTCAAGAAAAAGCCCAGTACCTTTATAGCGTGTTCGTAGAGAGTGTCGCGGGGTATCTGGGAGTATCTTATCAGGCGTGTGACACACGGATGGCAGACGGCAAAGAGTTTATAGGCAAACAGGCGCAGGATGCCGGGCTCGTAACCGGTATAGCTAATTTTGAAGATGTTTTTGGGGCGATTAAGTCCCGTACCGCCACAAATGGAGGGCAAGATATGAAGAAAAGATATTTGGGAGCAGCAGCTATTGCTGCTGCCACGGCTGGCGTTGAGGCGCTCGCTACAACTGGGGCGGCAGAAGCTGAAACCAACTTCCCGGCTTCTACTGAGACTAAACCGGAAGCTGAAACCAACACCCCGACCCCTACTGAAGCTGACCTTCCGGCTGCTGACGCAGGCACAGTCACCTACCTCAGCACCCAGCTGAAGGAAAAGGACGAGGCACTGATTGCCGCCAAGGTTGAGACCGCAGGGCTTGCCAAGCAGGTCGAGGCGCTTGTTGGCCTGAAGGAGGCGCTTGCTGAGGTTACAAATAACATGATCATCACCTTAGGTGGGTCCAGGGACGAAAAGTTAGCTGAGAGCGATCCAGCGGCGCTGCTGTCTGTATATAGGGCTATGGCGACTCGGGTTGTTGAAGCCTTTAAAGTAGGTGGCATTGCTGCCTCTCGTGAAGAAACAGAAGACGAGGTGCTCCCGACGAAGAGTCGGCTGGAAAAAGCCCTTGAGTCTGCTACACTTAGAAATAACAATGTAAAGGAGAAATAAGTCATGGCAAAGTTTCAGATGGATGCACCCCGCCCGACCCATGCCGCAATTACTTGCAGGCTTGGAACGGCGGCTACAGCAGAGGGAAGATATACCGACACTGAGCAGTTCAAGCTCGTTCGACTTGTTGGCGATGCCCGGTATGCGCTCTGCGCCGCGGGCGAGCAGATTGAAGCCCAGATCGTCAGCCTTGAATCTGCTACCCAGGACGGCTACACCATAGGTAGCGTCAAGACCACAGGCCAGATTTCCGCAATCTGCGATGGCTTGCAGGCTTCGCCCGGTACGGGTACTATTGCTGTTGGCGACTACGTTGTCTGTGGGACTGTTACTGCGTTACTCACCGCGCTTACCTCTGCTGCCCCAAATCCCAAGGTTTGCAAGGCGACTGAGCAGCCGGGCAGCGCAATCGTTGGTACGTTCAATGCGGCCAATGTCGGGATCAACATCCGCAACAGTATGTTTGCCTGGCGGGTAGTGTCTCTAGGCGACGCCGGTGCTGTAGGCGATACCTGCCTCATCGAGCGGGTTAACGAAGTTTAAACCAAAGAAACAAGGAGATAAAACCATGGCTGTTATTTTAGATAAAAATGGGGCACAGCAGGAAATCAAGCTGTCGCCCATGCTTTACAAAGAGGCGGTAAACGAAGGCATCTCTGTGCCTGCGCTGATCAACCGCCGGTACCCGACCAACTCTGAGACCTCCAGCGCGTTTGACCAGCTCTGCGCCAGTTCCGGCCTGATCGTCGGCAAGAACCGCGAGTTCGGCTTGCGCTCCCCCACCATCGGCAACATGCTCGACGGCAAGAGCGAGTTCAGTGGTGCTGCCAACGTACTCGACGCTGACCCGGCTTCTCGTATCCTCTACCCAGCTGTGATTCTGGAGATGGTCGAGGACGCCATGCAGAAGAACCGGATGCTCGATGTCAACCTTTTCGAGCAGATGATCGGCGTCGACACATCGATCACCGGCAATCGCTTTGAGTGGCCGGTCATCAGCCTGGCCCGCGCCGAGGCTGCCCGTGCTCGCGCTATTGCCCAGCTCGCCGAGCCACAGTTGATGCTCTCCATCACATCGGCTGACAGCTCCAAGAGCCTGCTGACTACCAGCATCGGCATGGAGGTGAGTGATCAGGCGTTGCAAAGCACCACGCTCGACTTCGTCAATATGGCCTTGACTCGTCAGTTCCAGGTGGAAGCCAACGCCAAGACCTATGAGTTTTTGATCGGGATGCTGAATGGTGATACCGATATGGCTCAGTCCGCGCTCTCCCAGACGAAGGCCGATACCTATGACAGCACCATCGTCGCAGCTGGTGCTGTGACCAAGAAGGCGCTGGTCTCTTGGTTGGTGAACAACTACTACATCCGTCAGATCGACTGGGTGGTCACCGACCTGGCGGGTTGTTTTGCCATCGAGGCCGCTCTGTCCACGACCAACACCAACCAGTTCGTGCCGGGCGCCCTAGTCCCGCAGTTTTCCTTGGTGAACCGAACGCTGTCGAACTTGAAGCTTTTCATCGTCGAGCCCGGCAAGGGCTGGCCGGCAAACACCATCATGGGCTTCCAGGGGAGCAACGCTATCCATCGCGTTCGCAACACTGCTGCGGCCTACAGCGCCGTGGAACAGTTTGTAATGCGGCGCTCCAGCATGCTTCGCGTGGACTCAGCTTCCATTGCATACAGATTGTGGGATGACGCCTTTGACGTGCTCTCTCTCACCCTGTCCGAGACTTAACCAAAGCCCTCCCGACAAGGGAAGCCGCAGCCTTAACAGGCTGCGGCAGGCTTTGAGTTTGAGGGATACACTGACCCCAGCGGAGACAATCACCATGGCATTTACCCGAAGAACCAAGAAGACCCCAAAGACTTTCGAAGACGTAGCCGCCCAGGTAGCGGAGGAAGTGGCGGCAATCTCCGCTCCCACCCCAGAAGTAACCACCCCGGCGGCAGTCCCGCCCCTGGCCGAATTTATTCTGGTCAAGGCAGTGAAGAGTAACCAGTATGAACCCTTCCAGCGCATAGCTATCCCCACTGACCACGGAGTGCCTGTGAAAAGGTCCAACTGGGTTACTGCGCAGTTGCAGGCCGGGGTGATTATCTTTGCTTAGCAATTACACCTCATATGATAGCGTCAGAGCTGTCCTGGGAGTTTCCAGTCGCGTGTTTCCTGATGCCACGCTGGCGTCGGAAATCTATGACCTTGCGCTGCGCTCAGAGTTGACCCAGATTAGTGCTGACCTCGATGCAGATTACCTCGATTTGGTTGATAGCTCTTTGTCTATCACCACTGCGGCGCAGAACTTCTACAACGCGGTGAGGTTGTTTTCTGCTCATGCTGTGTCGTTCAAGGCGCTGACTGCGTTGCCTGAGCTGTCCCCAACCTTCATCAGTGACAGCAAGGTCTCGCTCAAGAAGGATCGAGCCACCGTGCTTTGGCAGGTAACCTCAGACTTCCAGAAATACCGCCGGACTCTCGCGATTGCCTATGCCATGTACAAAGGCACGGAGGCGCCAGCGGTATTCCAGCCAGGTCTTATGGTTATATCTTCTCCCGACTTTGACCCCATCACGGGGGTGTAGCGTGGACATATATGACGCTGCCCAGTATTTTGACAAACTGACGGCGACTGATGCTTATTCCAGCGCCACACTCTTTACCTGCCAACTTGACCAGTATGATAGCACTGAGCGTGACAGCTTGACCAGTTGGCGCAGATCCTGCTCTGCCCCAGTCATCACAGTTCCTACACGAAGGGCTGTGGCTATAGGCGGGCAAGTATACATTGTAGGACGTTGTGTTAAGGATTTCTTTGATGAGTATGTGATTCGCGAGCACGCTGTTCTCCACCCGTCAGACGGCTTGTTTACGTTGGGGTCCGCCAAGGAGTTCCTTGAGGAGTATGCACAGATTTATCAGTTGTATGGTGCGCAGTCTCTCCGTAAAGAGCAGAGGGAAGAGGGGGTATCCTCACAAGTCTTTAATGTGTATAATGTATATATTGGTTTAACAGAAAGTGCTGCTCGCGATCAGATTTTGCTGTCTCCGTCCGGGGTTTATTTTCGAGTCCTTAATGTTGAGACGCAGTCCGGCGAGTATAAGACACTGTATGTCGCCGAGTTAGGGGCCTCCGCGCTTCTCCCAGTTACATACGTGGCGTCCTCCGGCGTTTACGACTCAGTCACTGACTCCTCCGGCGCGGAGGCCCCTGTTTACATTGATGCTTTTGTTGAACGGTATCAGTCGAATTATAGATACATGACTCAGGCAGCAACTAAGTTTCAAGACGGCGATAAAGTGCTGACTATAAATGCCGAGGCTGTGGCGACGCCGAAAAGCAACGACAGAGTACAAGTCAGCAGCATTGATTATAAAGTTTTAGCAGTACAAAGCGACGGAGCTGGAAGTTGGGAGTTACTTATCAGGCCTGCTGCGATGAATTTGGGAATCGAGACATGATACGGTTTTCGAATGTTCCCGTGTTCATAAAAAAATTGGAGGCTGCCATAGTCAATATGGAACTTGAGGCGAACCAAGTTTACAGGGGCTTTGTTACCGCAGTGTTTCATAGGCTGCTTACTGAAACTCCTCAGTGGTCTGGCAACGCCGTTGCCAATTGGAATGTCAGTATTAATGGGTCTGATTGGTCAGTGAACCACGGATTAAAGACGGCTGCCGCTCCTGACCGCTCTGCACGAGCGGCAGTAAAGCACGAGTGGGATACGCCTTATGGCCCTGCGGTTTCTAAGGGTGACCCAAGAGCAATAATGATGTCTGTTCGTCGAAACTCTATGAGTCTGTCCATGACCTACCTTAAGTACAGAACTCATTTATGCAACGCCGCTGAAAGCCTTGACAATTCCGTTTATATCCAGTATCTGGAAGAGAATACAAATGATTTCTTGCGCCCTATAAATCACCCTGGGCACATGGTAGAGAGGGTTTCTACCACGGCATCCTCTTTTGGACTGCTGACGGAGACACAACAACAGGCACTCAGATCAATTGTACCAGGGCAATTAACTAATCCGGGGTTTGGCCTATGAAAACTTGGGAGGAGGCTCGCCAAGCTATATACGGACATTTTATCACTAATTGGGCCAACCACCTGTCTTACTTCATCGAAGGACACGATGAGCCAGACCTTGGAGACCCAAATGTGCGGACCCCCTTTGTGACCTTGAGAGTGAATCCTACCCGAGTTGTACAGATTGGGATGCTCGGTGCCAACCCGCCGAAACGGGGTTTCGGTGAAGTTGAGGTCAACATGTTTACACCATTCTCTGTAGGGGCAAAAACAAGAATGGGAGTCGTTGACAAGTTGGCTGGGATATTTGCTGCAATCAACGTAGGGGAGATAGTATTCCGTGATGTTTCCGTGCTTTCCCTTGTGGAGGGCAAGGACTGGCGCAGCCAAACGGTTGTTGCTAATTTTTTCTTTGAATTGACCCCAACTTAGAAGGAGATTTACTATGACTACAGGTACTTCACAATCATCCACATCATCATCTAACCTTGCATATAAAGAAGAAGCGGCATTTGGTGTCGTGGCCGTAGGCGCTCCCAAAGCGCTTAGGCACAAGGGCGAGAGCTTAGGCTTTTCCTTCTCTCAAGGGGAGTCTGCTGAGATTAATTCAACTGCGCAGATAGCTGACGTTGTTATCACGGACGCCTCAGCGGGGGGCGGCTTCAACTTTGAGGCACAGTATCATGAGTATGATCCATTCACTGAAGCTTTACTCCGTAATACATTCAGTGAATATGGGACTGGGGGTGTTAAGTCCTTGACCTTGACTTTTGACCAAGGTGCAGGAACAATTACAGGCACCTCTGGTGACTTTACTGGACTGGTCGCAAACCAGTGGTTTAGCGTGAAGGATTCTGATAGTAACGATGGTTACTATCTGATTGACACTGTTTCCTCGGCGGTAATCACTGTTGACTCAGGGACTCCGCTGTTGGATGACGAGGGGCCTACTGCCACTGTTTTGATCTCTTCAACGCGCATAACAAACGGTACTGCGACCATGAGGACTTTCTCTATTGAAAAGCAGTTTAACGACATCGGGCAGTTTTTTATGCATACGGGGCGGGGAGTGTCTTCAATGACTTTGGATTTTACCACCGGGTCTGTGCTAACCGGTAGTTTTTCTACCGTGGGCAAGAGCGCTGTTCGCGCTGGCGTTACTGGCTTTTCTACTACAGAATCCGCAGCTGAGGCTTATGGGATATCATCCTGTGTGACTGGGGTAGGTAACATTCTTGTACGGGACTCAGGCGGGTCAAGCATCCTAGGCGGTGCCTACATATCAAAAGCGTCCATTAATATTGACGGTAAGCTCCGTGAGCAGAAAGCTCTGGGTAACCTGGGGGCCATAGGTCTGGGTGCTGGCACTTTTTCGATGACCGGTACACTTGAGATATATCTTGTGACCGGAAGTGTCTATGATGCAGCCCTTGCCGATCAGTTGATTTCTGTAGCTATTCCTGTAGTTGATGCAGACGGTAATGGCTATGCCTATACCTTTGCAAACGTAAAGCTCAATGTCCCTGACGTCATGGCCGGTGCCAAGGATCAGGATGTTTTGATGAGCGTGCCGTTTACAGCAGTTGCACCTAATACCGTCACAGACCGAATGATCGCTATTGATCGGTTCGGCGCATCGGTGGCTGTTGCGACTTAATTGATAGTTGACTTAACCGGAGGAATGAAGATGGTGGATATTTTTAAGATGTATGCTGTAGATGTAAAGAAGGAGAGTGAGGGGGTTGAAGTTAAGTTGGGAAAAGACGCCTCTATGACTGTGGCTCGCTTACACAATACGAATTTTAGCCGGTGTATCTTGGCGGAGTATGAAGAGCAAGGGGCCGAGCTTGAAACTTTGCCAGAGGACAAGAAGAAGGCTCTGGACAATGAGATCATGTGCAGAGTACTGGCTGAGACTATTCTGGTTGGCTTTAAAGGCTTATCTTTTAAAGGGAAACCTTTGGCTTACAGTAAAGACAACGCTATAAAGTTATTGCAAATTAAAGATTTTCGGAGATTGGTGGTTGAGGAAGCCTCCAAGTTGGATAACTACCGGGCCGCTGTGGAGGAGGCCGAAGTAAAAAATTAGTCCAGGCTCTGTTATACAGTCTGAACTGGAGTAACTCTTCTGCTTTCTTGGATCAGTTGAGAAAGAAGGGGGTGAAGCTGGGAAAGAGCGCCTCACTGAGGCCTAGGCTGAGCCCCCTGCTCCAGGTCTATTACAGAGCCTTTTTGGACTTACACCGGAGACGGCAGTGGCATATGTCAGGGCCTCAGCCTATAACGTATCAAGAAATCGCGGCTTATATTGGCTTAAAGTTTCAATTGAAGTTAGATCAAGTTATCAAGCTAATCAGGTTTACAGAAGAACTGGATGACGCTTACTTGAAGAACTACACGGAAAAAAATAGCGCGAAATGACTACAGCAATCGAACTCATAGTAGACGCGAGGAGCCTTGATGCAAGTCTTCAGGCCATTATGTCTGCCACGGAGAATCTTAGAAGGGTCCTCACACAGTCTTCCGATGTTTCCTCAGCTGAGATTACCCAGCTAGCCCAAAAAATAAAAGGTCTTACTTCAGCACAAGGCAACCTTAACAAGAGCTACAGCGCAGCAAAGCTGTCCTTATCAGATTATGCACTTGCGGGTAGAGAAGCCGAGGCTATGCTGCGGAGTGCAAGAGCCTCGACTATCCAAGCGAGGATGGCTATCAGGGAGTTAAGCGGAGCACAGCGCGAAAACTTGACGGTCTCCAATGCCCAAGTTCACGTTCTGGAAAGAAAGAACCTAGCGCAGAAAAAAGCTGAAATTGTTCAGGCGAACTTACTGGCAGCCAACGACAAGGATCTTGTTCAGCAAGAGCGGTTAAACGCAGTTGGTGCACTTCTGGAAATCAGAAGAAAAAAAGCGAACCTTGCCCAGGCTGAGTATAACGCAGGTTTGGCTATCAGTGGGCGCTCGTACTTGGAGCTTACTGCCGCTGAACAACAGGCGATTGCTACT
>Ga0299912_10002917_pt1 | contig 14038 bp, 8 predicted proteins | sample RVTome_2_FD_207667 | JGI IMG/M metagenome (GOLD analysis project Ga0299912, IMG submission 207667) | Soil microbial communities from uranium-contaminated site in the Upper Colorado River Basin, Wyoming, United States - RVT95D214 (version 2) ...
CCTTTGTCCCCAATCCGGTCCATCCGGAAGGGGGAACTTTCTACGCTGGGAACCAATGGGACCCGGCCGTCGTCGTTGAGCTGCTGGTCCCGCTCCGCTCCAGCCGGGAGCCGACCGCCGAGGCCCGCATCATCCGCGTCCTTCCGGTCAAGATTGACGACCCGGCGGCCATATATTTCGACCCCCGCACCAGGCGTCTGAACATCCTGAGCGACGCGGACAACATCCTGTACGAGGTCACCCTGGAGGGCTGGCTGATGGCCCAGTATGCTTTTCCCGGAAACGACCAGGAGGGGCTGGCCCGGGACGACGAGGGCTACCTGTACATCGCCCAGGATAACGGGGGCATCATAAGGATCAAGGACCTGAGGCGGTAATCGCGTGTCTCACAACTTCCTTGCTGTCCGGAGCTGCAAACTACGAGGCAGGCCCGCCTTTAAACGATCCGTTCTTCAAGGGGGCAGGATTGACCCGGGCTATTAGCCTTCCGGGGGGCCTGGGCAGGCTTCCTGATAGCCGGGAGGTCAAATAGTTAAGGAGAAAAGAGGACCGCGGCTTCTCCTTTTTCCCGGATGAGCCGATCGATCTCCTCCAGGATGAGGTAGCGGCGCGTGATGAGCGCTTCCATCTCGGCCATATTGAGATAGCGGGCCAGCCTCCGTCTGACCTGCGTTTCGTCCCAGCCGCGCAGGGCGGCCAAGAACCTTCGCGATGCGCGCCGGATGAGACGTTCGGGCAGGAGCTCGGTGGAGGGCATGAAGGCCTCCGCGAAATCCACCCGCCACACCTTCCAGGTGTCGGTCTGGATGAGGATGTCCCCCAGGTCCTGCCGAGGAGTGCAGGTCAAGTTTTCCAGCAGGGTGATATCTTCAAGCTGGTCCTGGTAGGCTTGCAGGTCCGGGGGCTGAAGGTTTTTCCGCAGCCTGGACTTTTCCGTCTCAACGCCTTCCAAGAACACCTGCAGGGAGCCGGTCCGGCCGTCCACCTGTCTTTCGACCGTCACCGGCACCAGGCCCAGGTCGAGGATTCTGTCCAGCTCATAGGCGGCCAGCTCATAGGCGTAGCTATCGGGCATTAAGGTCGGTCTCGGCCTCCGGACGGATTTAAATAAAGCCTTGTGCTTTTTCTTTCCATCATTGAGCGTCACCAGCCAGGCGCCGGAGCGGCCCAGCTCGAGGCTTTTGTCCACAGCCGTCACGGGCGCTCTCTGCAGGAACCGTTCCAGAAGCTCACGGGCAGGGACAACGGCCAGGGAAGGGGAAGGCAGCGGCGCAACCTGCCTTCGGCAGGCAGGGCCCCAGGCGGCTCCGGCCCACAGCAGGACCGCCAGCCAGATGATTTTACTCTTGTCCATTGCTTACCCCCCAAGTCTGAAAATTCTCCCCTTCGATGATTAAAGCGCTCAGGTAGCCGCCGTAGTAAGCGGAAATGCCCGTATCAATGACCCACACCTTCCCCCCGAAGCGTTTCATGGCCCTGGCCGTCCGAAGGCTCAGGGGAGTGTGGGCGATGACCATATGCCGGGCTTTCAGGTTGGCCAGGATGCTGTCCAATTCGTCCTCGAAAGGAGCTTCGTCCTGCTGAGCCAGCTCGCGGTACCACAGCGGGCCGTCGGGGCGAAAAAGGATCTTGGGCGTGAATTCTCGGCCGGCCAGTATGTTCTGCAGGTCGGATCGCAGCATATCGTTGATCTCGGCCAGCGGCAGGAGAGAGTACTTCTGGCTGATGCCGCCGTGAGCGAAGACCGTCTCGTTGATTTTAATCACGGCGTTGTGCTGAACAAGCCAGGGGCCGTAGTGGCGACGAAAAAAGGCGATATAGCGGTCCCGGGCCTCCCGGTCAGAGCGGAGCACATCCGACCAAAAAGCGCGGAGCTCGGCGGCCGAGGGGGCGCTGTTGCGGCCGTCGGATCGGTTCCGGGCCAGCCATTGCTGCCGGAATTGGTTCTCTCTTTGCTGTTTGTAATCATCGGGCAGGAAGTCCTTGAACTGCTCCACGAACACATAATCGGGATAGTCGAAGGCGATGCCCGATATGTTCATTTCTTCATGGTTGCCCATCAGGAAATGGACATGCCCGCCCGCGGCTTCAGCCTCTTTTTCCAGGTTTATTAAAAAGTCGAAGATTCGCCTGGCTTCAGGCCCCCGGTCCAGGATATCGCCGGTCTGCACCAGATGGGTCGAACCGGCGGCCCAGTGGAGTTCCCGGTCGATGACTTTCGTTCCCTGGAGGATGGTTATGAAGCTGGCGTAATCGCCGTGCAAGTCCCCTACGGCCACCACCCGCTCCACCCCTGTCCAGACGCAGGGAATCTCGGCCGCCAGGGGCAGGCTGAGACAGAATAGAGCCAGAAGAAGGAGGGGAACGAATACCCTTTTTTTAGCCCGGCCGGCTTCGATCATCTCAGTAGCTTTAATATTAAAAGAATAACCGTGCATGTTCAAGCGCAGTTTGATTGACAGGGCGGCTTTCTTCTGATAAAAGCTAGGGTAGTGCCGGCTTGGCTTTGTGGCCCAAGGCGATCGTTCTCCGGGGAAGGGTGGAGACAGGGATGGACATCAAGAAGCGTGACAAGAACGACATCGTCATCTTTGATATCGAAGGGGAGATCAGGCGTTCGGACATCAGCGAGGTGACCCTTCACCAATTGGTCAAAGACCAGCTCGAATCCGGCAAGAAACACATCCTGCTCAATTTTGAAAGAGTGGAGTTCATCGACAGTTTCGGAGTGGGTGAAATCCTGGCCAGTTATATATCCACCCATAACCTGGGGGGCAAGCTCAAGATCGCCCGCATCTCCAAGAAGCTGTTCCTTATCTTCCAGATCACCATGCTGACCAAAGTGTTGGAGATCTTCGACGAAGAGGAGATGGCCCTGCGGAGCTTTGGCCGGGAGTGAGTCCCGGGCCGGCCCGGGCGCCTGAAGGCGATGGATGCGAACGGATCGGCGCTCAAGGTTCTTCCTGCGTCTGCCGGGCCTTAAGCCCGGCGAGGAGGCGACCGCCCTTCTCTTTTTCCTGACCTTCTTCCTCATCACCGCCTCGTTTTCCATCTTCAAAAGCATCCGGGATGCCAGCTATCTTGATGAATTGGGCTCCCGGAACCTCCCCCTGGCCTATGCCACGGCCTTTTTTGTCGGCCTGGTAGCGGCCTTCACGGCCAAGCTCCAGGCCAGGATCAAGCGGCAGTCCCTCCTGGTCGCCACCCTGGCCTTTTTCGCCCTGACCGGTGCGGCCTTCTTTTTCCTATTTCCCCGCGCCGGAAAGTGGCTGGCCCTGGTTTACTATGTGTGGGCCAACGTCCTGGCCGTGGTGCTGATGACCCAGTTCTGGATCGCGGTCAACGACCTATACAATCCGCGGGAGGCCAAACGGCTTATCGGCTTTATTGTCAGCGGCGGTATCCTGGGCGGCATCCTGGGCGGTCTGCTCACCTATCTGCTGGCCGAGCGGTGGTCCACGCATTTGTTGTGGCTCAGCAGCGGACTTCTGTGCGCCGCTATCCCGGCCGTGCGCCAGATCTATTCCCGGCAGAGGAGAGGGCAGGCCGCCGCTCCCCCCGGTTCGCCCGCCGCGCCTCAGACAGAAGGCCAGCCGGTGGAAATGAGGAAAGCCGGTTTTAAGGACGGCTTCCAAACCGTGTGGGGTGACAGCTATCTGCGCCTCTTGGCCGGGATTGTCTTTTTGTCGGGCTTGATCGCCACCTTCATCGATTGGCAGTCCAAACACATCATCGAGAGGGCGGTCACCGGCAACCTGACCTCCTTTTTTGGCCTGTTCAACTCCGGGCTGCTGGTTTTCTCCTTCCTGCTCCAGCTCCTGGGCACCAGCCGCATTGTGGACCGTTACGGTCTTCGCCGCATTCTTCTTTTCTACCCGGTGGTCATCCTGGCCTGCACTCTGGGCATCCTGGTCTGGCCGGTGCTGGCCGCCGCGATAGCCCTCAAGGGCAGCGAGAAAAGCCTGTCCTACTCGGTCAACCAGTCCGCCCGCGAGCTGCTCTATTTCCCGGTACCCGCCCAGCAGAAATACAGGGCCAAGGTCTTCATCGATATATTCCTCAATCGTTTTTCCAGGACCATGGGCGCGCTTCTGCTGTTGGCGGTTTGGGCTCTGCCCTGGCGGCAGAATCTGTTGAAGGTCAGCTTCCTGTCGCTCCTCTGCCTGGCGGCCTGGATCGGGCTCAACTTTCGCGCCGGCTCTGAATATGTGCGCCTGGTCAAGGAAAAGTTGCGCGGCCGCTGGGACCGAGGCGATCGCCTGGTCGAAACACAAGTGGACGTGGATTTCGCCAAAACCGTGTTCGACCTGTTGGAAAGCCGGCGGCGGAGCCCGGTGCTCTATGCTCTCCATATCTATGACCTGTTCCGCCAGAACAAACTGACTCCCGAGGTCAGAGCGCTTCTCTTGGCCGAGTCCGAGGACCGGCGCCCGGCGGCCATCGGCGGCTTGATGGAATCAGAGACGACCGGGCCGCTGGCCCGGCTGTTCAGCTCGTCCGAAGAGGAGGTGCTGGCCCGCCAGGTCCAGGAGATTATGGCCCTGGACGTGTATCAGGAGGTCATGCAGGGCTACCTGGAGCAGGCCTTGCAGGAAGGGAAGGCCTCTGACGCCGTTGCCCGCATGGAGATCGCCAAGATGCTGGGCTTCTGGCCCGGCCGGTCTCCTCTGGTCCTGCGGCTGGAAGAATTGCTGGCCGACGACTCGGCCGAAGTCGTGCGCTATGCCATAAGCAGCGCCGGGCGGTCCGGCCGCCGGGAATTCGTGCCCGAGCTGGCCCGGCGTCTGAACGACCCCCGCTTCGCCCAGGACGCCGCCGAAGCCCTGCAGCGGTACGGGGCCAAGATCACGGGCACGCTGGCCGACCTGTTGGCCGATGAACAGGAACCCCTGGAGCTGCGGAAAAAAACGGCCGCTGCCCTGGGCCGGGTGGGAAACCAGGAAGCCGTGGATTTTTTGCTTTGGCAGCTCGCCCGCGGGCCGGAGGACTTAGACGGTGAAATCATCGATGCTTTAGACAGAATCCGCTCCGGACCGGCCCAGGTCGGCTTCGATTCGGGCCTGGTCATGAAAATGCTCGGCCTGGGGTTGAAGCGTTACTATCGGACTTTTCTCGCTGAAGCCAAGGCCGAGCCCGGGACTCTCCAACCCATCCTTTTTAATGTTTTCAAGCTTCTGGGGCTAATCTATGTCCGGGAAGACATCTTCAAGGCCTACCAGAACTGGCTGTCCGGGACACGGGAGGCCGTGGCTTATGCCCTGGAACTCCTGGATAATTCCCTGAGCACCGGCGTCCGGGACGCCCTGTTCCCCATCCTGGAGGATGACCCTCTCCGCGAGCGGGTGCGGCGCTTCCGTTCCCTGTTAAAGGATTTTCCGGAGTTGCGGCCATGAGCGGGTCGTCGAGCCTGAGCTATCGGCTGCTGAAACGCTTGGCCGACGTTCGGCCCGACGAGTCCCGGCCGGCCTTCTGGCTGTTCCTCCATTTTTTTCTCATCACCTTCGCCGCTTACATCATCAAACCCGCCAAGCTGTCGCTTTTTCTAGCCGCTCACAGCGCCGACCAGCTGCCCTATGCCTACCTCCTCACCGCCGTGTTGATGATCCTGGCCGTCTCCCTCAACGCCAAACTCCTGGCCCGGCTCGACCGGCTGGCCTATCTCTCCGCCAGCCTGCTGTTTTTCATCTCCAGCTTTTTGCTGTTCTGGTGGCTGTTCCGCTTCAGCCGGCCGTGGCTCTCCCTGGCCTTCTGGTCCTGGTCCGACCTATTCATCGTCACCTCGGTCATGCAATTCTGGATGATGGTCAACGACATCTTCAACCCGCGCCAGGCGCGGAGGCTGGTGGCCTTTCTGGTCAGCGGTGGATTGCTGGGCGGAGGGGCGGGCGCCCTCCTGGCCTCCCGCCTGGCCAAGGTCATGGGCACGGAGAACCTCCTCCTGATCTGCCCGGCCTTGCTGGCCATTGGCTTGCTCGTCATTCGCCGCCTGGGGGATTTCCGGCGCGTGGAAGGGGAGGCCAAGCCCGAAGCTTCGGAAAGCGGGGGCCGGCCAAAGGTGGGCTATGCCGAGAGTTTTCGCATCGTGCGGCGGAACCGCTACCTGATCCTCTTGGCCGGGCTTATGGCCGCCGGTATTATTGTTACCACTCTGGTGGACTTCCAATTTAGCAAGATCGTGGAAGCCACTTTCCCCCACAAAGACGCGCAGACTTCCTTCTTGGGCACCTTCTTCCTGGGGCTGCTGGTCTTTTCCACTCTGCTCAATCTCCTTCTGGCCAACCGCATCCTCAAGTATTTCGGCTTCCTGACCGGCCTGCTGGTGGCGCCCGCCCTGATGTTGCTGGGGGCCGGGGCCATTTTTTTCGTGCCCATCGCTTCGCTCATTTTCTGGGCGGTCCCGGTTAAAGGCCTGGATAAAAGCCTGAGCCACACCCTCAATCAATCCATTCGGGAACTTCTCTATATCCCCGTCACGGCGGACATCAAATACAAGGCCAAGGTCTTCATCGATATGTTCGTCAATAAGTTCGCCGACGCCATAGCCGCCGTCCTGCTCATCGTCCTGCACCTATCGGTGCGGGGAGTGAGCCTCCTGGCGGCCGTCTTCGCCCTGGGCTGGGCGGTTCTGGCCGTGCTTATCACTAGGGAATATGCGTCGGTGGTCAAGAACCACCTCAAGATTAAATGGGAGGATGCCGACCGCCTGGTCCTGGAGCAGATCGACGTGGACATGACCAAGCTCGTCTTCGACACCCTGGAGAGCCGGAACCGGAGTTCGGTCTTGTATGCCATGAACCTTTACGACCTCATTCATCACCGGCAGCTCAGCCCCGAACTGCGGCGGGTCATTGCCCAGCGGTCGGCTGAGCTGCGGGCGGGAGCCATGGATTCGCTCCTGGGGGTGGACGGCGAAGCGCTGTTCCCGGAATTGGACGACAGCCTGCCCGAGGAGGCGCTCGACGCTGAAGTCCAGAAGATCATGAGCCTGAGCATTTACCGCGAGACGATCGGCCGGTATTTGGAAAAAACGATGGCCGGCCGCGGCCCGGAGTCGGAGACGGCCCGCCTGGAGGCGGCCAAAGCCCTGGGCCTGATGGACCAGGCTTCTCCCTTGGGCCGAAGCCTTGCCCGGCTGCTGCGGGACGAGTCCGCTGAAGTGGCCAACTACGCCCTGGCCAGCGCGGGCCGTTTGAAGCGCCGCGACCTCCTGCCTTCCATCATCGCCGGCCTGGGCCGGCCGATGGTGGCTCAGGCGGCCAGCCGGGCCCTGGTCGCATACGGGGATAAGGTCGCCGGCGCGCTCAAGGATTATTTGGCCGATCCGGAGGAGGACCTGCGCTTGAGGCGCAGCCTCCCGGACATCCTGGCCCGGATCGGCACTCAGCGGGCGGCCGACGTCCTGCAGCAGGAGTTCCGCAAGGGCGGGGCGGACCTGGAGGCCGAGCTTATCGAGGCCATGGCCAAGATCAAGACGGCGCATCCCGATGTCCTTTTTTCAGACCCCATCATCGATGCCGGAGTGCTCCGACTCCTCAAGAGGTGTTTTTTGCCCCTCCGGGATCTGGCCGACCTGAAACCCGGCCGAAGGAAAGACGGCCTGGTCCGCAACCTTGAGCCTTCCCTGTCCCGGCTCCTCAAAAGCATCTTCGACCTGCTCGGCCTCATCTACCCCCCGGATGACATCCGCCGGGCTTACCAGAATTTGTTGGCCGGGACCAAGAAAGCCATCGATTATTCGATCGAACTGCTGGACAGCCTGCTGGACAAAGACATCAAACCCTTTCTGTTACCGCTGGTGGACGATGTCCCCCTGGAGGAAAAGGCCAAAAAAGCCCGCCGCCTGCTCAAGGCGCTGGAAAAAAGCCTGTCCTAATTTCAAATGTGTCTGCGTCTTCTCCGTCGATAGCATCTTCGTTTGTGTGATTCACTATCGGTGCCGGAATCGCCCCCGGCCCCCTGGGAAACCAGTCCCGTCGGTTCCCCCCGTCATAAAGATGACGGGGCCCCCCTCCGCTAGGGGGGCCTTGGGGGCGATTCCGACACCTCTTTGAAATCACATATTTGGTTACCTTCTTCATCTTGCAATTTGGCCGCCGCCCGGCTAGAATCAAATCACTCGACCGCCATGGCCACACTGTATGTCTATCCCAAGAAGGGAGACCCCCTGACCATCCCCCTGGGCCGGGGCGAGGTATCCATCGGCCGTTCGGCGGACAACACCTTGGCCCTGCCCGACGCCTTCTGCTCCAGCCATCACGCCGTGTTGGTCTTCGAAGCAGGCCGGGCCCTGATCCGGGACGCCGGCAGCAAGAACGGCATCTTCGTAAACGGCAAACGGGTGGCCGGCGAGGTCGAGATCCGGCCAGGGGACGAGATCCTGCTGGGTCAGACACGGCTGTCCCTGGACCGCCAGCTTCTGACCAACGTGGAGCTGTCCGACGGGCCTCAGCCTTCCACCAGCTTCCACACCGTCATGCACCTGAACGACATCCTGAAAAAGCCGGCCGACCAGCCCTCCACGCGGGCCATAGCCAAGGCCGAAGACCTGGAGCGCATCAGGACCGAACACCGGATGTATGCGGTCATGACCGAGGTCAGCCAGGCCCTCCTCCTGCATCGGCCCCTGGGCGAGCTTCTGGAGCACATCATGGACCTCATCAGCCAGAACCTGCCCATGGACCGCGGGGTGCTCCTGCTCAAGGAGGGCAGCCCCGAACAGCTCATCCCCAAAGTGGTCCGCATCAACGAGCCGAGCCTGAAAAACCAGAAGCTGCTCCTCAGCCGGACGATCGTCAATATGGCCTATGAACAGCAGCTGGCGGTGAAGACCTCCGACGCTTCGACCGACCCCCGCTTCCAGGCCCGGGACAGCATCATCACCTCCCACATCCATTCGGCGGTGTGCGTGCCCCTCTGGAATAACAAGCAAGTCATCGGCATCGTCTATGCCGACCGCGTCGCCAAGCTCGACCAGTTCTCCGAGGAAGACCTGCGGCTGCTGACGTTGCTGGCCAACCTGGCGGCCATCAAGATTGAGAACGCCCGCCTGGTGGAAAAAGCCTTGGAGCAGGAACGTCTGGAGAAGGAGCTGGCCTTGGCCGCTCAGATCCAGCGCGATTTCCTGCCCAAGGGCAACCCCCGCATGGAGGGCTTCGAGGCCTCCGGCCTCAACCTGCCCTGTTTCGAGGTGGGGGGGGATTATTTTGATTATATCCCCATCGACCATGAACGGATGGGCGTGGTGGTGGCCGACGTTTCGGGCAAGGGGGTCAGCGCCGCCCTGCTCATGGCCTCCCTGCGGGCCTCCCTCCATACCGAGATCAGCCCCCACTACGACCTGGCGGCCATGGCCGCCAGGCTGAATAACTTCGTCCACCGCTCCTCGGCGGCCAACAGCTTCATCACTTTCTTCTTCTGCGAGCTCAACCTCAAGACGGGCGAAGTGCGCTATGTCAACGCCGGACACAACCCGCCGGCGGTCCTCAACGGCCGGGGCAAGACCGAACGCCTGGGCCCCAGCGGCCTGTGCCTGGGCATGTTCCCCTCTTCTGCTTACGAGGTCAGGCAAGCCAAAGTCGAGAAGGGCGATATCATCCTCCTCTTCACCGACGGCATGACCGAATGCCGGAACCGGGCCGGCCAGGAGTTCGGCGAGGAGAAGCTCATCGACTTCCTCCGCCGCAACAGCCGACAGCCGGCGGACGAGCTCCTCCAGGAGCTCAAAGCGCAGTTCCATGCATTCACCGCCGGAGTCGATCCTTTCGACGACACAACCCTGGTCATTATCAAGAAAACTTGAGGTGTTCCTGGCCGGGGGAAAAAGAGCGTGAAGGGCGTGATCGTCAGGGGCTCAGGTTGTAATCCCTGAGATCAACATCGGGAAACAAGTAATCGGGGTCTTCTCTGCGGATTGACCTGGCCAGGATCGCATACCGGGATATCCCGAAGATGAATTCGCTTTGGATGGAGAGAAGCTTTTTGACCTTCATTTTGGCCCTTTTTATCAGGGGGAGCTTCTCCGGGTTGACCAGGGGATATTCGGTCAAGATTTCGAAATAGGAGGACTCAACCCACTGCCTTAAGCAGGGAATGGTCGGAATCCACCAAACGGAAGGGTCCCCCAGGCGCGACGCGCCGTAGAAATATTTGGCATAAGGCTCGGAGGGCCCATAGAGCACGTCGCCCTCTACCAGGATCATCCCTTCCGTCTTCATCATTCGCCGCAACTTGGCCAGGGCTAGGAGCGGATGACGCAGGTGGTAATACACGCCGCAGAACAGGACGATGTCGAAATCCTTGGGACCGAGGTCTTCGATATCATAGACAGAAACGTTCGGATGATAAGAGACTTTGGATCGCAGGGCTTTATGGGCCAGGAAGAACGTCGATTGCTCCTTGTGAGACCGTTGGGAGATATCATCCGTGGCATAGACCGAAGCTGCGCCGCGCTTTTCCGCTTCGAATGACCAGAGCCCGTCCCAGCATCCGACGTCCAAGACTTTCTTGCCCGAAAAATCCAGGCCGTTGAAGGCCTTCCTGATCAAGGGACTGGGCTTTCCCCATTGGCCGGGCGTGACCAGGCCGCCTCCCAGGTCGATGGAATGGACCCAGGACAGGGCCAGGACCTGCTTTTTGAGCTGATCGAAGTCAAGAGAGTCGTTCATCATCTGTGCGTATAATACTGAATCACAGCTAAATTGACAATTCCGTAAAAGATAAAATACACTGGTCAACACTCATGCTCAGCCTTGAAAAAAAGAAGGAGGCCAAGGTCAAGCTTGCTGTATTGGTTTGCTTTTCAGCGGCGACCTTCATTCATCTCCTCCCCCTCAGCCTTCATCCCACGGATTCTGTCTGGGAGCCTATCGACAGCATACTCAACACCTGGATCATTTCCTGGGTCCATCAAAACATGTTGAAAAATCCCCTGTCGATTTTTGAGGCCAACGTTTTTTTCCCCAACCCGGGAAGCCTGAGCTACTCCGAACACTTATTCCCGCTGGCCGCGCTGTCCTGGCCGGTTTACATCGTCTTCAAAAACCCCATCCTGTCCTATAATTTTTTATTATTTCTTTTTTTCACCCTGAATGGCTATACGATGTTTCTTCTCATAAAACGTCTGACCGGCAACACGTGGGCCGGAATCGCCGGTGGATTCATGTTCGCCTTCAACTCCTATCAAATGCAGCATATCACCCATCTCCAGCTCCAGAGTTCTTGGCTCATTCCGCTGGTCTTTCTCTATGTCCACGAGTATTTTGAAAGAAAACGCTTAAAAGATGCGCTCCTCTTTGCCTTCCTGATCTTCCTCCTGGCTTTGAGCAGTATCTATTATGGTCTGTTCCTGGTCTCCATATTGATTCTGATCCTGCCTCTTTTTCTGTTGGCCTATTACAAGAAAATTACTGTCTCATTTCTTCTCAAGCTCTTCATCCCGCTGTCTGTTTTCGGCCTTCTCCTGCTGATCTTCTCCCGGCCTTACTTTTTCCTTTTTAATAAATTCGAATTCCAGAGGGGGATGACTCAGGGCACGGATGTGACCAACTATTTTGCGGCTTTTAGTGAAAATAGGGTTTTGGGCAGATTGCTGAGCCCGCTGGGACAGCCCGAATTCTTCCTCTTTCCCGGGGTCCTGGCCGTCCTGTTTGCCGGACTCTGGATATTTAAAAAACGGGCCGTATTTCGCTTCCCCCCTTTATTTCTTAAGACGGCCCTCTGGCTTATCATCGGACTTAGCCTTTTGATCATGGGAGCCATCCTGCTCACCAAGGGCTTTGAGCTCCGATGGGGCGCTTTGCATATTTCCGGCCACAACCTTGCCAAGCCAAGCTTCCTTTTCCTGTCAATGCTCGCCCTTCTGGTCTTTGTCTCGTTCGTATTCACTATCCTGAAAAATAAGCCCCTTCTTGAAGATAATCATAATCTTTTCATTTACCTTCTGGGCCTCTTCTGGGCTTTCTTCCTCTCCTTCGGCGGCTATTTCTCTTTTCTCGGACATTCCGCCTCCGACTTGCCGCTGCCCTTCCGCTGGTTTTACAACGTCCTTCCCGGGTTTAAGGGCATCCGCATGCCTTCGCGCTATGCCGTCTTTGTTATCTTCAGTCTCGTTGTCCTGGCCGGATACGGCTTGAAATTTATCTTGTCCAAGATAAGAAAAAGAGCTCTGGGCATAGCTTTCAGCCTGACGGTCATAGCCTTGTTGAACGTCGAATACTTAACTCTTCCCCAGCAAAGACAAGCCTTCCCCACCACCCAGGATATCCCTCCCACCTATGAATGGCTCAGGCAACAGCCAGGTGATTTTTCGATCATGGAAGTCCCCCTTCGTTCCAATATCGGCTGGGACGCCATGTGCATGTATTTTTCGTTGTTCCACCACAAGAAGATCGTCAACGGTTACAGCGGATTCATCCCGCCCTCTACGATTTACATTCGGCAGGTTTGCCAGGTATTCCCCTCGGTGGCGAGCGTCGATATCCTGCGCGCTCTTGGCGTTAAATACGTCATTTTTCATGCCAACCAGGGCCGACCAGAAAAAAACGAGAAAAGCCTGTACGCGATCGGAACAAAATTTTGGGACGCCCTGCGGCCTGTGGCCAAGTTTCAATATCGTTTGAAGGAGACAAATGACGCCACCGCCGGTTTGGGGTCCGACATTATCTATGAAGTCATCCCTTCCGCGCCAAAAGATAACCGCCCGTCCTTGCTTCAGGAAATTCCCTTGTCTGACTGGAGTGTTGATTCCGATAAGAACAGAGAAGGCCTCTCTTCTCTCCGCGACGGCCGGTTGGATACGGCCTGGTCGACCAACCGGCCAAAATCGGCGGGTCAATTCCTGCTGGTTGAATTCAAGAAGCCGGAGCAGGTCAAGAAAGTCTCTCTCCTCTTGGAAAGATTTTCACTGGATTACGCCATAGACCTGGATGCTTATGTTTCAGAGAATGGGACGAACTGGAAGGTCCTGGCCCGAGGATACTCGGCCGGCGAATTTGCCTGGAATTTGCTCCGTGAGCCCCGCTGGCCTGTTCAGAATCTCACTCTGGAAGGAAGCCCCATCCGCTATCTGAAGATCGTCAATTTGAGGGATGACCCCGTTTTTTTCTGGTCAGTGGCCGAACTGAAGATCTATAAATAGAGATTAATAGGGGCTGGCCTCATGACAATTATTTTACATTTCTTTTACTCCGCCATGACACATCCTCCTTCTCCGGATGGTATTAAGTGTATAGAAGGTGATGACAATGCACCTCAACGAAGAAGCCAGAAAGGAGGAACCTAAAATGAAACGCATACTGGCTCTCCTGGAAATTTTAGCTGTGGTGTTGATGCTGCCGGCCTTCAAATCCGGCCCGGCAGCCCGCGCCGACGGGGACAACCCGGTGGCCTCGCTCATCCGCGTGCTGGATGTGGGCCGGCCGGTCAGCCATAAAGGCTTGACCATCATCCCCGTCTACACCCGGAAGGTCTTCGACCGGAACGATTACGTCACCCTGGAAGAGGCCCTGAAGATGAAATGGCTCGAGATCAGCGAGGTGGAAGGCGGCCGCGTGCCCCAGGTCAAGATCTCCAACCTGTCCAAGAACGTCCTGTTCCTGCTGGGCGGCGAGATCCTGACCGGCGCCCGCCAGGACCGCATCCTGGCCCAGGACGTGCTCCTGGCCCCCGGCACCAAGAACCTGCTGGTCCCCGTGTTCTGCGTGGAGCAAGGGCGCTGGACGTACACTTCCCAGAATTTCACCAGCAAATCCAACCTGGGCACCTACAAGCTCCGGGCCAAAGCGTCTGAACAGGCGCCGGCGGCCCAATCCGACATCTGGAATGAGGTCAGTGCTCAGAACGAAAAGCTCCGGGTGGCTTCCGGGACGAGCGCTTATCAGGACGCCTATGACAATAAAGAAAACCAAGCGGCCATCTCCGGCATCGAGCGCAAGATGAACGACGAGTTGCGCCTGGCCGACGATACGGTCGGGGTGGTCATCGGCCTGGGCGGCAGGATTGTCAGCATGGATGTCTTTGCCAACGCCGCCCTTTTCAAGAA
>Ga0299912_10002918_pt1 | contig 14036 bp, 9 predicted proteins | sample RVTome_2_FD_207667 | JGI IMG/M metagenome (GOLD analysis project Ga0299912, IMG submission 207667) | Soil microbial communities from uranium-contaminated site in the Upper Colorado River Basin, Wyoming, United States - RVT95D214 (version 2) ...
ATGCTCTTGAGCAGACGCGGGGAGCACCATGCTTGAAAGGCCCATAGAAATATGCCGGACAAACGCGACGAGACTGCCTGGTTGATGACGGCCTCTTTAATCGTTCTTGCTACAGTAGCTTTGGCTGTTGTGCTGCGTTACACCCGCGCCGTGATGATTCCCTTTGTTTTCGCCATTTTTGTCGTTTCGCTTGTCTCGCCAATCCTGGACTTTCAGGTAATCCGCTTGAAGTTCCCCCGTCTGATAGCAGTTACGACAACTTTCCTTGTGGTCGTGGTGATGATCGCCGTCTTTTGTTTTCTAATGACGCGAGTGGTTCAGACCATGATCGCCACCGTGGGCGAGTACAGCAATAGTTTTGCAGACCTTGCCAACCGCGCGTTTACGGAAATGGGTACATGGGGCGACCCGTTCAATCAGGAAAAAATTGTCAATGACCTGCGAAACAATGTCCCCAGCCTGGTGACGAGTACCCTGGGGGCGGTTTTCAACCTTTTATCGAACGTGTTTCTTGTATTAATTATCGTTATTTTCCTTCTGGCAGGGCGCAATCCTTACGCTATTCGCTCCGGCGTTTACAGGGAAGTGGACCTGCAAATACGCCGGTACATAGCCATTATGATTGCGATATCAATATTAAACGGCCTTCTGGTCTGGGCTGTTCTGGCAACAGTGGGGCTGGAGCTGGCCAGTGTTTTCGGCATGCTTACATTTATTTTGAATTTTATCCCCAATATTGGTTCTATAATTGCCACTCTGTTGCCGATCCCTATCGCAGTCGCCCAGTTTCAAAGTCCGTGGCCCGTGATCTTCATCGTGGCTGTTCCGGGGACGATCCAGATTGTCCTGGGCTATCTACTCGAACCAAAGTGGATGGGCAAGGAATTGGACCTGCATCCGGTGGTTGTCCTGCTGGCGCTATCCTTTTGGGGTCTGCTTTGGGGGATAACCGGGATGTTTGTGGCCGTACCGCTGACAGGCATTCTAAGGATCATCCTGATGCAATTTGAGACACTTCGGCCGATCGGCAATTTACTTATCGGAGAGCTGCCCGGTTCGCAACCGCGTCCTAAGTAATTGCGCTAATGTCCTTGACATTCGCAGCAAATCGTGGCACCATCTCATCAGTCCGTAGGGTATGCAGGTTTCTGCATACCAATTTTTGGACTAAAAAGGAGAGAGCCGATGCAGAATGATAGACTTTCACGAAGAGATTTCATGCGTAACACATCCCTGGCGGCTGTCGGAACGGTTGCTTACGCCGTAGTGGGCAAAGGACACGCCGCCATAGAGGCGGCCACTACCCAAAAGATTCTCAACTATCACCAGAAGATGAACTACCGTCGGCTGGGCAGAACAAACCTGATGATTTCTGAGCTTAGCCTGGGCGGCCACTGGAAGAATCGCAACGCCGGCAGGTACTGGGACCTCTTTGCCAATGAGGAAGTGCCGGATGATGTTGCCAAAAACCGAACCGAAGTAATAAGCGCCTGCATTGACTGCGGCATCAACTATCTGGACATCACCACCGCCGCCGAATGTCTCAGCTACGGTGCGGCTCTAAAAGGCCGCCGCGAAAAAATCTACGTCGGCGCCGACATCCACAACCTGGGGCCGCGTGGTTCAGAGCGGTGCAACGTCAAGGACCAGACGCACAACGTTGATGAATGTCTGCGCCTGATGAAGACCGATTACCTCGATATTTGGCGGCCTCAGGCCAAAATGGACGGCTCGAATACCGATGCCGAAGTCGAAGTCTTGATTGAGACCTTCCAGAAGCTGCATAAGGCCGGCAAGGTCCGGCACCTCGGCATGTCGTCTCATTCCCGTCCCTGGTTCGAGCACGTCATCAATAAGTATCCTCAATTCGAGATGATAATCTTTCCCTGCAGCGCCAAGACCAGAGAAAAAGGTAAGCCTGCGACAACGGACAACGTGGAAGAGGTCAATCCGGGCCACGGCTCCGACCAGACCCAGAGCATCTTCAAGATGGTTTTGGAGCGGGATGTTGGAGTGGTGACGATTAAGCCCTTCTTCGGCGGCAGCCTCTTCGAAAGCTGCGGCAAAGTCACATTCCCGGTGATGGGCGTGGGCAGTAAAACGGAAAACGACCTATCTCGTCTGACGATTCAGTGTATTCTTGCCAACCAGGCCATTACCGCCACGGTTCCGGGCCTATCTACGGTGTATGAAGTTGAAAATGCCGCCCGTGCTTCCTACACGCGTCCGCTCGGAGTAACTGCGGCAGAAAGGGCATGGCTAATGCACATAACCAACGCCCGCTGGGCAGCCCTTCCACAGGAATACGCCTGGCTTCGCGACTGGGAGGTTGTTTAGGACACTTGCTGCCCATAACCGCGGATGCCGCGTGGAAAAGCAAACAAACTCTACCCACCTTTTAACGCCAGGAGAAAAATAGTGCGTCCACATAACCGAACTACCCTGCATTTTATTTGTGCGACATTTACCGTCGCCGCGTTAGCCTGCGTGTTTGCTGTCTGTTTCGCAGGTCAGGCCAAGACGGACAATGCTGCTGACACCAAGCCCAGCACGGAAAAACTCGACGGAAATAATAAGTGCTACGTTTGCCATCCCAGCCTGAGAACGGAGGAGATTACCACAGCTCACCTGGATATAGCCATCACTTGCGATGAGTGTCACGGGCCGTCGATTGAACACATGCACGATGAGATGTTGATGACCGAGCCGGACCTGCTCTTTGGCCGGGCAGAAGTAAATAAGATGTGTTCCAATCCCACCTGCCACGCGCCGGGCGGAAACCGTGACGTTTACGGCTTACAGGACCACAAGGATAAGGCAAAGGCGGAAGCGTTTTACAAGCAGTGGCTCAGCCGCACCCGGCCGAACGGCCGCGCCGTCACGCCCGACTCGGTCTGCACCGATTGCCACGGCACACACAACCTTGATAAGGCGACAAAAACGCGGCCCGAGGATGCAGAATCCGCCGACTGGGTGCAATTGTTTAACGGCCAAGACCTTACAGGCTGGCAAAAATCCGGCAGCGCTTCCTGGACAGTCGACAATGGGCGAATAATCGCTGCGCCCGGACCAGAAGGCCAGGGCGGCGACCTTTTGACCAAGGCAGAATATCAGGACTATCTTCTGGCGGTAACGTTCCGCGTTGACCAGCCGACCCGCCTGCCGCCCCCCTTCTTGCTTTCGCCTGCCGCCACGTCTTGCGACGTGAGTCGCAGCGGCAAGCAAGAAAGCAGGGGGGAGGTTCACGCCGGAATCTGGCTGCACAATCGCGAATCTCAGCCTGGACCCAGAATCGAGATACTTGATGGGGCTGAACTCACAGCTTTCACCGGCAGCGTGTTTATGCCCGGCAAAGGCCGGGTTCTCGTTAACTTGCGGGACGACTTGCTTGACCGCCAGGGCTACAATACCATCTCCGTCAGGGTTGAGGGCGATAGGATTCAGGCCTGGCTCAACGGCGAAGAAATTGGAGCTGTCCGCGTGCCTGTACCTGCTAAAGGTCACATCGGCCTGCACTTAGAGAAGTGTCTATCCTCTGAGCCTGGCCAGCTTGCCGTCCGCGAAGTTCTTGTCCAGCGGCTGGGCAAGTCCGAGCAGGAACCTGCCGAGCCGGGGGCATAGGGCTCGCCAGACAGCTCGTACGTCAATGCTGCTGAAGCCAGTTGTCGGCCAACCAGTAGGGTGTGCTGTGCACACCGTCAAAACTCTGTGTCGGCTTATGGTGCCATGCCGGTTAGCCACTTCTCGGCAAAGACAGTTAGCTCTTGCCAGTTGAGCAGGCCGTCGCTGGTCAAATCCGTCCCGCCGCCTGGGCACCAGAAACTGCTGTCGGTTACGAGCCAGCGCTGGCGAAATATGCAAAAGTCCATAAAGTCCGTGTGACCATCGCCGTTAAAGGCTGCTATGACGAACTGCCAGGCTAATTTAGGATAATCCACCCTTCGCAGATGGCCCAGATGTTTTCCGTTCCATTGTCGCTTTCGCCCACGAAGTCCCAGCCGGTATCTATGAATGCCGTAGTTGCCTCGGCGCTTGCTACAGGGCAATTAGCAGGATCGGGCCAACGAACGGTGCGACGCACGTGCAGCCGCAATGCCGTGCATAGCGTCATCGTCGAAGAAACGCGAGCCACAAGAGCGGCACTTGTAGTGCGCGAGTCTCTTGACCGTCAGCCCGTCCCCGAGCTGGCAGGTTTCCACGACGCGAATCATCCGGATCTTTCCGCACTCCGGACAAGGAACCGCCTCAGACGTCGGTGCTTTTTTTAGATGAGATGAGGACATAGAAAATGTCAACTCCTTCTTTTTTCAGTATCTTACCTTTAGTGTAGATGTCAACTCCGTCAAAGGTCAACCCCTTGATTACGTAGAGCCTCTCGCTTCTGCCTCCTGCCTTCGGATTACGAGAACGCAGCACCTTGAATATCGCCGGTGCATTCAGAATCGCCTCGTACACCAGCTCTGGTGTCAGCGCATCCCTTGCCATCTCGATCTCTGCCTTTTCGGTGAAAAGGACTCGCCGCGAAACGACCAAACGTTTTATTCTGACAAGGATATCCATAGCTTCTTTGATTGTATTTTACGGCATATCTTTGACTGAATCAAGTGGAAACCCCTCGCGTTTTCATATTCGTCCCTCTTTCGAATTTCGGTCCTTTGGGCTTGTTTAGAATTTCGACACCTGTCCTGAGCAAGGTCGAAGGATTCGAGTTTCGGATTTCCGCCACACGGCGGTTTATGGCGCCATGCCGGTTAGCCAGAATTCTTCATTAACCGCAGACGGCGTCCCGAGCTCAGTCGAGGGAGACCGCAAAGACCGCTGAGCGCAAAACTCCAAGTACAACCACAGATTTCACAGATTCCAAAGGTTTGCTTTCCGCCAGTACAAATCCGTGTAAACCCGTGTCTGAAAAACGCAAAGCCTTCGACACTGATTAACACTGATTAACACGGCAACAGAATTACGAGTCGGAAAACAGTGTGAATCGGTGTAAATCTGTGTCTAAAAAAATTTCTCTATTCTCTGCGACCTCCGCGATCTCAGCGGTGAGAAACATCTGTTAGCCAATCTTCTGCGAACACCGCAAGGTCGAGGAAGTTGACGCTGGCATCCTGGTTAATATCCGCTGCTGAATACTTGCGTAGATACGGGTACGTCTGATTCTCCCCGATCCCCCAGATATTGACGAAGTTCCACCCGGCCTCAAGAAATGTGCTCGTCGTCTGCATCTCGGCTGTGGTCTTGCCTGTGCCAGCCGAACTTGTGGCCTGGCCTGAGGTCTGGATGTCCCAGAAACAAGTGGCCACATTATGCCTGTTGAGCCCCACCAGTCCGCCGACATCGCTGGCGCCAATGACCGCACCGGTGCTGTAGCAGCCGGTTACACTACCCCAGTTCAGCCCCACTAAGCCGCCGACCCATTCCCGCGTGCCGTTGACCGCACCAGTGCTGTAGCAGTGGATTGCAGAACCCTCGTTGTACCCCACCAGCCCGCCGACATCCCACCCGCCGTTGACTGCATCGGTGCTGTAGCAACCGGTTACATCGCCAGAGTTGAACCCAACCAAGCCGCCAACATACCACGCGCCGGTAATGATGCCGCCCTTCACATAACAGTCCGTAACAGGGCCCCGCACGTTGTTCCCAACCAGCCCGCCGACCATCGAACCACCCTTGACCGCACCCGTGCTGTAGCAACCGGTCACGGGGCCCCGCTCATTTTCCCCCACCAGACCGCCAACTGTGTCAGTCCCATTGACCGCAGCACTGTTGTAGCAGCGGGTCACAGAACCATATTGGTTGTTGCTACCCACTATCCCACCGACCGCGCCGGTGCTGCTGACTACACCAGCGCTGCAGCAGTCGGTCACGCCGCCGCCGTTGATCCCCACCAGTCCGCCAACAGTCGAACCGCCATTGACTTTACCGGTGCTGAAACACTTCGTCACGTCACCATAAAAGTTAAACCCAACCAGCCCGCCAATAGTGTTACCTGAACCAGTTATGTTGACATCCATTAACACCAGGTTCGTGACTGTGGTCCCAGATCTCCATTGTCCGAATAGGCCGAAAAGCCCCACATATCCACCACCCTTGATCGTTAGATGTAATATCGTATGCCCATTGCCATCAAAGACACCACTGAAAGGAGTTCCCTGGAACCCGGGTTCCGTTTCGGCGATATCTGGTGCGATGACGGCCTTGTCGAAGACCTTTCGGCCGGGCAGATTAGGGTCCACGTCGATGTCGGCGGTCAGGATAAAGTGCTTGTCATAATCCTGGGGCCTACCGCCAAGTGCGATCAGATTAGCAGCCGTAGCGATCTGGTACGGATCTTCCGCTGTCCCCCGTCCTTGTAGCCAGTCAAAATCGGGTCTGGGAATGATACCTCCCGGCGTGCCCTCCCAGGCCAGTCTCGGATAATCATGACCGGCATCCAGTACCCAGTTCGGGTCGTTGCCAAAGCCGTTCAGGCCCAGCATGTAGGGGTCCATCATCTCTACTGTGGTCAAGCTAACTCCGCCGGCACTTCCCACCAGGCCGGAGGTCTGGGTATCCCAGACACTGAACAAGACCCTGGCACCGTTGCGCCCCACCAGCCCGCCGACACCCCAATTGCCACTGACCGCACCGGTGCTGTAGCAATGGATCACATCACCAGCATTTTGCCCCACCAGTCCGCCGACATCCGAACCAGTGCTATTTACCACAGCGCTGCTGTAGCAGTAAGTCACGGTACCCCAGTTCTCTCCCACCAGCCCCCCAACATACGAACGGCCACTGACCGCGCCTGTGCTGTAGCAGCGAGTTACACGAGTCACACCACCACTCTTGTACCCCACCAGCCCACCGATATGGTCTGCGCCGGTTATGTTGACATTCAGTAGCCCCAGGTCCCTGACCTGCGCCTCAGATTCCAATTGGCCAAACAGCCCCAGATTGCTCCCACCTGTGATCGTCAGGTTCGAGATTGTGTGGCCGTTGCCATCAAAGACTCCTGTAAAGGTCTGAATCAGCGCCTGCCCGAAGACCTGTCGACCCGCCAGGGCCCGGTCCAGATCGATGTCTGTATCAAGGACAAAGTGCTTATCCCACAACACAGCGGCCCGGCTCAGGAAGATCAGCTGATCAGCCGTGTCAACTCGATAGGGGGATTCTGTTGTTCCGCGCCCTTCAAGCCAGTCAATCTTAGGCTCGAGAATGACGTCTCCTGCCGTGCCTTCCCAGGCTAATCGGGGATAGTCGCGGCCGGCATCCAGAATCCAGTTCGGGTCGTTGGCAAAACCATTCAGGCCCAGCATATAGGCGTCCATCATCTCGGCTGTCGTCAAGCCTATTCCGCCAGCACTTCGCGATAAGCCGGAGGTCTCGGTATCCCAGACGCTGAGCAAGACGCTCCCGACCCCCAGCAGGCCACCGACATAGTTGGTGCCAGTGACCGTACCCGCACTGTAGCAGTTCGTAGCATACCCGCTCCCAACCAGGCCGCCGACATAGTTAGTGCTACTGACCGCGCCGGTACTGTAGGAGTCGGTAGCAGACCCTCTCCCCATCAAGCCCCCGACATAACACTTGCCACTGACCGCAGCGCTGCTGTAGGAGTCGCCTATATGACCGTTGTTATCCCCCGCCAGCCCACCAACAGACCACATGCCACTCACCGTACCGGTGCTGTAGCAGCGAGTCACAATCCCACCCGCCTGGTACAGAGCCCCGTTTCTTCCCACCAGCCCGCCGACATAGTCGCCCGAACCAACGATGCTGACATCCACTACGCCCAGGTTCCTAACGTCGGCTCCAAATCCCAGTTGGCCAAACAGGCCCAGATAGTCCTTACCCTGGATCGACAGGCGCGAGATTGTGTGGCCATTGCCGTCAAAGACGCCGGTGAAAGCAATCCCCTGGTATTCAAACTCCGTGGGATCCGTATCCGGCGCGATGACGGCCTTGTCGAAGACGTGACCCCCAAGGTCGATGTCACGTGCCAGGATGAAGTGCTTGTCGTAATCTTCAGCAGTCTCGCCGAGGGCGATTAGATCGGCTCCCGTAGCGATCTGGTACGGGTCGGCCGCCGTTCCGCTGCCCCCGCCGTATTTGGCCTGTGCTGGTCGGCTGAATAAGAAGATGGAAAGCAGGACGAGTATCGTGCCAATAGGCTTGGTTAAGGTACACATATTTTGCCTCCGTCAGATAGATGGATTGAATGATTTCTGCTCCTATAAAGTGTATTATACTGATTTATAGGAACTAAGCAAGGTTTTTTGGCACCCCTGCTTTCGCAGGGGCAGGCTTGGCCCCGCGCAGGCGGGGGGCGCCGAGCTCACGGAAAAAAATAATATTCCTCTGGAATCTCTGTGCTCTCTGCGGTAAAATCTGCGTAACCTGCCCGTCCGGCAGGCGGGTCCGCTGACATCTGCGTAACCTGCCCGTCCGGCAGGCGGGTCTGTGGAGAAACATGGTGAAATACAAACACGTTCTGGCCTTGAACCCGTATTTCGGGGATTCTACCGTGGCCATGGGGATTTTCCCTCCGACCGGCCTTGAGTACATCGCCGCGAGCATGAAAGACCTGGTCGGCAAGGTGACGCTTCTCGACCTTCGGTATGATAAGGCCTACCAGGACCCCCAGCTACTCAGCTCGTTCGTCAGGAACCAGGTTGATCTTCTGTGCATCAGCATCCGATGGGAATCTCAGTTCAAAAAAATCTGTGATTTCATCTGTCAGTTGCCTCGTGAAGTCTGCACGGTCGTCGGAGGCTACAAAGCAACGCAGGAAGTCGAGCACCTGTTCGAGCGTTGTCCGAACGTCGACCTGATCGTACGAGGTGAGGGCGAAGAGATCATCAGACAGATCGTCACGGGCGTCCCGTACAAGGATATCCGCGGGCTTTCCTATCGGGAGAACGGAAGAATCATACACAACGAAATCCATCCTCTTCCCGACATCGCGCGTATCCCATTTCCAGACCGGTCGCTGCGAAGGCACGATTATTGTTGCATTCAGCACGGTGTTCGACTCACCAGCCACACGTTCGACACGGTACTGACAACGCGGGGGTGTCCCTTCAAATGCAAGTTCTGCACATTCAGTCTAAACCCACTTGGCCAGAGGAGAAGCTACACCGAACGACCGGTCGAATCGGTCATTGAAGAATTCAAGACGATTACGGCCGATGTCGTGCTCTTCAGCGATGACAATTTCTTCACCAACCCCAAGAGAAGCGAACAGCTTTGCGATCTGATTATCGAGAACAAGATCAAAAAGACCTTTGTTGTCCAGGCCCGGGTTGATGTGGCCAGGCATCGCAGGCTGCTCGACAAGGCGCAAAAAGCGGGCTTCAAGGTCTTCCTGATCGGGGTCGAGTCGCCGCACGACCGCATCTTGCAGCAGCTCCAAAAGGGCATCACCCAACAGCAAGTCCGGGAGGCGTTTGCAGTCCTGACGCAATACGACTTCTTTCTGCATGGCTACTTTATCTACGGCAACATCGGCGAGACGGAAGAAGAGATGCTCTACATCCCGAAGTTCGCCAAAGAGCTCAACCTGGATTCCATCAATTTCCACAAACTCCGCATCGAGAAGTTCTCGCCCCTAAAGGAAGTGGTTGAGAAAACGCCGGGCTACTACTACGAACGCATCGGCGGTCCGGTATATTCGGACCGTTACGGACGCAAAGAGCTCAGGCAAATCCGCAACCGCATCCGGTCAGAGTTCTACGATCTGCCGCAGATCATCCGTATCGTCAGAAAGGCTCAGCGAATCGGGCTTGTCAGCGGACGCGACTTGACCAGCGCACTTCTTCATCTGCCTCTGCTGCTGTACAGGTTGGCCAGACCCCTGCATCCTCAGAAGCGAAGCGTCCCCGTGTGAGCGGGTCCGAAAGGCGCCCGGGCCTGACAGCTTCTGGTCCCAATCCGGCTCGGCCCTGCGCCAAGACGAGTCCGGCCTGAGCCGCACCCGTCAGCCAACGGCTTGAAGCCTGCCCCTCCAGTTAGTTGTTGGCGTTTTTCGCAGAGGTCAGTTTTGCTCGCCACTGCTCGGCTAGTTCCGGCTTGTTCCAGGCTTCGTAGAGGCTCACCAACTGATCCAGCATATCAACGCTGTGGGGGTGTTTAGGTCCGAATTGACTCTCTCTCTGTTGAAACGCCTGCAGGAGCAGTGGCTCCGCGTCGCCAAACCGAGCTTGCTCAACGTATAGGTCAGCCAATCCTTCCAGTTGGCGTAACACTTTGTCATCCTGTGTCTCCAAACGGCGCTGTGTCTCCAGTATCGCTTTGTAGAGCGGTTCCGCCTCCTCATAGCGTCCCTGTTTAGTATAGACACGGCCCAAGAGTCCCATTGCCTCCAACGTTTCTGGATGTTCATCACCCAGAGCCCGACGTCTGAGTTCTAAGCATCTCCGGCCCAATAATTCAGCTTCTTCATACTGGTTCACATCCGGATACACTTGTACAAGTCCGTTCATAATCCCCAGTGTAAAATTGTGTTCCTCACCCAACGTTTCGAGGCATGTCTTGAACAAGCGTTCGAAAAGTCGTTCGGCCTCAGCGTGACGCGCCTGTCGTACATAGGTCCAAGCCACTCCATTAAGGGCAGCAAGTGTGTCAGGATGGTCCTCACCAAGAGTACGGCTTCCCAACTCTGACACCTCGGAGAAGAGTGTCTCGGCCTCAGCGTGCCGGCGTTGATACCAGTACACGACAGCGAGGCTGTACATGCTCGCCAGAGTGTCCGGATGCTCTCGGCCCAGCACCCGCCGTCTGCTCTCGACTACGGTGGCGCAAAGACGTTCCGACTCTTCGTATTTACCTTGACGCAGGCGGAGCTCACCCAAGCTGGCTGTTGAGGCCAGCGTGTCAGGGTGTTCCTGACCAAGTTCCACACGACGAATCCGGTATGCACTCTCGATATGTGGTTCCGCTTCCGGGTACTTGCCCAGGCTGAGATACGTGCTACCCAACGTGTGGCGGATGGATGCCTCAATGAGGGGTTCTTTGCTGAATTTCGTCTTAAGGTTCTCCGAGGCCACGTCGAGCACCTCGCTGAGGGTTATCTCCCAGCGTTTGGCCCTGGTAGGGTCAGCCGACATCAGGACCTCGTTCGTGAGGAAACTGAGCACCCTGTTCGAGAGATCTGCCTGGCGCTCCGCCTTGATGGCAAGGAATGTAGAAACGACTACGCCCGCAACAAGCACAACCAGGATGGCGGCAATACCGCCTACCAATGTGCGGTTTCGCCGTACAAACTTCTTTAGTTTGTAGCTTGTCCCCGGTGGTCCGGCGATCAACGGTTCACCTTTCAGGTAGTTCTCGATGTCGTCGGCAAGTTCGGAGGCCGAGCGATAGCGCTCTGAGCGTTCTTTTCGCATCGCCTTGAGGGGGATCCATTCCAGCTCTCTGTGCAGGCATTTGGCTAAAGCTGCGACTTCGGTCCGGCGGCTCTCGGCGAGCTTCTTGGCCTCTTCGCCCAACTTCGACAAGCGCGTACTCGGCGTCTTAGGGTCGCTTTCCCGGATAACCTGTCGGATGTGCTCAATCCCGCCTTCGCGAAACGTCTTAGGATCGAACGGCATCACGCCGGTTAGCAGGACATATAACAGCACTCCCAGTGAATAAATATCCGAGCGGGTATCTATGTCCTCACTGGCCATGTCCGCCTGCTCAGGACTCATGTACTCGGGTGTGCCGAGCAACTGGCTGTCCTCCGTTAACAACGTCCGCTCGGTTAGCGGCTGGCTGATGGCCTTAGCCACGCCGAAGTCGATGACCTTCGGGATCGCCTTATCCCGCTCGGCAGTGACCAGGATGTTCGAGGGCTTGATGTCCCGATGGATGATTCCTTTCTGGTGGGCGTGCTGCACCGCGTCACAGACCTGCTGGAAGAGAGTCAGCCTGTCGTCGATGCTCAGCTTGTGGCGGTCACAGTATTCGGTGATGGGCAGTCCCTGGACATACTCCATCACGAAGTAGGGCCGGCCACCGTCGGTCGTCCCCGCATCGTATACCTGAGCGATGTTGGGGTGATCCAGCAGCGCTAAAGCCTGCCTCTCCGCCTCAAACCGCGCGATAACCCGCTTGGAATCCATGCCGGGCTTGATGACCTTTAGGGCCACTCGGCGTCGAATCGGCTCTTTCTGCTCAGCCAGATAAACTATGCCCATGCCGCCTTCGCCCAGGACATTGAGCAGTTCATAGCGGCCAATCCGGCCGCCAGGCTTTTCCAGAAGCTGGTCCCAGGACGCGGTGGCACCGGCATCTTCCTGGCGTCTGGATTCTTCCAGACCCATCGCCAAGAGCCGGTCTATTCCTTCTGGCTCTGCACCAAATGTCGATTTGCCGCTCATAATGATAATTCCGAAGAATTTTGTGAATCCTGCGCCTTTTCACGGAAGAATTTCAACATTTCTTTCAATTCTTCGTCCATCTGGCTCTCTGAGACTACGGTTGTGCGCAGATTCTTTTTTAGGGCCGCCTGGAAACGCCTTTTGACCGTGACAATCATATTGGAGGCCTTGCTCTGGTCTTCGATGCCGTAGCGGGCACAGATTTCCTTCAACGAAGGAGGCTCAAGATTCTTCAAGGTCGGCTGCACCACCCGGTCACGAAACACATACCAGTAAGTTTGCATACCTTCGGCAAAACATCTGGCTTCTACTTCCGACAGCGTCTGATCCAGAAGTGCCGACTTCCAGGCGTAGTTGAAGCAGTCTTCCGGGCCTAACTTTGTGAGCGTTTGCGGCAGCGCGGGCGGCTCAACAATATCCAGAGGAACGAGTTTTTCTTTGGGAATGCGCTTTTGTGCTGCTTGTGTGCGCTGCTCGTCTATCAGATACTGATTAAGGGCATGAAGTAAAAATGACCGGAAGCGTCCTTTTGCCTGGTCAGCCCGCTGGACCAAATCCCGATTTAGCACGATTTCATGGAAGAAGCCCTGGGTCAAGTCTTTAGCCTGCTCATTATCGCAGCCCTTGCGGCGGAGATAGCAGTAAACGGGCTTCCAATACCGCTCCAGCAGCAGTCCAATCAAGGCTCGGTCTTTATCCTGGCCCGCCTGGATATCCTCAATCAGCGACCAATGTGTGGTGAGGAATGTTTCGGCCTCTCCGCCCATGCTTGTTTGGTCACGGCCTTTCATCTTCTTACGCCCTCAACCTCTGGCAACGCATGAAACCAACCATGGATTTATCTCCGCCTAACAGAATCAATATAGCGTATTTTGAGAGTATCAGCAAGGGCTAAATCAAGATTTTTTGGGCACTTACATTTTGTTGTAAATTCTTTCAAAAAATCCCAGATTTTGCGCAAGATCGCAATTTTTTTTCGGAGTTAGAGGTGGAAAACCAGCACGGAACCCATGAACGGTTAGCCCCGCGACTTAGTCGCGGGGTTAGGGACGGTTAATACTCTTTTATTTAACGTTATTTTGCCCACAAGGCAGAAAGGAAGGTTTAATAAAATGAAATGGTTAAATGGTTACAGAAATAGGTTGGTTTTAACTGGAGCCTTAACTGTTATTGTGCTCTCGGTTGTTAACGCCTGGGGAGCAGGTTTCCTGGATGACTTCAACAGACCCGATGGCGAAGTAGGAAATGGTTGGGCGATTTGGACTGACGGGGGCATTGAGCCCAAAATCGTAGATAACGAGGTCCTCATCGCCGGACAACAGGTCAGGAACTGGCGGCGGTCGGGCATCTACCGACTCGTTGAGGCTGAGACGAGATTCTCCTTCGACTTCAAGGCCGATGACCGCTTCAACGTCCACATTGAGCTCAACGACAACATTTACATCAACGACTCGGCATTCCCCACCCACGTAATCGACGTCTATGCCTGGCCGGGCGGCCCCTTTTCGTATGGCTTCCGCATCTTCGGCGCGTGGTCTGGCTGGACCGAAATCCCCGGTTCGAATATGATAGCAGGCCAGTACAACACCTTGATGGTGGAGCTGGAGGATACCGAGTTCATTCTTACCTTGAATGGCCAGGTGATCGGTAGTGTCCCGCACAACAACTTCACCCGCATCGGGGAAGTGTTTA
>Ga0299912_10002919_pt1 | contig 14035 bp, 13 predicted proteins | sample RVTome_2_FD_207667 | JGI IMG/M metagenome (GOLD analysis project Ga0299912, IMG submission 207667) | Soil microbial communities from uranium-contaminated site in the Upper Colorado River Basin, Wyoming, United States - RVT95D214 (version 2) ...
CTCCTTTCCAGCCGAATTACATTCAATCGCGACAAGCCTGGATATGGAAAGCCAAACAGCATGTGACCGCATCGCCCTGGCAAAGAGATTGCTTACATCAGTAGACCACTGGCTCGAAGTGGCAATCCACGCAAGCCAAAAAGTAATAGACCAGTGGCGTAACCTTAGCGTCCAATTAGGACACAGAATAACGTTATTGTATAATGGCATAAAATTTGCCGGCAACTGTATTGGAATTGACCCCGATAAAGGCCTGATCCTGCAACTGGACACCGGCGGCGTAAGAATGTTCTCCGCCGCTCATACAAGGATTTTGAAATAGTTTCAGGACGTCTCAAATAAAGGATGACCGCTATGTTCAAAAATAAGCTAAATGTGTGGTTACCGGCAATTTGCTCAGCCTTAGTTGTGTGCGCGTTTACCACTCGTTCCGGCAAGCCTGCCGATGCTACCAGTTTACAGAAGGCCAAAGATTATCTCCGGGCCAGCGAGCAGGATGTGCAGCGCTGGCGTGAAATGAGATTCGGCTTGTTTATTCATTGGGGGCCGGTCAGCCTCAAAGGTACAGAAATAGGCTGGTCTCGCGGCGGCGAACGCCGTGGCCAGAGTGGAACAGGCCAGATTCCGGCAGAGGTCTACGACAACCTCTATAAGCAATTCAACCCCATCAATTTCAACGCTGAAAAATGGGTCCAGGTCGCCAAAGAAGCTGGCATGAAATACCTGGTCTTTACCTCCAAACACCACGATGGCTTCTGCATGTTCGACAGCAAACTGACCGACTACAAAATTACCAACTCGCCATTTAAGCGAGACGTCGTGAAAGAACTGGCTGACGCCTGCCACAAAGCGGGACTGGCACTTGGTTTTTACTACTCGCCTGTCGATTGGTATCACGCGGACTACCGCACCGAAAACCACGCCCGCTATATCGAGTACCTGCACGGACAACTGCGCGAGCTTTGCAGCAACTACGGCAAAGTCGATATAATCTGGTTTGACGGGCTGGGCGGCACGGCAAAAGATTGGGACTCGGAAAACCTGTTCAAGATTATCCGCCAGCTTCAGCCTCATGTTATCATTAACAACCGAGCCGGCCTGCCAGCCGACCATGACACACCCGAGCAAACAATCGGCAAATTTCAGAGCGACCGACCCTGGGAAACCTGCATGACTCTGTGCCAGCAGTGGGCCTGGAAACCCGACGACCAGATGAAGTCACTGAAGCAGTGCATCCATACGCTCGTGCGGGTAACAGGAGGCGACGGAAATTTCTTATTTAACGTTGGCCCTATGCCGGATGGGGGGATCGAGCCGCGGCAAGTCGCCCGACTGAAGGAAATGGGCGATTGGCTCAAAAAATATGGCGAGAATATCTACGGTACTCGCGGCGGACCTTTCAAACCCACATCCTGGCTCGCCAGCACCCACAAAGGCAATGCCATTTACGTGCACATCCTGGCCTGGCCCAGTGACACTATTACGCTGCCGGCTATCCCCAGAAATATCCTTTCCAGTTCTGTTCTGACCGGCGGCTCAGTTAGCGTTACACAGACTAAAGACGGTATTGAGATTTCGCTGCGGGAGGCCGACCGCCAGGAGCTTGACACCATCATCAAACTGCAACTGGACGGCCCGGCGAGTCACACTATCCCGGTCGATGTTCCATCGTCTGGCTTACTTGCGGCACACAGTCGCATGCGTCCACCATTAAAGAGACTGTTTGACGTTTCTCCGGGCAAAACGGCAGCTTACTTAGGGGCATAAAAGTCCATAAGTTGCAGTAAGTTCTTTGCCCGCTGCGACTTAAGTGGTTTTTTTGTTTGCCGACATTATTCTTCAAAAAGTTCTACAATCTCAAGTTTTTGGCTTGACAACCACCCCCCCTCCCTGCTACAATTACGGTATGTGGTAGGGACACCAGAGGAGCGGCGACAGAAAACACCTCGTTTTCATGCCAAACCGCTGTCAGAAAAATCACGCGATAGGTGACTACGCAGAGGAGGACAAACATAAAAGACATAACTTGTGCGGGTAGGCCGAGCACACCAAACCGTCGGGGCAGTGATACCTGCCACACGTAAATGGTGGAGGCCATTTAGGAGGACAGAGAGATGAAAAGCAAATGGTATCTTATTCTGGTATTCTGTTTGAGCGTTGTGAGCTTTTATCTTGGTGGGGCTCCAACCGCAAAAGCCGCACCAGGACGTATAATCGCCGCTAACGATGACTGGACATTTGCGGATTACGCCTTCTCACAATCAAGCGACACCGGGACATTCGCCCAGAATGTTGCTGGCTGGTTTACGGGAGGAGGACCTGGAGACTTCCTGGTTTATTCCAATCACTTTGGGTTGACGGAGCCATTACTTGCAAACGCTATGACGTCAGCAGGTCACACTTGGACAGTCGATGCTTCTATATCCTTTGACCTACCGACCTTGATGGGCTATGACGGCGTGTTCCTCGGAGCAACTGCGGCGGATAACACCGTATTAGTGAATTATGTTAATGCCGGTGGCAATGTTTATGTTTTTAGTGGAGGACCGGCTGAACCGCCCAAGTGGAACAGCTTCTTGGGCGTGTTTGGATTGCAGTTTGAAAGTGGGGACCCGGAGAATGGCAATGGCGTTTTGGGCAATATCCCCATCAGCAGTTCACACCCTCTGTTCGCGGGAGTGGATTATCTATACAATAACTTAGGCTCATCAGTAACCGACCTTTTGCCATCTGACCCTCACAACCAGCTCCTCGTGAACTACAACAACAGAGAATGGCTATTTGGTGTGTACGACGAAGACTGCCCACCAGTGCCTGCGCCAGGTGCCTTGCTACTCGGAGCAGTAGGTGCTGGTGTTGTTGGCTGGCTGCGCAGACGCAGGACGCTGTAGTGCGTGACTTCTTTCGACGAGGCTCGCGACAGGCGTAGCTCGTAGTCGAGAATGGGACTTGTGCGTGACTTGAAGGGCTGCAAGAGCGAAATATTGCAGCCCTTACTCTTTGACTCTCAGACCAAATCCATATTCCAGCTATCTGCACTCAAGCCTTGTTGCCTTTGATAGGCGGCAATTCAGGTTGGAACTCACCGCAGAGAACGCGGAGACCACCGAGCAACACTCGACGTTAGAATTCTCAGCGTGCTCTGCGCACTCGGCTGTAAAAACGCGGGCCCATATCCTCACGCTGCAACCACTCATCTGAACAAATACGTGCAGAATGTATACTCCTGTATTAAAATAACTTCGTGAACACAGTACGAAATAGGAAATACGAAATACGAGGTCTGCGGATTGTCGATTGCGGGATTGCCGATTATCGTGAGGTTCTGCAGAAACAGCATGAGCTGCATGAAAAAAGACGTCTGGGCGAAATACCAAACACGGTTCTGATTGTAGAACATCCGCCCGTGATCACGCTCGGCGCCCGGCAAAATGCCAACAAGCTGTTGGTCAGCCGAAAAGAGCTGGCGGCACGACAGATCGATGTTGTGGACATCCGTAGAGGCGGCGGAGCTACCGCCCACAATCCAGGCCAACTGGTTTTCTATCCAATCCTGCATTTGGAGGAGCTCCGGCTTGGAATCAGCGAATATATGAGAGAGCTTGAAGCCATAGGCATAGAACTGTTGCGAGAGCTGGCCGTGCACGCGCAAAGACAGGAGGCCTTTCCAGGCTTGTGGGTTAGTCAGTGTTGCTCCGCAGGAACACCCGAGGGTAAACAACGAGAGACGAGGAAGATTGCTTCTATTGGTGTGCGGGTATCCAAAGGTGTCACATATCACGGTATGGCGATAAACATTCAAAACGACCTGAGCATCTTCGATTTAGTTGTACCGTGCGGCTTGGACGGCGTAGAAATGACATCGGTTCTAAAAGAGACCGGCAGATGCCATTCGATGAGCCAGATCAAAGAAGACCTGGGCAGGTTACTTATGAAACACTTCTCGAACATGGCCCAGGGGCCAGAAGACAGACGACAGAGGACAGAAGACAGCAGTCCGTCCTCCGTTCTCCGTCCTCCGTCCTCCACCCGGAAGTTGCCGCCTTGGCTGCATCGGCCCTTACCCGCCAGCGATGCCTTCCGGCAAACTGAAAAAGTACTAAGCGAGCTTAGCCTGCACACAATATGCAATAATGCGAACTGTCCCAATCAAGGCGAGTGCTGGTCGAGAGGAACAGCAACGGTTTTGATTTTAGGCAACGTCTGCACGCGAAACTGCAAATTCTGTTCGGTGGCAACAGGCAAACCTTCACCGCCCGATCCCACCGAGCCACGACGCATAGCCGAGATGGCAAGCCAACTGAACTTGAAATATCTGGTCATTACCAGTGTGAACCGGGACGATTTGCCGGATGGTGGCGCCGCACATTTTTGTCGGTGCATCCAGAAGGTAAGGCGGCAGTGCCCGGATATGAAATTTGAAATACTGACGCCTGACTTTCACAACTGCCAGAGAGAAGCCCTGCAGATTTTGCAGGGTGCGCTGCCTTTTGTATTCGCTCACAATGTCGAGACAGTTCCGTCTTTGTACCCGGTTGCCAGAGCCGGCGGAGGTTACCAACGGTCGCTGAACCTGCTCAAAATGGCAAAGGGATACTGCGGTGACGTCGTTACAAAATCGTCGATTATGCTTGGATTGGGCGAAGCGGACGCGGAGGTTGAACAAGTCTTGAAAGACTTGCGCAGCATGGGCTGTGACAGGATTACCATCGGCCAGTATCTAAAACCCTCAAAGGACGCACTGGATGTGGTCGAGTATGTAATGCCGGCAAAATTTGACTTCTGGAGACAAAAGGCGATTGAATTAGGTTTTAGCTGGGTGATTTCTTCGCCTTTTGCCCGCAGCTCGTACTGCGCAGAACAAGCTGCTGCCCTATGACGACTTCCATTAGGCCAAGCCTATTCTTATAGGACACCAAAGCTATCGGCGGACTTCTTGCAGCATTCGGCGGAGCTATTTTGCCTTCGGGGCACAGATTTTCTATACTTTAATCGGTAAATGGAAGTTGCTGAAATCCGTCCACATGGGGGTCGTTTCCAGCGGGGGTAAAATGGTACTCACAAAAAAGCTCACCAAGTCACAGCGCTGCGGTGCCGCGCTCATTGTTTCCATGATATTCGTACTGGTATTTTCCAGTCTGGGCCTGGCGTTATTCTCGATGGCAAGTGCCAATGTACAAATAGCCAGCAATCAACATAAGGTCAATCGTGCATTTGCAAGCGCAGAATCCGGCATGCAGGTGACGCGGTATTGGCTGAGCCGCGTGCTGATACCGGCTTCTACCCCGTCATCGGACTATCTCAGCGCAATCATTGACGCGGTTCAAAATGACCTCGCAGCCAACAACATCTCCAACCTTGTGGTGAACAATGATGGCTCAATTCCAACCGTGACGCTGGACTCCGCGACCGGGCAAACGTTTTCGGGGCGAATCCAAATCTCTGCCGGCAGCCCGCAGATTGTTCAAGCGTTTGCAACTGGCAGTTGCGGTGGGATAACACGTACGATCAGGGTCAACTACAACATCCAGCCTTACGAACATCCGATTTTCAATTTCGGTCTGGCAACCAAGGGCCCTCTGGATTTCCCCGGCAATCCCACCTTTGCTGCTGTCAACTCTAACTGGGAAGCCGACGTTTACGTTGAAAGTCTAAATAACCCTCTCGCTCTTTGCGTTATCGGCAACACCAACTTTGATGGTGACGTCAATATTGGCAACCCTGCTGGCACTGCTAACTTTGGCGGTGACGTGCTAATAGCCGGCGACCATGGCCAGGCCGCTATAGATAATCACGTCCATATTGGTGCGGACCCGGTGGATTTTCCCGTACCCATGGCAGACCATTTCAGACAGTACACAACCGGAGAGGTCATCGATTCGACGACCGACCTGAGTAAGGGCATAACAGTCACCAACGCAGTAATTAGGGCCGGCACCAACCCCTATTTTGCCGGCAGCGTAATCGTGAAAGGCGTCCTGTTTGTCGAATGGCCTAATCAGGTCACCTTTGGACGTAACGTCAACCTGCAGGGCATTATCGTTGCGGACGGCGACGTGAACAATCCCGCGACCAACTCGCTTACTTTTGTGGGTAATTTTGACACCGATCCCTTCCCACCAGACCCTCAATTTGACGTCATGCGGCATGAGACCGGGGCTTCAATCATAGCCCCAGGTTTTCGCGCTACTTTCGGGGGCAATTTCTCGGCACTGGATGGTGTCATGGCAGTAAGTGGGGTCCACTTCTCAGGCAATGCAAGTGCAGTGGTCAAAGGCACAATTCTCAGCTACTCTGAAAGCCCGGCGGTAGTAGAAGGAAATGCCAGCTTGACTTTCGACCGATTACACACCACCAAAATCCCGGCTGGTTTCGACACCCATCGAGAGCTGGATTACGACCCGGGTTCCTATTCGATGGTTCATTAACCAAAGCACTTTCCCTGAGGCGCCAACCGCAGCCAGATCCTTGATGCTCGATTCTCGAAAGTCGTGGCCAGTAGCGAATCACGAGTATTCCGACCTGGCCAATAGAAGTGACTTAAATCTTCTCTCACTCACTTGCCTTAGGCAGCTTGTCCGGATCAAAAACGCCTTCTGGAAACTGCGGGTCGGCATCCAGATAGACAGTTATCATCTCCTGACGTTCCGGTGGGCTTACATCCTGGCGGTTCTCTCTGGCAAGGATTTTCCGGGGATACCAGTCGCCCACATCTGTTTGACCATATTCGAGCACTTCTCTGAAGTAGTAACGGTTAGACCGCGGATATAATTCGTACTTCTGACAGATATAGTTGCGCTGCGGATTAAGATAGAAAAGACTTCCACCAGAAGCCCCGCCATCGCCGGTGAAACTTGACTTATCCGACACCGCAATACAGAGAAGATTATTGCTCCTGGAGTAGTCGTTCTCCGCTAAAGATACCTTCCAACTGCCCGTAGTTTTCAGAAGCCAATCAGTCCATCCGAGCTCGGACAGAATATTGCGGTAAACCACGTACCTGCCCAAAGTGCGCGGGCCGATCCGGCCTTTACCCGGCGAATAGCCCTTGTACAGGGTCACCCAGTCTTTGCTGCCGCCGGCCCGATGCAGCCAGCAGCAGTACTCTTGGCCGTATAAATAGACCTTTTCATGGCTTATGCGCAGCTCCGCTTTAGCCTCGCTTGTCCACCATTTCATGATGGAGTCAAAAGAATTACCGGCTTTTTCGATGAACTGCTGCTCAGTGATTGGCTGGAAAAAACAAAGGTCGCATCTCTGCAGGTAATCATCGCAGTAATGTACCTCCACACTATTAATTAGATATGATTCGGGCGATTCTTTGTAGCTGCCGGTCACCAATATTGCAATGTACCGCTCTGGGCTACCTTCTCGCCCGGCTCTATATCCCGCGACCGCCTGCACCAGCTCCGGCGTGGGGGAGTTGTCGAAGACCTTCGCTGTCTTGGGGCAGCCCAGCTCATAAATATCAGTCGGGCCTTTTTCAGGGTAACTATATTTCGTGTCTGTGTCGGTGTCCAGCGTTCCGTCGGACATCCAGAACTTGAATGAAGTCGCCAGCGGAAGGTGCCTGTTCCTATCCACAATCAGGATAAACTCAGAGGCTACATACCGCCTGTCCTGCTTTGTTGTCCCATAGTCGGTCGAACAATAAATATCCGCATCAATCCCCTCGTATGGGCCCACTTGATGGGTAACGACAGTTCTGCCTTTCTCAAAGTCTTTTTTCCATTTCTCGACAAGAGATTGCGGCGTGGGACGCCACCAGGGATCGTGATACTCGGGTCTATAACCGATCACGACCGTATCGGCTTCTCGGTCGTAGAAAGTCTCCGTACAATTAAGGTAATCCTGGCATGAAAAATCTCCTTTGTCAGACCTCTTAAAGACCAATTTTGCTTTGTAAGAATAATCATAAAAAACCCATTCATCGTAGCGGCCTTTATCCCTAATGCGTTTGGTTTCGACTTCATTCACCCAGGCCACTTTTCCCATAGCTTCTACCATCTTGGCGAACGCCGGAGCAGCCATATCAAGGCGCCTGCTGCCCCGATGCATCATCAGGGCCAGAGCTACGACGACGACCGCTGCCGCGGCGAATTTTGCTACTCGGCTTCTTAGGATTGTTCTCAACACCGAAGCCCTGCCGGCTGATTTACCTGACCGCACATCCCCAATCGCTTCAATCACCCTGTTTTCGAGCCGGGCTACCGTCGGCTGCATTGCCTCGGCGAACTTGCCGAGCAGCTTATCGTCGGCCTGCAAGGCTTCAAGGTACGCCCGGCAAGCGGCACAGGCCCTTATATGTGCCCGCAATTCGGCTGCCCGTTCAGCCGACAGCACTCCTGACACAAGCTCTGCAATTTGCTCCTGGATACTCTTGCAGTCGTCTTGCATTATGCACCTCGCTGGGCCTCTAATAGTCTGCGTAACTGTTTTCGGGCACGACACAACCGGGTTTGGACCGCACCCTGGCTGATGTCGAGCGTTTCCGCAATGTTGTTGGTGCTTCGCCCGTCAAAATAGTAAAGCATCAAGGTGAGCCTCAAATCCTCCGGAAGTTCTGCCAGGGCAGCCTGAAGCTCGCCATAATCACACGAGTCCGGCTGAGCTAAACCTGCTTGGCGGTCAGGTACGTTCGCCCTGAGCCTGCATTTTCGGATAAAGTCAATGCACAAATTTCTCGCTATTCGGCTGATCCACGCTCCGAATTGGTCATCGCGGCGAAGGCCACTTATGCCCATAAGACCTTTCAGCAGCGTTTGCTGCGCAACATCCTCAGCGTCATGACTATTGCCAAGCATCCCCAGGCAAATCGCAAACACGCAGGCCGAATAGGCCCTTACCAGGTCAGCGTATGCCGACTTGTCTCCTGCCCGGCATCGTGCCACCAAATCTTTTTCCGAATCGCCTTGCAATTAGAGCTCCAATTTGGGTTTCCGTAATAATGACGAATGACAAACCGAATGCTGACAGCTTTTTCACAGGTCTTGCACATAATTTGCTCGCTGAGCCTATTCCGGCGCAAAGGTTTTTAGCTTCAGTTTCTAAGGCCAATTGTATATCATTTAAGTCCGAACAAGAACCGGTCGAGTAAGATATAAATGACGGATAGCTCTAAAAATCCGGTATCTGTTCACCACAGCAGGTTCGTGGAAATGGTAAAAGAAGACACAACAACCAGCGAGCCCCGCACCGGCGGCGAAGAAACAGACTCACGCAACAACAATCACGAATTAAAGCTGCCGGAGGCAATCGGCATCCTGCCGATCCGAAACGCAGTCGCTTATCCGGGCACGGTCACGCCGCTGGCCATCGGCCGAGAGACAAGCAAAGCCTTGCTCGCCGACATTCAGCCCAACGAGTCCATGATAGGCCTGCTGACACAACGTAATCCTCAAACCGAGCAGCCGGGTTTTGACGACCTGTACTCGGTCGGAACTACCGCCACGGTGCTCAAAGTAATCAGGATGCCGCAGGGCTCGATTAACGTGTTTGTGCACGGAATAGCCCGTTTCAAAATAATAGAGCCGGTGGCCGCAGAACCATATCTAAAGGCAAGAATACAGACTCTGAACATCACGGCGACTATGACAAAAAGGCTCCAGGCACTTATTGTCAGTGTCCGCCAGACGGCCAACCGCGTTATAGCCTTAAGTCCCAACGTGCCTGAAGAGGCATCGGTCCTGCTCGAGAACATCGAAGACCCTTCAGCGCTGGCTGATTTCCTGGCGGCCAACCTCAATCTCGAAGTCACCAAGAAACAAGAATTGCTGGAGGAGCTCGACCCCGGCAAACGTCTGGAAAGAATATCGCTTGTGCTGGCAAGCCAGCTGGAGGTTCTCGAGCTGAGTCATAAAATCCAGGGCCGGGTCAGAGAATCGATAGACAAAAATCAGCGTGAGTATTTCCTCCAGGAACAGCTAAAAGCTATTCAGTCCGAGCTTGGGCAAAAAGACCTGCGAACAGAAGAGCTCAAACAGATAGCCGACAACATCGCAAAGGCAAAAATGCCCCAAAACGTTGAACAGGAATCGCTGCGAGAGCTGGATAGATTGAGCAAGATTCCAGCCGCTTCGCCGGAATATTCTGTTATCCGCACGTATCTGGACTGGGTTTGTGAGCTGCCCTGGTCGATTGAAACAGAAGACCAGCTGGATATCAATAAAGCTGAGCGAATCCTCAACCACGACCACTATGATCTTACAAAAGTAAAAAAACGCATCCTTGAATTTCTTGCCGTCCGCAAGCTGAACCCGACCGGCAAAAGCCCGATACTCTGCTTTGTCGGCCCGCCCGGAGTGGGCAAAACCTCGCTGGGCAGATCCATCGCACGCGCTATGGGGAGGAATTTTATCCGCATATCGCTCGGCGGAATGAGAGATGAAGCCGACATTCGGGGCCATCGAAGAACCTACATCGGGGCGCTGCCCGGAAGAATACTGCAGGAATTGAGAAAGTGCCGAAGCAGAAATCCGGTATTTATGCTCGATGAATTAGACAAAATCGGAGCAGATTTTAGAGGCGACCCCGCCGCGGCGCTTCTGGAGGTGCTCGATCCGGAGCAAAACTTCAGCTTCTCCGACCATTATCTCGACCAGCCTTTTGATTTATCCAAAGTGATGTTTATCGGCACTGCGAACTATACTGAGCCGGTGCCGCCGGCCCTGCGTGACAGAATGGAAGTCATCGAGCTGCCCGGCTATACCGAAGCTGAAAAATTGGCCATCGCAAAAAGGTATCTTGTGCCGCGGCAGCTCAACGAGCACGGCTTAAACAAGAGACAACTGACCATAAAAGACGAAGCTCTGCTGGCAATAATTCGCAGCTACACGCGAGAAGCGGGCGTGCGAAACCTCGAAAGAAACATAGCCGCTATCTGCAGAGCCGTCGCCACCGAGATAGCAAAGGACAAAAAAAGCCGGGCAACCATCGGCAAAGGGGACCTCGCAAAAATCCTGGGCCCGGCACAATTCGAATCCGAACTGGCGCTGCGAACTGGCATACCAGGCGTTGCCACGGCACTTGCCTACACGCCGATCGGCGGCGAATTGCTCTTTATTGAGTCGGCCTCAATGCCCGGCAAAGGAAATCTCCTGTTGACCGGGCATATCGGCGACGTGATGAAGGAAAGCGCACAGGCGGCATTTTCCATCGTAAAAGCAAATGCGAAAAGTCTGAAAGTTGACCCGGATCAATTTAGCAAATCCGACTATCACATTCATGTCCCCGCCGGAGCAATTCCCAAAGACGGCCCAAGCGCCGGCGTGGCGATGTTCACATCGCTGGTCAGCCTGCTGCTGCAAAAACCGACGCGACCCGATGTGGCTATGACCGGCGAAATAACGCTGCGAGGCCTCGTTTTGCCAATCGGCGGCCTGAAAGAGAAAATTCTCGCCGCCAAGCAAGCCGGCATAAAGACCGTCATTTTGCCGGCTCGAAACAAAAAAGACCTGCCGGAAGTGCCCAAAGAAGCCAAAAAAGGCTTGGATTTCAAATTCGTAAAAAATACTAATGAAGCACTTAAAATCGCATTGAATACAAACTCAAATTGATTCAATGCTCCTGACAAATCCCGTATTTAGGAAACAAAACTCCTGTAAGATACCCCTCAATAGCGCCACGCTTCCTCATGCTTCTTTCCTCAATCCAACGTGCTCTACCAAATTGACGTAGGAATTGTTTGGCTTTTTTAAGGTTCCTGCACTCTCCCGACTCAGTTAGGTATCTCTTAAGCGGCGCGTTTTGTTTTACCCCCATAAGATGGTTTGTATATAAACGTCTTCCGAGGTCCTTAGTTCGTCCTATATAGCATGGATATTCCTTGCCATTATTGATTACCGTTATTAGGTACACTCCAGCTTTTTTTGGTAACTTTGACCGCCTCATTTCAGCAAAGGTAACTGCCGGGCTTTCGAGCAGAGTCTTAAGCGTGCTCTCAAGGAACTTTTGCCATTGTTTTGGTTGCTTCTCTATCATACTTCACTCAAAGTTAGAATGTGCTACCCGGATGCCAAACTTGTCATATCATTGCATATCATTCATCAGAGCAATTCCCTTACCCCGTCCGCCACCTCAGCTACATCGTAGACGCGGATGATTGAGACGCCAGCCGCAGGTTAATTTATCAACTCGTGCCTTCCTCGCTCATCATTTGGGAAATTTTCTGCTTCAATTCCGGCAGCTTGTTCTTTGCAACGTCCCAGACGATGCGGTAATCGACCCCGAAATAAGCGTGAATAAGGTGATCCCTCATGCCTGCTACTCTTTTCCACTGTACGTCAGGATGCTTATCCTTAAAATCCGACGGCAACTTCTTTGCCGCCTCCCCAATTATCTCAATACTGCGCACGACAGATCGCTTCAAAGTCTCATCCGCAAGGAAGTCCGTTTGCGTAATATCACGAGCAACGCCTTGAACATAGGCTATTTCGTCAAGAATGTGGCGCAGATACTCAAACGGACAACGGGACATATTCGACTTCCCTCAGAACATAAGGCTTGATGTACGGACTGATTGAATCCGCTGTGACAACTTCAACTTTTCGGTCGAACAATTCTTCAAGCAAAAAACAGGTCTCAATAAAGTTATCGTAAGTCCTTTTTTCCGGATCAAGTTCCACCAAAACATCGATATCACTCTCGCAAGAAGCGTCCCCTCTTACAAACGACCCAAACAATCCTATAGATTTCACACCCAAAGAGCTTAACCTTTCCCTTGACTTCCGAAGCAAATCTATGATGTCTTTTTTTGTTAAATCGGTACCAGCCATACACTATTTACTCTTGTTCAAATGCTCTGAATAGAAGCCAAGCAACCTATCTCACAAACCAGCAAATCATTCATATCTTACATTGCAGAACTGGCTTATCAATAATAATGTAGCATTCTTCTCTATATGTGAGCCTTATTCAACGATTGCACTACCTTTATCACATCCGCCATTTCAGCTACATCGTGGACACGGACGACTGAAACGCCGGCCGACACGCACAACGCCACCGCCGCCGCCGTTCCAAATATCCGATCGGCTGGGTTTTCTTTGCCGGTTATCTTGCCGATAAAACTCTTGCGGCTCGGCCCAATAAGCACCCGGTAGTTGGTAGCAACAAATCTGTCAATGTTCTTCAAAAGCAAAAGATTGTGCTGCACGGTCTTGCCAAACCCAATCCCGGGGTCGATGAAAATCCGCTCGCTCGGTATCCCGGACTTCTCTGCTTCCTTTGCCCGGTTCAGCAAGAAATCCCGCACCTCGCCAACGACGTCATCATATTTAGGCTCAATTTGCATCGTTGCAGGAGTCCCTCGTATATGCATCAAAACAACCGGCGCCTGCTGCTTTGCGGCCAACTGCGCCATTCGCCGGTCGCTCACTGCCGTAATGTCGTTTATCATTGCCGCCCCCGCCTGCAAAGCAGCTTCCGCAACTTTGTAGTCGCATGTATCGATACTAATCGGCACACTAACATTTTTGACAAGCCCTTCTATCACCGGGACTACCCGCTTAATCTGCTCAGCGGTCGAAACTGGCGCAGAGGCGGGCCTTGTAGATTCCCCGCCAACGTCTATTATTGCGGCGCCTTCAGCAGCCATTTGCAGGCCGTGCGCGATCGCCCTGCCCGTATCAAAGAATTGGCCGCCGTCACTGAAGGAATCCGGCGTGACATTCAGAACGCCCATAATAACGCAGCCGGCTGAGAAATCTAATCTGCCGCGCGGCCACTCAAGTACGTTTTCTTTGTTACTTTTGCTCATCCGCCACTTTGAATCCGATACCCGCCAGTTTTCGTGCAAGCGATTTGCAGGGGACATCCAACACTACTGACGTATTTTGGAATTCTCGCCGGACGGGATAATTCTTACGCAGACTGTCAAAAAATTCGCCCCTTTTTCCCTGTGCTCGACCAGCAATCTGCCTCAGGCTGTGGTCATCTTCACTGATTCCATAAATCTTCTGCACGACGCTGTGCAACACTTCATCCTCGGCACGGCCCTGCGGATTTACCCTCAGCTCGCCGACAGCGGGCTCGGGCA
>Ga0299912_10002920_pt1 | contig 14034 bp, 13 predicted proteins | sample RVTome_2_FD_207667 | JGI IMG/M metagenome (GOLD analysis project Ga0299912, IMG submission 207667) | Soil microbial communities from uranium-contaminated site in the Upper Colorado River Basin, Wyoming, United States - RVT95D214 (version 2) ...
CGGTAGACGCGGCGAGAGCCGGCCAGAAAAGTGAGGAAGCCACCCGAATTACCGAGAAAGTCAAGGGTAAGGGCGGATTCTGGCAGAACATCATCCCCGGTTACCACGGGTACAAGCAGAAGGAAGTACGCCGGGAGTCGGACAGACTCTTGCGCAATCACCTTGTCAAGCAACTTGGGGACACGAAAAAGGAATTGACCTCCATCCAAGAGGACGCGGCGGAGACATCGCCGGGGCTCTTGACCAAGTTGGAGGATATGCTGACGGAATTGGATACTTTACTACGCAATATCCAACACGCGGATTATGGATTCGCCGGGTTGTTCGATGCGATGAAGGTGAAGGAAAACGAGCTTGACAAATTACTCGACTTTGACCGTCAGGTCGTTGAGACTGTGATGAAATTGGATAGTCAGGTCAAGGAGCTTAAGGATAACCTCGATGAGGGTGGTGCCGAAAAAATCAAGGCAGTCCGGGATTCGATCAAGAGCGCCATCAAGTTCTACGGGCAGCGGGACGAGTACGTCACCGGATGGACTCCTACCGCTTAAATATCAAGGAGAAAACCATAGGAGTGAAACTAAATGCTCGGTAGAGAAACAGTAGAGTGGAAAAATGCGAAGAAAGAAGACATCGTGTACAAATATCCCGATGAGCGCCTAAAGTGGGGGGCTACGGTCATTGTCAAGGAAAACGCGTGGGCCGTGTTCTTCCGGGACGGGAAGGCCCTCGATGTTCTCCAGGCAGGGCGACACGTGTTATCCACAGCGGATGTGCCTATCCTCGGAAAACTCATTAAAGCGGTCGCGGGCAACGTTTTCCAGGCGAATATCGTCTTCGTTAGTCGGTCCCAATTCGATGGGAAGTTTGGCGGGCAAGGACAAACCCAAGAGCTGGCGCCCCTCAAATTTAACGGCCAATACTATTTTAAAGTGCAGAATGCCCAAATCTTTGTGAACGAGGTCTGCGGGAATCAATCCGTGTTTACCACTGAAGCGGTCAATGACTACCTTCGCGGGTACTTCAACGAGAATCTCATCACCTTCCTGTCCTCCCAAACGTTGCGGGCGATCTACGGGAAGCTGGAAGAGGCATCCACCACGTGCAAGGTCAAGATCCGCAAGGACTTTGCCCGCGTGGGCTTGGAGCTCGTTGACCTGAAGTTTAACAAGATCGACACTGACGAGAAATTCCGCGACAGACTGTTCTTCATGCAAACAGCTGGCGTGACAGGCGCGGGTGTTATGGAGGCAGAAACGCGTAAAGATATGGCCAAATCCATTGGCCAGTCCCCGGGCGCGGCCACGGGTGCTGGGATGATGATAATGGGTCCCGGTGGTATGGCGCAACCTGGGTTCAGCGGCGGTGCGGGGGCGCCGGTCAAGACATGTTCCAAGTGCGGTGCCCAGAATCCGGCTGACATGAAATTCTGCAACAATTGCGGTAATAAATTCCCTGCTTCAGAAAGTGGAGCGGGTGCTGCGTCCAAATTCTGCCCGGATTGTGGCACGAACACGGGCGGCGCGAAATTCTGCCCGAATTGTGGAAAGAAAATCGCCTGATCTTCCCTCTTTCTTAATATTCTTATTTTTAGATAAGGTTAATTTTTTTGCATACTGATGTGACAGAATGGTCCTAGTGTGTAATAAGGAACCTCTGGGGCACTTGCATTCATTCACTTACCCACGATGCAATAGGTCAATTCTTTGACGTCCGATATTCGCTTGCATTTTTCCGCAATCTCCGAGACGCGGTGCATCGATCGCACAGTGACTTGCATGACGATGTCGTAATTCCCTGTCACAAAATCCAACGTGTCCATTTCCTTGATCTTCAAGAGATTTTGGAGGACAAGGTCGAGTTGCCCCCGTTTCAATTTCATCAAAAAGAGAACGCGTTGCACGTTGGCGTTCTCGTAGAAGTACCGGATGAGGATAACCGCGGCAATGAATAACGTTGTAAATGCGATGTAATCCACCCGGATGGTTTCGTGCCACACAAGCCACCCGAGATAGAGTCCAAGGAGGAGTTCCACGAGGGAAAAAATGCTCGCCCAGAGACTTTGTTTCAAGGCGTGGCGAGGCCAAATAACAGATGAATACATTATCAGAAAATACGGAATCGCCGTGCAACCGATAATCAACCCAAGAATGGCGGGATTCTGGAGGATCGTGCCTAACTGGGGTAATTCCACGAAAAGAAAGGTAGCGGCAATGTTCCCCTCGAGCGACCCAGGGACTATAAAAGCGAGGAGAGCGGTAATCGGGATGATTAATATCGCGCCAAAGAAATGGATGGCGAAGAGCTTGAACAAGGCCTTCAACAACACCAACAATTGCTCGGCAACCACCTTCCGGCGGCGAGAGAGGTTCCACTCGTCCAAGAGAAGGATGTGAGCGGTCGGATCGTTGCCGAGCCCAATTAAAAAAATGACAAATGAGACAATCGAAATGAGAATGCTCACGATGCCGGGAAAGGTGAGGGGCATGAACCCCGTTGAAGAACTGTACGCGATGGTCACTACTGCGGCAATGATCAAGCTCAAATATATTCCCTTAAGGAGGTCCATCTCTTCCTCTTTCCGGACCCAGTTGTAGATTGCCACGCAAAAAATAGACAAACCGTTAATACCGATGATAGAGACTGCCACGCCAGAAAGATTATAACTCAGATAGAGCGAGGGAACGGAAATAGCAACGAGATTGAATCCCAACCATATTAGAAATGCAAGTTGGGTTCGACCTTTTAGGAAACGCTTGTTTGAGGCAAGATAGTACTGGCCCAAGCTCAATTTCACCAGTTGCCAGAACCCGATGGTCTTACGGGGCGTTTCTGCACCCTGTTCCTTCGGGGCACGATGGGGATTTAACCGGAAGTATGTCGTTAATTCGCCCTTCAAGATAAAGAAAACTAATATGATGAGGAGAAATTCGATGAGACTTGCTCCGAAGAAGCGGCAGAACGCGAGGGTGAAGGGACTATATGATCGAAGGTCAATTAAGAAGAGCGGTGCCAATCCAATGCAGCAGTATGCTCCAAGTAGGAGTAGTAAAGGACGAATGAATCTCATGTTATATTATCGCCCCACAATCTGTCGCCAAGTTCACTAAAACTCGAACCGCTTCATTACTATGTGGGTATTCGTAGCAATAATGCCTTCGACCCGCTCGATTTTCTTGTAGATCTCGTACAATTCGCTCATATGGTCCACTTCAATTTCCATAATCCCATCATAATCGCCGGCTGTGATGGAAAAGTACTTGATACCGGGGATTTTCTGAATGCCTTCGGCGACATCTTCAACTTTCTGGGGCGTAATCCGCACGAAGCAATGCGCTGTGATCTTTTCCATAGGGAAGAGCAAGCAATCGATCCTTTAAAAAATCGCTATAATCTCATCAACTTATTCTGCTTTTTTTCAAATTTGAGAGTTTAATTCACAGGAACAGGAACCATATTTTTATATTCTAATTTGACATTCTAAATTGACATCAAAAAAACACGTTTTACGTGAGTTCAGATTCTTATCGAATATTGAAGGGTAAAATATGGCTCAAGAAACAACGGAGATTACTAAGAAATGTCCAACGTGTTCTGCCGTATTAGTAATAAGTCCGGAAGATCTCGTCATCACGTGTGCCTATTGTGGGGAAACGATTGACGTGGAAGGGAAGAAGATTCCAAACCATCAAATGTTACCCTCCCAGGAAAGCGCAACGATTCAGGCAAACGTGCAAGAATTTTTGAAAAAGCATCATGTGGCAGAAGGCGTTAGGATCGAGGAAGTTAAGGCGGTCTACCTTCCCTATTGGGTAGTCCCATTCAGTTCCAACACACAATACTATGGGGTATTGAATTCAACGGTTACCCGGTATAGAACCGTCCACTCCAGAGACGCCCAAGGGCACACGGTCACCCGGCAGGAAGCCTACTCTGTCCCCGTCTACCGCGATGAGAAGGGCAGTTTTAACCGCAGCGGGCGGGAGAACTGCATCGCCCGTAAACATACCACGTTCTACGGGTTTGAAAAGTTTCAGAACACCCTATTCCTCGACAATATCCAACCATTTGATTTCCAGAAAGTCAGGAAATACGGCGCAGAGTTTATCAACGCCGAAGTGGATGCGAATGAGGCCCAGCGAGATGCCTACGGACGCGTTGAGGACGAAAACCGGAGTATAGCCGCCAGCAGGGTTAGCAAGCTCGTGCGCTGCGACTCCCAGGTTCACCTCGAATTCCCAACGTATGTACACGTGCCGCTATGGCAGGCGCGCTACAAGTTTCAAGAAAAGATATACAAGGTGTCCGCGGCCGGCGACTCGGGCAAAGTGCTCAAGGGCGAGGTCCCGCTGACCTTCGCTCGGAGGATGCTTAATTTGACAATCGGTCTGGCAGTGCTGCTGATTTTCGCCTTCGTGGCCCAGTTAGGTTATAATATGACACCGGTTACTGATACCGAAATCGGGGGATGGGTTTTGATAATTATCGGTTTCGCCTTGATGGCAATAAGTTTTATGTTCACCTCAACGGCGTTCAAGATGCAGCTGGAAAAGTCTGAAAAAATCAAGCCGCAGAATCCCCTGAGACCGCAAAAACCCGAGGTACAACCGGAGGGTGCGTAAAATGCCAAAGATAACCTGTCCGAATTGCGCGGCGGATCTAGACGTACCTGATGCCCCGATTCATACGTGTGACTTCTGCGGTACCGCCATCCAAGTTTCTACAATGGTGGCTGTCGGCGCGACCCCCGCTCCGGGCGAGAAAGAGCAGTTCATCATCAAGAACCATTTCATCATCAAGTGCCAATACGACCAGGCGCAAGTGAAAAACCTGCTCGTGGACTGGGTGAAAAAAATCCCCGGCGCGCCCCAAGACTTTGAGGAAGCGGCCAACATCAGTCAAAACGACCTGATTTTCTACCCGATGTGGGTGGGGGAATACGCAGCGACCTCGGACTATGTCGGCATTGACGACTGGCCCCAGTTCAGTCATCCCGCCGTCGACAGACCCGGCTGGTATGAGTACGTGTCTTACTACAAGAAGGAAGAAAGTGGTCATATCATCCGGGAATACCAGAAACCCCTTATGGCCATGGACACGCTAAAATTCCCGAAGTACTTGCGGGATTATATCGTGACCACCACGGGGAAGGTCTATTTCGACATCCAGCACGTGAAGAAACTCGGCGGTTCGATCCTTGATTCGATCTACCAGATGGATGAAGCGAAGGCGAACCTGCGCCAGCAAGTTTTGGATAGCCAGAGTGCCGAGATGCACAAGGAAATCGTCCAAATCACGAACCGGACAGATAACATCCAAGAGAAGGGGGTTTTTTACATCCACTTCCCGCTTTACGAGATCAAGTTCGAGTACCGCGGCAAGATCCACGATGCTCTCGTGGACGGGTCCAATGGTCGGATCATCCACGTGAAAGTACCGGTGTCGCTAGAATTTCGGGCGAAAACCATCACCGCGATGGGTGCTTTCGGGAGTGTCGGGGTATTATTGATAATCCTTGGCGCCATTAGCACCATTGGGCAGGTTTTTGGGATCGGTGCAGGCGTGGGATTAATCGTTGTTGCCCTTATGCTCCTCGCCCTGAACCTGCGCTCGAAAGTGTCCGAAAAGCAAAAGTAACCAAGATCTTTCCCAAGTTTTTTCTTATTTTCCTGTATTTGAGTATGGCACATTATCAGAGGTCCCTTTGAAACCCTCTCATAATCGAGAGGTGTTGGTATGCAACGTTAAAAAGGAGCGAAACACGAGAAACCTTGTCCCATTTTAAGCCCTAGCTGATTCCTTTGAGCGAAAAAATCGAAGAGCATATAAAAGAACTTGAAGAACGTCTCGCGAGCACGGTGCCGAACAAGCACACCCAGCGGAGCATCAACTATCTCCGGGCGTCGATTGCCCAGTGCCGCAACGACTTGGTTCGGATCGCGAGCTCTAAAAAAGGCGGGGGCGTGGGGTTTGGGACTAAAAAAACCGGGGATGCAACGTGCGCGTTCCTCGGGTGGCCCTCGGTCGGTAAATCCTCGTTGTTGAATCTCCTCACGGGAGGAAATACCCACTCCAAGGTAGCCGCCTATGATTTCACCACCATCAGCGCTATCCCTGGTATGATGGACATCGAGCAGGCAAAAATCCAGCTGATTGACCTGCCAGGGATCATTTTGGGCGCGGCGGTGGGAAAAGGACGGGGAAAGGAAGTGTTGGCCGCCGCCCGGTCGGCAGATCTGGTACTCATCATTCTATCATTTCGCGAGGATGGTTCGATCCGCTATGAAGATTTGAATATCATTCGGAAGGAACTCTCTGACGCGGGTATCAGGTTGAACCAATCCCCCCGCCGCATAACCGTCACACCTCGCGAACGTGGTGGCATCGGGTGGGTGCCCCATGGAGAGCAAATTATGGATAAGGAGGAAGTCAAATTCCTTACCAACGATCTGGGCATTAAGCACGCGGCGGTGTACTTCCATGACCCCAATATCACGCCCGAGCAATTCATCGACTATGTTATGGGTAATCGCGTATACATCCGCGAGTTTGTCATCATCAATAAGTCCGACTTGATGAAAGCGCCAACTCCCCCGGAGGAAATTACCGCGAAAATTGGGCACGACCACTGGGTAATGGTGTCGGCACTCAAAATAGACAACATCGACATGCTCCGCCACAAAATCTTCCAAGAAAACAATCTCATCCGTATTTTCCTCAAACCTCCTACTGGGGATGCAGACCTCGAGCATCCGCTCATCCTCCACCAAGAGGACACACTCGAAACACTCTGCCGGAAGATACACAAGCAATTCGTGGATACGTTCCGGTACGCGCTTATATGGGGGAAGTCGGCAAAGCACGCCGGGCAAAAATTCAGCACCTTGGACCACGTAATTGAGGACGGGGACATCATCTCGATTTACCTTAGGCGATAGGGTCCTGGCACGAGGCTGTTTTATAGACTCGACACTTCCATATATTACATCAGGTTTCTTAGTGTTGATCTCCTGGTGGCGAAATAATCGTGAATCAAAAACTCCGCTGGCCATCACAACCGCGTATTCTCGAAATTAACACCTGGCCATGGTTGCGCGAGCTTTCCGAGCGGTTCACGCGCCGGATCACACTCGCGGACCTCTCGTACGAGCTTTTTCCTCCTGAAATCAAATATTTCGATGCCGTATGGCTGCTGGGCGTGTGGACTCGGAGTCCCGCTGGCAAAGATCTTGCCCAACATCTCAAACCTCTCCACGAAGAATGCCGCCGGAACTTGCCAGATTTGACGCTAGATGATTTGGTTGGCTCAGCGTTCAGCATCTACGAGTATTCAGTGGAAGAAATCTTGGGGGGAACCGCCGGGATCGAGCACGTGCGAGATATACTCCACAAGTATGATAAATTATTGGTCCTCGATTTCGTACCCAACCACGTTGGGATAGATAACCCGTGGCTCCATACTCACCCGGAATGGTTTCTCCAAGGCACGCCAGCAGAATTGGAAGGAAGCTCATCGAACTTGAAGAGCTTCATTCGGGTTGGAAGTAAGATATTTGCGTACGGCCGAGATCCCTACTTTCCACCATGGATCGATACCGTGCAGGTGAAAGCGTTTTCCCAAGAGTTGCGAGATGAATACGTACAGACATTGAACAGAATCGCGAACCTGTGTGATGGCGTGCGATGCGACATGGCAATGCTGCTGACCACGCCCATAGTGTTAAAAACGTGGGAATCTCGAGCGGGTGTTCCATTGGACCAGGAATTTTGGGAATTTGTCATCCCAAGAGTGAAATCTTCCCACCCCGCGTTTAAGTTCATCGCAGAGGTCTACTGGAACCTCGAGAAAGAGATGTTACGACAGGGTTTTGACTGGTGTTACGATAAGGGATTTTACGACCGCCTCTTGAAAGAAAGTCCTGCGGTGATCCGAGATTATATCCGCGAAAACCTCCCTTACCAGAAAAAACTCCTGCGTTTTGTTGAAAATCATGACGAAACCCGCTCACTGTCTATTTTTGGTTTACAACGGGCGAAAGCTGCGGGATTACTCACTCTCACCGTACCCGGGTGCAAGTTAGTCTATGAGGGGCAATTCCAAGGTAATTTGTTGACAGTGCCGGTACAACTGGGACGGCGGCAAGTTGAGCGTCCCATTCCTGAGATCGTAGCGTTCTACAAGGACCTCCTACCGTTTCTCTCAGAACACCTGCTTGACGAAGGGCGCTGGCAGCTATTACAAGTTATCGTAAAAAATGACATGGCCGCTGTAAGCGGGCCTTGGCATCACGCGCAAGTATTTGCCGAATCAAGGAATGACTTCATTGGTTATTTGTGGGGATTTCCATCACACTTTCTCCTGGTTCTCGTCAACTATTCCGCCTCCCTGGCCCAAGGGGTTATTGCATGGCCTATCCAGGCAAAAATCCAAGGGGACGGCGATCAAGTGGAGATTTTCGACTTGTTTGGCAATCGCACCTCCACCCGGTCTCGTTACCAGCTAGAAAGCCAGGGACTAGAAGTCGCGCTGTCGCCGTGGGGTATGTGGGTGTTAAAAATACGACCTGGTCTCGGATTGGACGAGAGACTATAGGAAATTGCCCCCAACGAACAACCCGGGAAAAACCACGGCAACGAGAGGATGAACTCGACAGATTCCTAAAAGAGAATATCAATCCAGTTGGTAATTCCCAAGCAAATTAAAATGGTTCCCGACAAAACCGAGGGAAATTTTTGATTCAACTGAGATGTCCATTTGGTTACAAATGCTGCAACGAACACTAAGATCATGTTTACTATAATGACCCACGCAATAATTACCACAACGGGCACGTCCAAAAAGGGATAACCAATGCCCACGGCTCCCTCGTCTAAGCTCCCTAATACTCCTAGCGTCAATAGCACCCAGAAGGATGTAATATCTTTCCCTTTCCACTTGTCTTTCTCCTCCCCAAAAGCTTCTATGATAATCCACGCCCCCACCCCACAAAAGACCACCAAGATTACCCAGGCACTAAATGACGAAACCCGCTCGAAAATCGCAATGCTAATCACCCACCCCAACAAAGGCAATAACCCTGTCGACACCGCGAACGCGAGAGCCATTTTACTTGCATGCTTGAAACGACTCCTAGTAGTAGGAGATGGGAGAAATAAGCAAAGTGCGAATGCAAGGGCAAAATCGTCTAATGACAACCCTAAGGCTAAGAGAAACAGGGACAGATTATCCATCGGTCTTCTTCGCCTTGATGATTGTATTGCGGTAACATAAGTTTTTTCTGCATCCCTGCTGTCTCTTCCTTGTGCCCGTTGCCGAAATAAAATACGAGGATCTCGTGTTCGACCCCGCGGTCCAACGAATGTGCGTGACACACAAGTTTTCCTGCCCCAATTATGGGCACTCGTGGGCATGCCCGCCGGAAGCGCCGTACATGAAAGAGGAGTTGTCGAAATACCGCGTTTTCTACCTCGTATATTTTGGTGTCAACCTCGATGACTATGTGAAAACTCAGCGCAAGAAACACCCGCGGTGGAGCGAGGAGGTAATTCGAAATTCTGTTTTCTCTAGCAAATTGTTGCAAGAAGGGTACGAGAGGGAATTAACGAAATTCCTCGATTCTTACAAAGAACCTTATTCCGAGAAACGGGTGTTCTGGAGTGGAGGTTCCTGCGATCTGTGCAAAAATCCTAAGGATGGTGGATGCACCCACGATGCTGGGCGTCCGTGCCGATATCCGGACCAGATTCACTATTCGATGGAAGCAGTGGGCATACTTATGAGCGACACTGTAAAAATTGCGGGTATTGAAATCGAGTGGCCGCCAGTGCATTGGACATACCGAATCGGTTTGGTTTGCTTCCGTTGAAAAAATATCAATACAAACTTTCCCTCACTAAAGTGAGCAAGTATGCACGAAATTCGCCAGTATGGGCCGGTCACCGAGTGGATGTGGTCCACCGAAAATAAGCTCCTGCCTAAACCATTCTGGACCTCGTGTTTCAGCGTAGATGGCATGCTCATTGATTCTGCGGCGCCCGGAGCCACAGGAGAATTAAAGGAATTCCTCCTCTCGCTCCCTCCTGAACAAAAGATCTCTTTTTGTGTCCTAACCCATGCCCATGAGGATCACGCGGGTGGGGCAAAAATGCTCTCTGAAGAGCTCGGTCTCCCGGTGTACATTAACCCAAATGGTCTGAAGCTCGTGCATAATGGATATACTTACCCGGACTATCGGCAACTCACGTGGGGAACCGAACTATTACCTGCCCCGAAAGTCCAACCCCTGCCCGCAGCGCCCTTCCAAACGAAGGGTGGTAGTTACAAGTTTGAGCTATTTCCTATGCCTGGGCACGCCCCGTGCTTAGTCGCGCTTATCGAGCGAGGACAACAATGGGCTTTCGTGGCTGATGCGATTCAACCCAAATACCAGATGATTTTCGGCCCCACCACGTCAATCAACGAAAATATCGCTGGCATTTACGGTTCCCTTGTGAGATTTGCGAAATTTACCCGGGAACTGACTAATTTGAAGTTGTTTATTGCCGGCCACGGTATGGTGGATAAGGGAATAGCATTCGTGGAAGAAAAGATTACAGAAATCCGCGATCTCCACAAACAAGCTCACCAACTCCTGCAACAAGGCCTTTCCGACCGTAAAATGTTACAAAAGATGTTCGGTGGCGAAAGTTTCTTTGGGGGGTTTACCCGTGGCGAACTATCCCGCATGAACTTGATCCGATCTCTTCTGGAATGGTCGCTTCTATAGACACGCGAGCAATTTTCTCTCACACATATTTTTTAGGAGAACGGGAGTGTTTTCTGAGAATGGCTCAGTTACCTATCCCCAAGACGAGCATGACAAATTCCCAGATGAATACAATCGCCAAAATTGCCTCGAGGTAGAGTAAAACCCGGTCGTTAACGTCAGAATGAGCCATCGTGTAGATCTCGCCGAGTGTATCGAGCCGGTGCCGGATGCTCTCCGACCAGTGGTCCAGCTCGAATAAATTGCACATATGCTTATACTGATTACCTAAGTAAAAATTCCCGATAATTTTAGAAACGTTCTCCAAGTTTTCGAGGATGAACAACATATCATATCGCAGTCGAAGCCATTGGCCGAGTTTCTTGGTTAATTTTCCAAGCGCATTATGGTTCTGGAGAAATGTCTTGCGGATATCATCCTCGGCGAGGTCGAGACGCTGATCCAAGATCCGGTCGAGACAGCGCAGGTTGAGCATTTGATAATTAGCCAACTCCGCTATGAAGAGAGTGTCCTCATAATGATTATGAGGGTCAAAAATTAGACAGCGGTCAAAATCAAAGATGATCAGGTCATTCTGGAGGAAGGAAAAGGGGTGTCCTAAGGTGGAATCCAACTGAGACTGGTGGAGTTTTACGTTTCCGTCAATGCCCATGAGCAAGCTTGCCACTTGTTGAGCATTCTTCTTCACGAATTCCTCGGGAGTCATCCCAAGATCATCTGCAATGCAGAGTACCGTATAGTTTTCTGTCTCGAGGGGATCAAATAAGTAATAATCTTCGTCTACGAAGGGTTTGATTGCCGGGTAAATCTTGTTAAATTGAAGCGTCACCCATTTCTGTAAATCTACTTGCCCGTCTGGAGTGTTGAACGGTAATTTCTGAAATGCCATCAGCTGGTCGAGTGACATATTTTTAAAAGCACATCTTGCTACCACGGAAATTATACCGTCTTCGTAAAGCTTGATCTTCGTGGTTACCAAATGAATGGGGCACTCGGTCCCACAGTCGACCAATGGTAATTCGAGGGCGAGGGGTTTCGGCAAGTAAATGATGGGTGTATCTTTTGATTCGAAGCTTAATACATCGGGTGTGCCTGGAAATACCGCGGTAACCTTTTTGAGGTCGATAAAACGTCCAATTTCCGTCAACCGGATAAATACAATCTCTCCGTTCACGTGAAGGGTCTCCCGCGTTTTTTTTCTACTAATTGCATCACAAAGTGCAACTCTACAAAATAAGAAGGAAATCGGTTAGTTAAAGCTTCATCGGAACCCCACGTTGAACACAATATTCTTTTGCTTGTTTGATGGTAATTTCCCGGAAGTGGAAGATGGACGCCGCGAGAGCAGCATCCGCTTTTCCAATAGTAAACGCTTGGAGAATGTGCTCGAGAGTGCCTGCGCCACCAGAGGCGGTCACGGGCAAATCTGTTGCTTCCTTAAGCATACGCGTGATTTCCAAATCGTATCCAGCCTTGGTGCCATCTGTATCTTTCGATGTGGGCAACAATTCCCCAACTCCAAGACTTTTCGCTTGCTTCGCCCAGAGGACGGCATCCTTACCCGTGGATTTCGTCCCACCATTAATGAGGACGTCAAACCAGTAGAATTTATCTCCATCCTTCACGATGGTCTTCCCTTTTGCTTTCGATGGCGAGTCCACGAAGACGCGCTTGATGTCAATCGCTAACACGAGGCGTTTTGAACCATATTGTTTCGCGATCTCAGCCAATAATTCGGGACGCTTGACCGCGGCGCTATTGAGAGACACCTTCGTTGCGCCGGCATCGAGAATCGCTTGTACGTCTTCTAAGGAAGCGATCCCCCCGCCTACGCAAAAGGGAATGGACAAATTCTTGGCGACTCTCCCCGCGAGGTCCACCATTGTCTTCCGCTTCTCGATTGTTGCGGCGATGTCAAGGAAAACGAGTTCGTCCGCCCCTTCATCTTGATAAAATTTCGCAAATTCTACGGGGTCCCCGGCGTCCCGTATTCCAATGAATTTCACGCCCTTGACGACCCGGCCGCCCTTCATGTCAAGGCAAGGCACGATTTTCTTGTACTCCGGCATATGGAATCGAAAAAGCGGAGAAATTAAAGTTATAGCAAAAAAAATAATAGATGTATATACTCAATTGGCCTAAATCAACACGATTACCACATGTCCGTAGGAATCACTTGTACAACGATTTTCAGGGTACAACGTTGCTTCTTGTCCGTAAGCTCGTAGGTTTGATTAAGCGGATCTATGTTTATGTTCATTTTCTGGTCGATAAATTTGTCATCTCGCCCAGGATCGGCTTCCCTGACTTCGAAGTCAAATTTGACGACTTTTTGCTTGTCATCCACGATCGCGATATAAGACGTGGGATTCGGTTGGGGATCAAAAGTTAGGCCCCTTTTCAGGTGGAAATCCCCTTTATCAGGATAGCGTTTCCCGTTGCATTTAAAATAAAACTCGCCCTTCCCGAAGCTGTCGCCGGACGTTTTAGTAAAGTACGATTGTAAATACACTACTACCAAATAACGAATCATAGCAATTGCACATCCTTTTATGAAAACTAGCAATATGCTTTCCGGGTTTGTTCCCTATAAACGTTCTGAGCAACAATTTCCATCTGTCCGGGAAAAAACAAGCTCGTAAAGCAAAACCCTTTACTGAAATTCTTTCTCCTGAAAGAAGAAAAAAAAGCAGGGAGGATTAAATTTACTATTTTTTAGCTACTTCCTTGCCTAAACTCAGGTATAGGAGAATTGCTGCAGGGATAATTACTAAAGCGGATATACCAAAAATCGTCCGAAATGTGCTGGAAGCTTCCAGATTCGCCCAAGGATTTCCGCCAAATAGCCAAAATAGGAGAGATATCCCGATTAAGAAATAAGTGAATCGTTTCCGCATTGTAACATCCGAGAAGCTTTTCCTGACGAGATATGCGTTAATGATTGTGAGAAGGATGAAAATCCCGGATGCAATGAAAATATACAGGGAATAGTACCATTCCCAAACCGGAACATTATCATTTGTCGGGGGTTCTGTAATCCCCACACCAGAACCAAGGCCGAGCCATCCAATCAGAAAACCACCTATTCCTACTAAGGCTGCGACCACAATCCACAAAACCTGCTTTTGTTTATTTATTTCTGCTTGGGAATACCGGACGATTAAAACGAAGATGAGTAGCAACACTTGGGAAAAGAGTACCGATGCTGCCGTGAGGTTTGCTAGGGTAGCAATTATTTCCGGGATGTCCAATGCTACATACAACACAT
>Ga0299912_10002921_pt1 | contig 14033 bp, 13 predicted proteins | sample RVTome_2_FD_207667 | JGI IMG/M metagenome (GOLD analysis project Ga0299912, IMG submission 207667) | Soil microbial communities from uranium-contaminated site in the Upper Colorado River Basin, Wyoming, United States - RVT95D214 (version 2) ...
AGTCGTGCGGCGCGCAACGCGTCGAACTCAGGTTCTGCCCCGGCCAAGCCCTGCGAGGCCGCGGGCCTGCTCGCCCGCCGCCATCCACGCCGCGGTTCAAGATGCGATCAGAACCCGTAGATGCCGACGCCAATGGCGAAGGCGATGACGCTGAGCACGCTGACGAGCGTGGGCACGATGGCCAGCAGCGTCGCCAGCGTCAGCTGCTTGCCGGTCAGCGCCAGCCCAGCGATGGCCACGACGAGGAACGGGGGCAGGAGGATCAGGAGGAACGTGAACAGGGCGCCTACGCCACCGGCCTCGGAGCCGAGGCCGTGGAGGGCGACGGAGGGCAGGTAGTTCAGCCACGTCATCAGGATGATGAAGGCCATGGCCAAGAGCGAGTAGGTCAAGTGCCCCCTGATGAGGAAGAACAGCGCCGCCAGCGCCAGCAGCGGCTGCAGGGCGATCTTGGCGATGATGATCGCGCCGCCCAGCCCCGGACCCGGGATCTGCGATAGGTCTCCCAGAAGGATCGGCAGATCGGCAAGCCCGCCCATGAATTCGATGATGGCGGCGATCAGCAGCAACAGCCCCGGTCAGCGCGGCGAAGAGAGTTGCGGGGCCGGCGAGCCAGCCACGTTTGCTTCCGTCATGAGCGAGATCCCCCTTCGCCAGCCGCTTGCGCCTTTAAGACGACGTTAGCAAGCCCGTGGGGGCCAAGGCAAACGGGCTCAGGAGCGCAAAGCCAGCCAAGGCAGCCGGAAAAGGCGATGCGGGCAGACCCTAACTGGACAGGATGCTGCTTACGGCGAGGATCGACACGGCCAGCGATAAGGCTCCGCAAAAGACCCAAGCGCGCCGTGTCATGCTGCGCTCGAGGCGCTGCGTCTCGGCCTTGAACGCCTCGAACTCGGCCAGCTTGCGGCTTACCGCCTCGAAGCTCTGGTAGGCGTGGTAGTTGCCGCCGTTGCGCGCCTCGATCTTGTCGAGCCGCGCCTTGAGGTCGCGACAGCTGCGCAGGACCTCGTCGAGCTTCGCCTCTTTTGATCGCTTCTCGCCCTGCCGGTAGGCGTGCCAGCGGTGCTCCTGGTCGGACACGTCCTTCAGCTCGCCGACCTTGCCGGTGAGCTGGCCGAGGTCGCGCGACAGGAGACGCACGGTCGCCTGCAACTGCTCGAGCTTGCTCGCCGTCTCGGCGACGAAGCTGTCGCGCGCGATGAGCGGCACGGACGAGGAGATGCCGTAGCGGATTTCGGGGGCGCTAGGTTCGAGCACACTTTTGGTCAGCAGTGAGGGCAGAGCCCTGCGGTCATCAACTCTCAGCACGACGCCACGCCTCCCACGCGGAAACAAGAACCCGCACCGGTGATCGCCGGTGCGCCAACTCAGGCAAGTGTCATCAATCGCGCGCCATCCCGCGGTGCGCAGATCCTCGCTCTTCGCACAGAAGAACGATGCTGCGCAGCCATGTTAGGCCGCAACGGCGGTAGCAAGATTTCTCTTGGACTTTAGTTTTTGAACTATAACTCAGCCAACGAACGCTGGCTAGTATCGAGCGGCGCAAATCGTTGTCGAAAGGCGAAAGTTTTGTGCAGCGTTTGAAGGGTCGAGGCGTGCGCGCGGCTTACCCTCGCTCACCTGTTCACCGCCTGCATGGACGAGGCGGCGTAGCGTTCGCCGGCGGCCGCGTGCTTGGGAAATATATCTTCGATCCGCTTCAGGTCGGCCGGCGTCAGCGTGACAGCGAGCGAGCCGATGTTCTGCGCCACGTAGTGCGGCCGCTTGGTTCCGGGGATCGGCACAATGTCCTCGCCATGCGCAAGAACCCAGGCGAGGGCGAGCTGCGCCGGCGTGCAGCGCTTCTGCTCGGCGATCTCGGTGACGGCGACGACTAGGTCTAGGTTCTTCTGGAAATTCTCACTCTGGAAGCGCGGCGCGCTGCGCCGGTAGTCGCTGGGCTCGAGATCGTTCACGGATTTGATCTGGCCGGTGAGGAAGCCACGTCCGAGCGGACTGTAGGCGACGAAGCCGATGCCAAGCTCGCGCAGCAGGGGCAGGATTTCCTCCTCGGGCTCGCGGCTCCACAGCGAATACTCGGTTTGCAGGGCGGTGATCGGATGCACGGCATGCGCGCGTCGGATGGTGCCGGGCGCGGCCTCCGACAGGCCGAGGTGGCGAATTTTGCCTTCCTTCACCAGCTCCGCCATGGCGCCGACCGTCTCCTCGATCGGTGTATTGGGGTCGACGCGGTGCTGATAGTAGAGGTCGATCGTATCGACGCCGAGCCGCTTGAGGCTCGCCTCGCAGCACTGGCGGACGTACTCAGGTCTGCCGTCGACGCCGAGGATCACTCCGTCACTGCCACGCACGAAGCCGAACTTGGTAGCGAGGATCACGCCATCGCGGCGGTCGCGGATGGCGCGCCCGACCAGCTCTTCGTTGGCGCCGCGCCCATACATGTCTGCGGTATCGAGAAAATTGATGCCGAGGTCGAGCGCTTGGTGAACCGTGGCGATCGATTCCGCTTCGCTGCCGCCGGCGTAGAAGTCCGACATGCCCATGCAGCCGAGACCGAGGGCGGAAACCCTCAAGCCACCAAGTTTGCGATACTGCATGGCGATGATCTCCCTGTTGGGTGCGCGTGCGAGGAGCGGAGCCCCTGGCGCGTTCTTGAAGTGCCCAAGACAATAGGAACGCCGCCGCCCGCTTGTAAGTCGGCAGCGGCATTTTGGCGGCACACCTGGAGCTGGCTCCAGTCGATCAGCCCACTTGCCCTCGGTGGCGCAGGAAATGATCGGCCAGTACGATGGCCATCATCGCCTCGCCGATGGGCACGGCGCGAATGCCGACACACGGGTCATGGCGCCCCTTGGTAACGATGTCCGTCTCGGCGCCGAGCCGGTCGATGGTCTTGCGCGGAGTCAAAATCGACGAGGTCGGCTTGACGGCGAAGCGGCAGACGATCGGCTGGCCCGTAGAGATGCCGCCGAGGATGCCGCCGGCGTGATTGGTGAGGAAGCACGGCTCGCCATCGTGGCCCATGCGGATCTCGTCGGCATTTTCCTCACCCGAGAGCGTGGCGGCTGCCATTCCGGCGCCGATCTCGACGCCCTTCACGGCGTTGATACTCATCATCGCCGATGCGAGGTCCTGGTCGAGCTTGCCGTATATGGGCGCTCCCCAGCCGGCCGGGACGCCCTCGGCCACCACTTCGATCACTGCGCCGATGGACGAGCCCGACTTGCGCACGCTGTCGAGGTAGTCGGCCCAGGCGACGGCGGTTGCGGCATCGGGGCAGAAGAATGGGTTGGCGTCGACCGCCTCCCAGTCCCACAGCGAGCGGTCGACGGGCATATTGCCGATCTGCACCAGCGCGCCGCGGATAGTGACGCCGGCGATGATCTTGCGCGCGACCGCGCCGGCGGCGACACGCATCGCCGTCTCACGCGCCGAGGAGCGGCCGCCGCCGCGATAGTCGCGAATGCCGTACTTCTTCCAGTAGGTATAGTCGGCATGGCCGGGGCGGAACTTGTCGTTGATCTCGCTATAGTCCTTCGAGCGCTGATCGACGTTGCGGATGACGAGCGAGATCGGCGTGCCGGTCGTCACCTGTCGGCCTTTGTCGTCGGCGAAGACGCCGGACAGGATCTCGACCTCGTCGGGCTCCTGGCGTTGGGTCGTGAAGCGCGACTGACCCGGCCGGCGCTTGTCGAGGAACGTCTGGATGTCGGAGGCTTGCAGCGGCAGTCCGGGTGGGCATCCGTCGACGACGCAGCCGATCGAGGGCCCATGGCTTTCCCCCCATGTCGTGACACGGAACAGATGACCGAAGGTGTTGTGGGACATCGCGTTCTCGGGGTTAGTCGGCAGTTCGCGCAGCACCGTGCGGGGTGCGCGTGCAACTTGATGGCCGTGGCAGTTGTGCCAGTCTTAGGAGTGCAAGCGCAGACCTGCAAGGGCTCATCCCGGCAAAGCCCGTGACAACATCTCGCGACGCAGTTTATGTGAGCGCAAGTACTGCGTCGCGAGGCGCGACAAGCTGCACGGAGACAGCACGAGAGAGGACGGTTGCAACAGCGATGCGCGATCTTTCCTGCAATACCGCCATTGGGCGGAAAACCGCCGGTTGCCATCAGGCATTGGCCTTGGGACCACAGGTTTCGCAACGTTTCTGAGCTTCAAGGGCGTAGATCCGCCGGTCGCGTGTCGCAAGCACACTATGCGTCACGGGGAGGCCGCTTGCGGTCGTGCCCGAACATAGCCCGCTCCTCGGCGGCCTGAGCAACCGTCGCCGAGCGGCTGACTACGAAGCGAGGGAAGAGCTGGAGCAGCCGCTGCTTCGGCTCTTCTCTTTCTCTACAGTGCGTCAGATCCAGGACATGCCGTCGCGACGCAAGATGAGCACGCGATCCTGCGGCACGATGAGTTCGGGCACGGTCGCGACGTCCAATCCGTAGAGATGTCCGCGCAGCACCCGGCTGATGCCGCCGTGGGCGGCGACGACGGTGTCCCGCTCGATGCTTCGCAGCCAGCCGACCGAGCGCAGCATCAGATCCTCGTAGCTCTCCCCGCCGCGCGGGCGCCAGCGGAAGGCGTCGAGCGCGCGCGCCGCGAGGCCCGAGGCATCGACCCCGGGGATCTCGTCGGCGAGAATGCCCTGCCAGTGACCGTAATGGATCTCCTTCAGGCGCTCGTCGAGCGTGTACGCCACGGGGGCCAGGCCCATGGCCGTGCGCATGATCTCCATGGTCTCGCGCGCCCGCAGCAGCGGGCTGGCGACAAAGTCGGCTTGCGCGATTGCGGGAAGCATCGCGCACAACGCCTCGCCGTTGCGCTTCGCCTGGGCGCGGCCCTTCGTGTTCATGGGCACGTCGGCCTGGCCCTGGTAGCGCGATTGCGCGTTCCAGTCCGTCTCGCCGTGGCGAATGATGTAGATGGTCACATCGGCGCGCATCGCGTCAGCTACGCCTTGTCGGCTCAGGCGTCGTCGCCCTTGGCCACCGTGATGTCGGGAGCTTCCTCGTTCTTCATGCCCTGCACGTGATAGCCGGCATCGACGTGGTGCACCTCGCCCGTCACGGCGCGCGACAAATCCGACAATAAATAAAGACCGGCGGCGCCGACCTCCTCGATGGTCACGGTCCGCCGCAGGGGCGAATTGTACTCGTTCCATTTGAGAATGTAGCGGAAGTCGGCGATGCCGGAGGCGGCCAGCGTTTTGATCGGTCCGGCGGAGATGGCGTTGACGCGGATGCCCTGCTTGCCGAGATCGGCCGCGAGGTAGCGCACGCTCGCTTCCAGTGCGGCCTTGGCGACGCCCATCACATTATAATGCGGCATCACCTTCTCGGCGCCGTAGTAGGTGAGCGTGAGCATGGAGCCGCCGGGCGGCATCATCTTCTCGGCGCGCGAGGCGAGCGCGGTGAACGAGTAGCAGGAGACGAGCATCGTCTGCGTGAAGTTCTTTTCCGTCGTGTCGACGTAGCGTCCGTCGAGCTCGTTCTTGTCGGAGAAGGCGATGGCGTGGACGAAGAAGTCGAGCCGCCCCCAGACGCGCTGCAGCTCGGCGAAAACAGCGTCCATCGATGCGGCATCGTTGACGTCGCATGGCAGGATGAGCTGCGACCCCAGTTCGCCGGCGAGCGGACCGACCCGCTTCTTCAAGGCATCGCCCTGGTAGGTGAAGGCGAGCTCAGCGCCCTGGGCCGCGGCGGCCCGGGCGATACCCCAGGCTATGGAGCGATTGTTGGCTAACCCCATGATAAGGCCTCGCTTGCCAGCCAATAGGTTGCCTTTGGCAACCCCTGCGCTCGGCATCGGCTCCGTCATGGGCATGTCTTCCTTATCACCCTGCTACGTTCGGCGCGCATCCTACACAAATGGATTGTTGGGTCCAGATGGCGCTCACGAGACGGGAGATGCAAGGAAGATACTGAATAAGCCGGGGGAGGCCGGCCGTTGCCAGGGGAAGGCAGGGCTAAGCCGGCAAAGGCTAGCTTTAGCCGTCAAGCTGCCAGCGTCCGCTCGGCAGGCGGCAGGCGATGCCTTCCTGCTTTTTGGTGTTCTTGCCGGTGGTCATCAGGACGACCAGATGCCGGCAGATTTTGCCGCCGCCGTCCTTGAAGGATGCCGTCGGCTGTACGATACCGGATAAACGTCCGTGCCAGCGGCGCCAGACGTAGGTCTTGCCGTCGCCGACTTCCGACAGTGCGAACTGAATGCGCTCCAGCGCCGCGATCTCGTCGGCCTCGTCGAGCTGGTGGGGAGGGACGGCTATGTCTACCGTACTGGCAGCTGCGCCGGGAAGCGGCAGTGGAGCTGGAGCATTGGCCGGAGCAGGCGTCGGGTAGACGCGTGTCTCCCACTGGCCGCTGCGGTCATGTTGGCTATTACCGCCAAAGGCCGCGGTAGAGCCGAGGACTATCTGACCGGCAAGCACGAAGCCAATGGTGACAACGGCTGCAAGCGTTACTAAGGAGGGATGCGAACTCATGACGCTTCACTCGATGCTGATGACGCTACGTTCCGCCACAGGCGGGCATGACCTTCATGCAGTATGACCTCGCTTGGTTAAGACCGACTGAAGAGGTGTGCCGGTTGTGCCAAGCGGATGCGGCGTGAAACGAGGAATTTACGATTGAGCAACGATCTGCCCGCTGCCACCGAGTCTGATGTGAAAGTCGAGCCCGGCGACTTCGCTGCGGCGGCGGAGCCGTTCGTGCTGTTTCAATCCTGGCTAAAGGATGCCGAGCGGCACGAGCCCAACGACCCCAATGCGATGGCGCTGGCCACCGTCGATAAGGCGGGGCAGCCGAATGTGCGCATGGTGCTCTTGAAGGCGCTTGATCCGGCCGGTACCGTCGACCGCGGCTTCGTCTTCTTCACCAATTACGAGAGCGCCAAAGGCCGGGAGCTGATCGCCAATCCACGTGCGGCGCTCGACTTCCATTGGAAGAGCTTGCGCCGTCAGGTGCGCGTGCGCGGCACCGTCACGCAGGTCGTCCCCGAGGAAGCCGATGCCTATTTCGCGACGCGCCCTCGCGGAGCGCAGATCGCCGCATGGGCATCGCAGCAGTCGCGCCCGCTCGAAAGCCGCTTCGCGTTGGAGAAGGCGGTGGCGGTGCAGGCGGCAAAGCATCTCGTCGGCGCGGTGCCGCGGCCACCCTGCTGGTCTGGCTTTCGCGTCACCCCGCTGGAGATCGAGTTTTGGCATAGCCGGCTGTCGCGACTGCACGAGCGGGTTGTCTTTCGCCGCGACACAGCCGGCGGTGATTGGCGCAAGACCCGCCTCTATCCCTAGGCGCCTTAAGCCATCGCCGAGGCGCGACTTGACCCCGATAGTGCGGCCGGGCAAACCCAATTGCGGGGCCGCCGCGAACGATGGAAATCGATGCCCACGAGCGCAAACGTCAAGCGCAAGACCCTGGTGCTGACCGGCGCCTCGCGCGGCATCGGCCACGCGACAGTGAAGCGATTTGCCTCCTCCGGCTGGCGCGTCATCACCTGCTCGCGGCACGGCTTCCCGGAGAAGTGCCCGTGGGAGATGGGGCCCGAGGATCACGTGCAGGTCAACCTCGCCGATCCAGCCGACACGCTACGCGGCATCGCCGACCTCAAAGCGCGGCTGCAGGATCAAGGTTCGCAGCTCAATGCGCTGGTCAACAACGCGGCCATCAGCCCCAAGGAGGCGGGCGGATCGCGGCTCTCGTCGCTGGAGACCGCGATCGACGATTGGCAGCGCGTGTTCCAGGTCAACTTCTTCGCCCCGATCATGCTGGCGCGCGGACTATTGGATGAGCTCGAGCGCGCGCGCGGCGCCGTGGTCAATGTCACCTCTATTGCGGGTAGCCGCGTGCATCCCTTCGCCGGATCGGCCTATGCGACGTCCAAGGCCGCGCTGATGGCGCTGACGCGTGAGATGGCCGCCGACTTCGGACCGCGGGGCATCCGCGTCAATGCCATTTCGCCGGGCGAGATCGATACGCCGATCCTATCGCCAGGCACCGGCAAGATTGTCGAGGAGCAGATCCCCATGCAGCGCCTCGGCGAGCCCGAGGAGGTTGCGAAGGCCATCTATTTTCTGTGCAGCGATCAGTCGAGCTACGTGCATGGCGCGGAGCTGCATATCAACGGCGGCCAGCACGTTTGAGGGCGCCCAGACCGCCGCGGCGCACCCCCGATGCGCACGTTCCGGCCGCGCCAGCGCCTTTCTGTGGGCAGGCGCTGTTTTTCGCCCGATTCTACGTTATTCTTCGCCGCAAGAGGAAGCTCGCGCGCGCGCGGGTAAGACGCGCAGGCCCCCATGATCACCCGCAGCAGATCGTACATTCCGGCGCAAGCAACGTCCGGCCCCGCTGCCGCGGAGCGTGACGACGCATGAGGCCGCCGCCGCCGCTGGGCCCCTCCTTCTTTGCCCGCTGGACCAGCCGCATCGCCGTCTTCTCGGTGGTGCTTCTGGCGACCGCCACGTTCCTGCACCGCCTGTTCTCGCTGCCGACGCCGATTGCGCTCAATCTGGCGAGTGTGGCGTTCACCGGCGGGTTGCTGGCGCTGGCCATGGCCGTCGCGGCGACCGCCGGCATCTGGCGTACGGGACGACCGGGCACGGCGCGGGTGGTGTTTGCAATGCTCGTCAGCCTCGGCTTGCTCCTGTGGCCGCTGGCCTACCTGCCGAGCTTGGAGTCGCTGCCAAATATCAACGACGTGACGACCGACACGGTGACCCCGCCGCAGTTCGTCGAGGTCGCTAAGCAGCGGCCACGCGGCGCCAATCCGGTCGCCTATCCCGGCGCCGTCTTCGCCAACAAGCAGGCAGCAGCGTATCCGGACATCAAATCCATTGAAATCGATCGTTCGACGGATGAAGTGTTCGAGCTGGCGCTCGATGCGGTACGCCGGCTCAAGTGGGACATCGTGAACCAGGAAATTCCCGATCTCGAGTCGCGGCGACCGGGCCTCATCGAGGTGGCGGACCGCACGCCCATCGTCGGATTCTACGACGACGTGGTGATCCGAGTGGCAGGCGATGGCAAGCACGCGAAGGTCGACGTGCGCTCGGCCTCGCGCTACGGCTCGCACGACCTCGGACGCAACGCCGAGCGCATCCGCCAGCTCCTCAAGGATATCGTCGTGCGGCTCGAATCCGTGGTGCCGGCAGCGCACGGCGAGGACGCCGATGAGGCGAAGCCGAGCGTCAAAGAGGAACAGCAGCGCAGTCGGCGTTCGCGGGGTCGTCGCAGGCGATAAGTCCGCGCTCGGCTAGGTGCTCGATGTGCGCGCGCAGCGACATCATCGCAGCGTCGACCACGTCCTTGTCCAGATCGCGGTAGATCACCGGCAGCAGCTTGCGCACCGTGTTTGCACCCTTGCGCACGGCTTCGAGGATTGCCTGCTCGCGCCAGCGGCGGTGCAGCAGATAGGCCTTCACCGTGCGTCGCGGCTCGGTGACGGCGCCGCCGTGCCCCGGCAGCAGCATGGCGTCCTGGCGCTGGAGCAGGACCTCAAGCGAGCGCAGGTAATCGGCTATGTGCCCTTCGGGCGGGGCGATGACCGAGGTGTTCCATGCCATCACGTGATCGCCCGAAAAGACGATCCGCCGATCATCAAGGGCAAAGCACAAGTGGTCGGGCGCGTGGCCGGGCGTGTGCAGCACATCGAGCTGCCAGTCGCCGCCCTCGACCTTGTCGCCGCTCTTGAGGGACACATCCGGTGCGTAGTTGCGGCCGATGTACTCGGCGCCTTCGCTGTCGCTGCCTGCAGGAAGCGAGGCGCGCGGGAAGCCGTAGGTTTTGGCGCCCGTTGCGGCCTGCAGCGCCGGGACACCGTCGACGTGATCGCGGTGCGCGTGCGTGATCAGAATGTGCGTGATTGGGCGTCCGGCCGCGGCCGCGAGGATGGCGCGTAAGTGCGCCTCGTCCGCAGGTCCTGGATCGATCACTGCGAGTGCGGAGTGCCCGACAAGATATGCGTTGGTGCCCTTGAAGGTCAGCGGGCCCGCATTGGGCGCGACAAGGCGCGCCACGCCGTCGGCCATGTCGTCGGGTGCGCCGTAGACGAACTGCATTGCGGTGTCGAACTTCAAACTTTCGCTCATGCCGGTATGGGGTGGGGTTTCGATTATGCGAGGAATGCCGCGCAGCGCGCCTCCTGGCGTGAGGCGCGATCTTATAGGTCATGGCGCTGCGAGGGAACGCTTCCGCCCTTTTGAGGATTTTTTGCTTAGTTCCAGTCGGGGTGCAAGATGGTGCACGGACCGGAATCCGCCAAGCGCCGAGGCATGCAAAGCGCGACGGCGTCGCTTATCGGCCTCGCCGGCATCGGACTTGTGGTGGCGCTTGTCGCCTTTGCCGTGTCGCCACCCTCCGGTGAGGTGACGAGATCGCCAATCAGCCTCGAGAAAGTGGTGCCGAATACGCCTCCACCCGTGCGGACGGAATAATTCAGTTACCGAGAAGGGGCAGTATCAGCCCATGAAAATCGCCCAGATCGCCCCACTGATCGAGAGCGTGCCGCCCCGCTACTATGGCGGAACCGAGCGTGTCGTCTCCTACCTGACGGAAGCGCTAGTCGCCCAGGGTCACGACGTCACGCTATTTGCCAGTGGCGATTCGATGACCGCCGGGGCGCTCGTCGCCTGCGCGCCCGGCGCCCTACGGCTAAATCGCGCAGACAGCGATCCGATAACTCACTACATGATCATGCTCGACCGCGTGCGCCAAATGGCACCGCAGTTCGACATTCTGCATTTCCATATCGACCAGTTCCATTTTCCGATCTTCCGTCCCATCGCCGAACAGACCGTCACGACTCTGCACGGCCGCCAGGATCTACCCGACCTCGCCCGGCTGTATGCCGCGTTTCCTGATATGCCGCTCGTTTCGATCTCGAATGCGCAGCGCAAGCCGATCCCCGGTGCTAACTTCTCGGCAACGATTCATCACGGGCTGCCCGCCGATTTGCACCCGCCATCGTTCGAAGCGCATGGCGGCTATCTCGCATTCCTCGGGCGCATCTCGCCCGAGAAGCGCGTTGACCGCGCCATCCAGATCGCTAGGGCAGCTGGGCTGCCATTGAAGATCGCCGCCAAGGTCGATCGCGTCGATGAGGAGTACTTCAACAGCGCGGTGAAGCCGCTGCTAGTACAGCCGGGGATCGAGTTCGTCGGCGAGATCAATGAACAGCAAAAGACGCGCTTCCTCGGCGAGGCGCTAGCTCTGCTCTTTCCCATCGACTGGCCGGAGCCATTTGGCCTCGTCACTATCGAAGCGATGGCGTGCGGCACGCCGGTGCTCGCCTTCGCCGAGGGCTCGGTGCGCGAGGTAATCGATGACGGCGTAACGGGTGCAGTTATCACCTCAATGGACGAGTCACCGGCTGCCTTGTCAAGGATCCTGGCCATCGAGCGGCGCAACGTGCGCCGTCGCTTCGAGGAGCGCTTCACGGCCGTGCGCATGGCTGCCGACTACGTTGCCGTTTACCAAAAGCTGCTGGTCTCACGCCCTGCGGCAAGCTGCGGGCTGCCGCAGCGGGCGCGGCCTGCGTCACAGTCGGAAACGGCTCTTGGCTAGGCAGCCGCAAGGTGCCAATCAGGAGACGTGACCTCGCCGGAGGTTGGGGAGGGCGTCGATGATCGAAGTGCAGCGCAAAGTCCAACCGACATCGCCCGCCGTGACTCCTGCGGACGAACGCTTCGATATTGCCGCCTCCGAGATCAGCTCGCGCCCGCGCAACGCGCTGAAGTCCGACGACACGTTTGCGGTCATCGATGCGCACGGCGACCTCAATGCTGATGGCGCCGGTTCCGACGGGCTGTTTCATGCCGATACGCGGTTTCTTTCACACCTGCGCCTGACGGTCATGGGAGTAGACCCGCTGCTGCTCGGCTCCAGCTTGGCGCAGGACGGCACGTACCTGCACGCCGATCTGACGAACCCAGATATTTTTCGCGACGGTCGCCTCGTCCTGGCCAAGGATCAGGTGCACATCGAGCGGACGCTGTACGTGCATAAGGGGCAGCTGCGGCAGCGCGTGATGCTGAGCAACTACGGCTCCGACGAGCTCATACTTCCCGTCGCTCTGACCTTTGACAACGATTTTGCCGACATCTTCGAGGTACGCGGCATCGTGCGGGTGCGGCGGGGAACGAAGACGCACGAGGTCCGCAGTACGTCGGAAGTTGCCATCACCTATGTCGGCCTCGATCACGAGACGCGTGTAACGCGGATCTCGTTTTCCCCCGCGCCGAAATCCCTGAGCGCGGCGGTTGCCACGTATGTTCTTACTCTCCCCGCCAAGTCGCGCGCGATTCTCGAGATCGACGTCGGCTTCGGTGTGCGGTGCGAATCGGGTCGCCAGCGCCGCACGTTTCTCACCGGGCTCGTCACGGCCCGTCGCGCGTTCGCCCATAAGCTCGAGCGGCATGCGGGTATCGAAACGGGCAGCTCCGACCTCAACGCGGTGCTGCGTCGCTCGGCCGCCGACTTGTCGATGCTGATGACCGACACGGAGCGCGGTCCCTATCCCTACGCCGGAATCCCCTGGTTCTCGACCGTGTTCGGGCGCGACGGGCTTATCACCGCGCTGGAGATGCTGTGGCTCGACCCCGACCTTGCTCGTGGCGTCTTGCAGTTTCTTGCCGCGCACCAGGCGGTGTCCCGCGACGCCGCCTCCGACGCCGAGCCCGGCAAGATCCTTCACGAGCTGCGCCGCGGCGAGATGGCTGCACTCAAGGAAGTGCCGTTCGGCGCCTACTACGGCAGCGTCGATTCTACGCCGCTGTTCGTCCTCCTAGCCGGGCACTATTGGCAGCGGACAGGCGATGGGCAGCTCTTGCGCGAGCTGTGGCCGAACATTGAAGCGGCGCTGCGCTGGATGGACGCCGACGGCGACCGCGACGGAGACGGGTTCATCGAATACTGCCGCGCGTCGCCGTCGGGGCTAGTCAACCAGGGCTGGAAGGATTCAGGCGATTCCATCTTCCACGCTGATGGCACTCTCGTCCGCGGCCCGGTCGCCATCGTCGAGGTGCAGGCCTATGCCTACGAGGCGAGGACGCTCGCTGCACGCGCCGCGCACCACCTCGGGTTCGACGGCCGCGCCAACGAACTCCGGCAACAGGCGCAAGCCTTAAAAGAGCGCTTCGAGGCAGCGTTTTGGTCGGACGAGCTCGGTAGTTATGCGATCGCGCTCGATGGCGACAAGCGCCCCTGCCTGGTGTCAGCCAGCAATGCTGGACAAGTGCTGCACTCGGGCCTCGCCACCGGCGCGCACGCCGCCGCGGTCGCCGATCGGATGCTGTCGCCTTCGCTATTTTCCGGATGGGGTGTGCGCACCGTGGCCGACCGAGCTATCCGTTACAATCCGATGTCCTACCACAACGGTTCCATCTGGCCGCACGACAACGCGCTGATCGGCGCGGGTCTCGGCGTGTGCGGCCGCCGCGAGGGCGTCGACCGGTTGTTGAAGGGCCTCCTCGATGCTGCGATGCTCATGGATCAGCACCGCCTACCCGAGCTGTTCTGCGGCTTCCCCCGTCGCCACGGCCGGGGACCCGTGCTTTACCCCGTCGCTTGCTCGCCGCAGGCCTGGGCGAGCGGCGCGCTGTTTTACCTGCTGCAGTCGCTGCTCGGGCTCAGCATCGACGGGCAACACCGCACGCTGCGCTTCGAGCGGCCGCTCATTCCCCACTGGCTGGGCCACGTGGAGCTGACAAAGCTCGCGGTCGGCAGTGCTCGCGTCTCGGTGCGACTGACGCGCGGCACGCGCGGGCAAGCCGAGCTCACCGTGCTGGCCAATGACGGCGGCGCTGCGATCGAACTCGTTAACGGCGATTCCTCCAGCGGGGCGTGAAGCTTCCTTCGCGAAAGAGGAACTCGCCTCCCGCGAGGTCGCGGATCGGCGCCGACGGGCGGCGCAGCCGGTCGTTGCGCGGCCGAACGCGATACTCTTCTTCGACCATCCCTCGCTCCCGGTATTCCACAGCAGCAGCTCCTCGAGCTGCCCGTGGCGGAACACTGCCGGCTTTTGCGAGGGCGGAGAACGCCGATGGGGTT
>Ga0299912_10002922_pt1 | contig 14032 bp, 12 predicted proteins | sample RVTome_2_FD_207667 | JGI IMG/M metagenome (GOLD analysis project Ga0299912, IMG submission 207667) | Soil microbial communities from uranium-contaminated site in the Upper Colorado River Basin, Wyoming, United States - RVT95D214 (version 2) ...
TGGATGACGTCGCGGTTCTTGCCGCGCAAGCCTTCCAGTTCGTCGACCTGATCCTGCAGGGTGGCGAGCCGGGTTTCCAGCAACTCGGTGATCCCGACCACGACGTCTTCCACACCGGCCTGGGTGGATTCGCTCACCAAAACCTGCTTGTAGGGGATCAGTTCCTGGGTCAGCGCCGCTTCCAGTTCGGGCAGGCGGCTTTTCGCCAGCAGGGCAGGATCGTTCTTCACCTTGGCAACCAGCGCCTTCTGGGCCGAGACCGGATAGACCTGGCTGGCTGGCAGGTCGAGCAATGCCGCGCTGCTGACCACTTGCCGGGCGATGACGGCGTCGACTTCGGCTGGCGATTTGAGGTCGTCCCACAGGCCGTCGATCTTGTTCAGCACCACCAGCCGGGCCCGGCTGGCACCCTGCACCGGGGCGATGTAATGACGCCAGATTTCGATGTCGGACTTGGTGACACCGGTGTCGGCGGACAGCAGGAACAGCACCGCATGGGCGCTGGGCAGCATGTTGAGCGTCAGCTCGGGCTCGGTGCCGATGGCGTTGAGTCCCGGCGTGTCGAGGATCACCAAGCCCTGCTTCAGCAGCGGATGCGGAAAGTTGATCAGCGCGTGGCGCCAGCGCGGAATGGCAATGCTGCCGTCGCGTTCCAGGCCGCGCGCGGTTTCCGCATCGTCCGGATTGACCAGGCCGAATGCTTCGGCGGTGGCGGCGTCGACGTCGAGGGTGTCGGCCAGCCGCATCAGGGTCGCGCTCATTTCCTCGGCGGAATCGAGGTCGAGCGGAAATTCGGTCCAGGCGCCCGGATCGCGCTTGAAGTCGGAAATGCTGCCGTCCCGGGTCTTGGTGTCGATCGGCAGCAGGCGCAGCGAGGGACGCAGGAGCGGGGTGTAATACAGCTCGGTGGGGCACATGGTGGTGCGCCCGGCAGAGGACGGCAGCACGCGCTGCCGGTAGTCGGAAAAGAAAATCGCGTTGATCAGTTCGGATTTGCCGCGCGAAAACTCGGCGACAAACGCCACGTTCAGGGTGTCTTCCTGCAGGCGGCCCAGCAGCTGGTTCAGCCGCATCTCCGAGTCGGCATCGCCCAGTTCCTGGGTGGACAGCCAGTCGCGCAGCGCCTCGACGCGCACATAAACGGCGTCGCGCCAGGCGCTGTAGTGTTCGAACTCGTCGACCAGGGTAGAGGATTTCATGGGGCGATTCGCCGGCTAAGGGACCCTAGTTTAACGACAGGTGCGTGACAAACTTGATTCCTGCACACCGGGCTCAGCGCTGGCAGACAGGACAGTAAAAGCTCGCGCGCTGTCCCTGCACGATACGGCGGATCGGCGTTGCGCAAACTTTGCACGGCAGCCCCGCGCGATCGTAGACGCGCGTCTGCAGCTGGAAATAGCCCAGTTCGCCGTCGCTCGCGACGTAATCGCGCAGCGAACTGCCGCCTGCGGCAATCGCCGCTGCCAGCACCCGCTTGATCGCCTCCACCAGCCGTGCGCAGGCCGGACGGCTGAGGCGGCGGGCGGCGGTGGCGGGGCGGATGCCGGCATGGAACAGCGATTCCGACGCGTAGATGTTGCCGACGCCGACCACCACCTGCGCATCCATGATGACATGCTTGATGGCGGCGCTGCGGCGCTGGCATTGCGCGTGCAGGTAGGCGGCGTCGAATGCCGGGGTCAAGGGCTCCGGCCCCAGGTGCGCCAGCAGCGGATGCCGCGACACGTCGTCGGTCCACAGCACGGCGCCGAAACGGCGGGGATCGCGCAGCCTCAGCGTGGTGCCGTCGTCGAACAGCCAGTCGACGTGGTCGTGCAGCGCGGCGGGCTCGCCGGGTTCGATAAAGCGCAGGCTGCCCGACATGCCCAGGTGCACGATCTGCGTGGCGGCGCCGAAGTCGAACAGCAGGTATTTGCCGCGCCGCTCGAGTGCCTTGAGCGGCAAGCCCGCCAGCCGGGATTCGAGGTCGTCCGGCACCGGCCAGCGCAGGCGCGGGTTGCGCACCACGATGCGCCTGAGCGTGCGGCCCCGCAGGCGCGGCAGCAGGCCTTGGCGGGTGGTTTCGACTTCGGGCAATTCGGGCATGGGGTGGGGCTCGCGTTGCGAGAGTGGGGCGACAGTATGCACGGCCTGCTAGGTTTTGCTCCCGCAAGCAGGAACCGAACCGATACACTGCGATTCTATATTCAAGTGTTTGATCCCCCGAAGCTTTCCCCTGGTCTCGACTATGCGATTTTCCCTGCTGCTGGTGATGCTGCTCAGCAGCGTGGCTTCGGCTTCGGATCCGTTCATGGTGATGACGCGCACCCTGCCGTCGCCGGCGGCCGAGCTGCGCCCCGCATCGGCATGCGATGCGACGGCGGTTGCCGGCACGCTCACGCTGGCGCACGCGGTCGAACGGGCGCTGTGCGCCAATCCCGCCACCCGCAGCGCCTGGCTCACGGCGCGGCTGCGTGCCGCCGAACTGGGACAGGCGCAAAGCGCCTATCTGCCCGACCTATCCTTCAGCGCCCGCCTGGCGCGCAACGGCGACGGGCTGCTGACGACCGAGCGCACCGCCTGGCAACTCGGGCTGGACGCGCAATACCTGCTGTATGACTTTGGCGGGCGCACGGCCCGCCGCGACGCTGCCGAAGCCTTGCTGGCCGCCGCGCGCGCCAGCCACGACGCCAGCGTGCGCGTGCTGTACCTGCAAACCGTCACCGCCTATTTCAGCCTCGCCACCGCACAGGGCGCAGTGGAGGCTGCGCGCGAGGCGGAAGCATCGGCGCTGGAGGCTTTGAAGGCCGCCTCGGCGCGGGTGGCGGCGGGCACGGGGATTCCGGTCGACCGGCTGCAGGCGAAAACGGTCCATACCCAGCGCCAGATCGAGCGCATTCGCGCCGAGGGTGAAGCCGCGCGGCTCAGGGGCGAGCTGGCGGCCTTGATGGGCGACGTCGGCCAGACGGCGTGGTCGCTGGCGCAAGACGAGGCCGCGTTCAACCAGGCGCTCGATCTCGCCCGCGCGGTTGACGCGCTGATCGACGCGGCGCGCAACCGCCGGCCGGAATTTCGCGAGGCCGAAGCCACGCTGCTGGCACGCGAAGCGGGCGTGCGCAGCGCCGAGGCGGCGGGCAAGCCAAGGCTGTCGGCCTTTTTCGAAAGCGGTCGGCAGGACAGCGGCAGCCTGGTCGCCAACAGTTCCGGTGTGGGGGTCAATCTGACGATTCCGCTGTTCACCGGCTATCGCAGCACCTACGAGATTGTCGCGGCGCAAACCCAGGCCGAGCTGGCGCGGGTCGAGCGCGATCGCGTGGCCAACCAGGTGGCGCTCGAGGTGTGGCGTGCGTATTACCGCCTGCAGAGCGAAACCGAGGCGGACAGCCGCAGCGCCGATCTGGTGGAAAGCGCGGCAGCGGCAGAAAGACTGGCGCTCGGGCGCTATCGGGCGGGGCTCGGCATCCTGCTCGACGTGCTGACGGCGCAGGCGAATCTGGCGCAGGCGCGCCAGTCCCAGCTGCAGACACGGTTGGGCTTGCGGGTGGCGCGTGCCGAACTGGCGCAGGCCATGGGCGAACTGAGCTGGGACTGGATGGAACCGGAAGGGATGCAATGAAAAAAACAGGGATGGTTGCCGTGCTGTTCATCGCGGTCGCTGCAGGCGGCTGGTGGTGGAACAGCCGGGACAAGGCGGCCGAGCCGCAATACCGCACCGAGGCGGTGGACCGCGGCGACATCAGCGCCCAGGTGTCGGCCAACGGCACCCTCAACCCGGTCGTCCTAGTCAACGTCGGCACCCAGGTGTCGGGCACGGTGCGCCGCATCGAGGCCGACTTCAACCAGCAGGTGAAGGCCGGGCAGGTGCTGGCCGAACTCGATCCGGCGCTGTTCCAGGCGGCCCTGGCGCAAAGCAGGGCCAATCTCGCCAACGCGCAGGCGCAGCTGGCGTTGGCCGAGGCCAATGCGGTGCGCATGCAGACGCTGTTCGCGCAGGAATACGTATCGCGCCAGGAACTGGATCAGGCGCTGGCGGCGCGTGCCCAGGCCGCGGCGCAGGTGCGGCTGGCGCGCGCGCAGGTGACGCGCGACCGGACCAATCTCGGCTTCACGGTGATCCGCTCGCCGGTCGACGGCACCGTGATCAACCGCCAGGTCGACGTCGGCCAGACCGTGGCGGCGAGCTTCCAGACGCCGACCCTGTTCCAGATCGGCAAGGATCTGACGCAGATGCAGATCGATTCCACCGTGTCGGAAGCCGACATTGGGCAGGTCAGGGTGGGCCAGCCGGTGAAGTTCCGGGTCGATGCGTTTCCGGACCTCGAATACAGCGGTGCGGTGCGGCAGGTGCGGCTGAACGCCAAGACCGAGCAGAACGTCGTCACCTACAACGTGGTGGTCGACGTCGCCAATCCCGACCTCGCGCTGATGCCGGGCATGACCGCCAATCTGCGCGTGGAAATCGAAACCCGCCCCGACGTGCTGCGGGTGCCGACGGCAGCGCTGCGCTTCCGCCCGCAGGCCGATCCGGCCGCCGAGCGAGGCAGCACGCCGCGCGGCGCGGCGGTGCACGTGCTCGGCGCCGATGGCAAGCCGGCGCGGGTGGCGGTCAGGACCGGCATCAGCGACAAGGCCTGGACCGAGATCGTTTCCGGCGAGCTGAAGCCGGGCGACAGCGTGATCGTGGCCGACCTGGCCGCGAAAAAAGACAACGGCAGCATGCCGCGCGGACGCCTGTTCTGATGGCGCAACCGGGCAAGCCGCTGATCGAGGTGGTGGATCTCGAAAAGGACTACCCCACCGGTGCCGGCGTGCTCCAGGCGCTGCGCGGGGTGAGCCTCAGCATTGCCGCGGGCGAGTTCGTCGCCATCATGGGCGCGTCGGGCTCGGGCAAGAGCACCTTCATGAACCTGCTCGGCTGCCTCGACCGCCCCACCCGCGGCAGCTATCACCTCGACGGGCAGGATGTCAGCCGCCTGTCGTCGGACCAGTTGGCCGCGCTGCGCAACCGCGAAATCGGCTTCGTGTTCCAGGGCTTCAACCTGCTGCCCAAGCTGACTGCGCTCGACAATGTCGCGCTGCCGCTGGTGTACGCCGGCGTGGGGCGCCAGGCGCGGCGGCAACAGGCGCAGGCCATGCTCGACCGCGTGGGACTGGGCGATCGCTCGCACCACACGCCGCTGCAGCTGTCGGGCGGCCAGCAGCAGCGGGTGGCGATTGCGCGCGCGCTGGCCAGCCGTCCGCGCCTCATTTTTGCCGACGAGCCGACCGGCAACCTCGACAGCGAAACCAGCCGCCAGGTGATGGGACTCTTCAGCCAGCTCAACCGCGAGGAAGGCATCACGCTGGTGCTGGTCACCCACGAAGCCGACATCGCCGCCTATGCGCGCCGCCGCATCTGCTTCCAGGACGGCAGGGTGGTCGAGGACGTGGCGCAGTCGGAGGGGGCAACGTGATTTTCACCAGCCTGTTCGAGACCGCCTGGCACGCGCTCGCCACCCATCGCCTGCGCAGTTTCCTCACCATGCTCGGCATGGTGATCGGGGTGGCGGCGGTGATCCTCATGCTGGCGATCGGCCAGGGCGCGCAGGCCATGGTGCGCAGCGCGATCGAGTCGATGGGCAGCAACCTCTTCATCATCATGTCGGGCGCCACCACCACCGGCGGCGCGCGGGTGGCCATCGGCAGCGCGCCCACGCTCACCTTCGACGACGCCGACGCCATCCGCGACCTGCAGGACATCGTGGCGGCCTCCCCGGTGTCGCCCGGCAGCGCCCAGCTGATCTACGGCGGGGTCAACTGGAGCACCTCGGTGTTCGGTACGACGCCGGACTACGCCATCGTGCGCGACTGGCCCATGGAATCAGGCGGCTTCTTCAGCGAGGCCGACGTTCGCAGCGGCGCGCGGGTGGCGGTGATCGGCCAGGTGGTGGCGCGCGAGCTGTTCGGCGACGAAGACCCCATCGGCAAGGTCATCCGCATCCGTCAGGCGCCGTTCGAGGTGATCGGCGTGCTGGCGGCCAAGGGCCAGAGCCTGGACGGGCGCGACCAGGACGACCTGGTGATCGTGCCGATTTCCAGCGCACAGCAGAAGATCTTCAGCGGCAGCCTGCGCAACCGTGCCCGTTTCATCATGGCGCAGGCGGTGTCGGAAAAAAGCATGGATGCGGCGGAGTCGGCCATCAACGAACTGCTGCGCAACCGCCATCGCATCGGCGTGGGGCAGGAGGACGACTTCACCGTGCGCAATCTGACGGCGATTGCCGAGGCGGCGGCGTCGACCACCCGCATCATGAGCCTGCTGCTCGGCGCCATCGCCGCCATCTCGCTGGTGGTGGGCGGCATCGGCATCATGAACATCATGCTGGTGTCGGTGACCGAGCGCACCCGCGAAATCGGCATCCGCATGGCGATCGGCGCGCGCCGCCGCGACGTGCTGTGGCAGTTCCTGATCGAGGCGCTGACGCTGTCGCTGATCGGCTGCGGCATGGGCGTCGTGCTCGGCATCGGCGGCGCCACGCTGGTCGAGTCCTTTGCCGGCCTGCCGATTGCGGTGACGCCGGCCTCGCTGCTGATGGCGGTGGGCGTGTCCTTCCTGATCGGCGTGTTTTTCGGGTTTTATCCGGCGCGGCGCGCGGCCGGGCTCGATCCGATCGAGGCGCTGCGTTCGCAATAGCGAAGCACGAATGAACCTTACTTGCAGGCAGGCCTCGAAAGCTTAGAATCGTGGCAGGCACCTCCAAGGCACTCTACATGGCACACCTCAAAATCCTTCCCCTCTACGCAGCGCTGGTACTCGCGGCCGCGTGCAGCCAGCCCGTCGTCAAGGCGTCGCAGCCTGCGCCGGTGCAAACGCAGCCGCCCGCCGAGGTGGTGGCCGAACCTGCTGCTGACCCTGCCGAAGAGGCCCTGGCCAGGGCGCAGGCTGCCCTGCCCAAGCAGCCGCTCACGCCGGACATCCTGTTCAAGTTTCTGGTGGCCGAGGTGGCCGGTCAGCGCGGGGCCATCGATATCGCGCAGTCGACCTATCTCGATCTGGCGCGGCAGACACAGGACCCGCGCATCGCGCGCCGGGCGACCGAAGTGGCGATGTTTGCGCGCGACCAGGCCGGCGCGCTGGAGGCTGCCCGTCTGTGGGCGGCAGGCGAACCGGATGTCGAGCGTGCGCAGCAAACGCTGGCAGCGCTGTTGCTGAACGCGGGCAACCTCGCCGAGGCGGAGCCGATCCTGCGCACCCTGCTGAAGCAGGATAGCGCCAACGGCTTTCTGCATCTGTCGGCGCTGATGGGCAAGCTGCGCGACACCCGGGCCGCGCTGGAACTGGTCGAGCGCCTGGCGGCGGACCATCCGGCCTTGCCGGAAGCGCGCTTTGCGGTCGCCCAGGCCGCGTCCGGTGCCGGACATTTCGAGATGGCGATCGAGGCCTTGCAACAGGCAGACAGGCTGCGGCCGGGCTGGGAGCCCGCCGCGCTGTTGAGCGTGCAAATTCTCGGCAAAAGCTCGCGCGCCGATGCGATGCGCTTCATGCGCGACTTTCTGGCGACGTATCCCGATGCACGCGAGGTGCGCCTGGCCTATGCGCGCACCCTGGTCAACGCCAATCAGTTCACCGAGGCGCGCAATGAGTTCACCCGTCTGACCACCGATTTTCCGCGCAATGCCGAAGTCAGTTTTTCCGCCGGCCTGCTGTCCCTGCAGATGGGCGATGCGGACCTGGCGCACGATTTGCTGACCAAAACCCTGGAATACAGCCCGCGCGACCCCGATACGGTGCATTACTACCTGGGCCAGGCGGCCGAGCAGATGAAGCAACCCGACGCCGCCGCCGCCCATTACCTTGAAGTCCGCTCGGGCAATTACCTGGTGTCGGCGCGTGCCCGCCAGGCGGCCATGCTGGCCCGCGCCGGCAAGCTGGGCGAGGCGCGGGCGCTGCTGGCCGCCACGCAGGGCGAAAACGATGCGCAAAATGTGCGGCTGATCCAGGCGCAGGCCGAACTGCTGCGCGACAGCAGGGAACAGACGGCGGCTTTCGATATCCTGTCGGAAGGCCTCAAGCGCTTTCCCGATTCGGCGGATCTGCTGTACGACCGCGCCATGGTGGCGGAAAAACTCGCCCGGCTCGATGCGGTGGAAGCCGACCTGCGCCGCGTGATCGTGCTGCGGCCCGACGATGCCCAGGCTTACAACGCGCTCGGCTATACGCTCGCCGATCGCACGGACCGCCTGGTCGAGGCCATCACCCTGCTCGACAAGGCCTTGTCGCTGGCGCCGGAAGACCCCTTCATCCTCGACAGCGTGGGCTGGGCGCAATACCGTTCGGGCAACCTGGCGCGTGCGCAGGAGTATCTGGAACGGGCCTACAAGGTGCGCCCCGATCCTGAAATCGCCGCCCATCTGGGCGAGGTCCTGTGGGCGCGCGGCCAGCGCGACGAGGCCGGCAAGCTATGGCAGACCAGTCTGCAGGCCCATCCGCAGAACGAAGTGCTGCTGGAAACCCTGCACCGGTTCAAACCCTGATGCATCGCCCCACCGTGGCAGCGCTGCTGGCGCTGGTTCTGGGAGGCTGCGCCGCGATTCCGCCCGCGCCCCCCGCTGCGCTTGAATCGCCCCTCCGGGCCAACTGGACCCTGCAGGGACGCATCGGCGTGCAGAGCGGCGAGCAGAGCCTGTCCGGCCAGATCCACTGGCAGCATCGCGTGGAAAGCGACGAGGTGTTGATGACCTCGCCGCTGGGGCAGGGCGTGGCGCGCATCGTGCGCGATGCCGAAGGCGTCGCGCTGGAGATGCCGAACCAGCCCACGCGCCGCGCGCCCGACGCCGAATCCCTGACGCGCGAGGCGCTCGGCTACGCGCTGCCGGTGGCGGGCCTGACGTGGTGGGTGCAGGGGCACCCCGATCCCGGCAGCGCCTTCGAGTCGACGCAGGATGCGGGCGGGCGCTTCGCGCAGCTCAGGCAGAATGGCTGGGTGATCGATTACCTGCAATACGCCGCCGATGCGCGGCCGCGCCGGATGGTGGTGACCCGCGAGGGGCTGCAAATCCGCCTGGTGGCGGACAGCTGGATACTTGAATGAGCCACGCCTATCCCGCCCCCGCCAAGCTCAACCTGTTCCTGCACGTCGTCGGCCGGCGTGCCGACGGCTATCACCTGCTGCAAAGCGTGTTCCGGCTGATCGACCGGGCCGATACCGTGCACCTGACCTTGCGCGATGACGGCCGGGTGGTGCGCGAAGGCGACCTCCCCGGGGTGCCGGAAGACCATGACCTGACCGTGCGCGCGGCGCGCCTGCTGCAGGCGCATGCGCCGGCCGGCGCCGGCGTGAGCATCCGGCTCGACAAGGTGCTGCCGATGGGCGGCGGCCTCGGCGGCGGCAGCTCCGACGCCGCCACCGTGCTGCTGGCCTTGAACCGCCTGTGGCAGCTCGATCTGCCGCGCGAAACCCTGCAACAGCTGGCCCTGCAGCTGGGCGCCGACGTGCCGGTGTTCGTGTTCGGCCAGACCGCGTTTGCCGAGGGCGTAGGCGAAATCCTGCACCCGGTGGACGCGCCGCCGGCCTGGTATGTGGTGCTGATGCCGCCGGTGCAGGTGCCGACCGCCGCAATTTTTGCTGCGCCGGAATTGACACGCAACACGCCACCCCTCAAAATAGCGCCCTTTTCCGCAGGCATGGGTCGTAACGACCTGCAGCCCGTGGTCATCCACCGCTATCCTGAAGTCGCCCGTCATCTCGAATGGCTGGCGCAATTCGGCGAGGCGCAAATGACCGGTTCGGGCGCCTGCGTGTTTGCATCCTTTGGAACGGAAGACGCGGCGCGAAACGTGCTGCGCCAGTTGCCCGAAACGATGCAGGGTTTTGTGGCGCAGGGTCTCGACAGGCATCCCTTGTATGACTTTTGCGCCTGAGTAGTGCCCATTGGGGAGTCGCCAAGTGGTAAGGCATCGGATTTTGATTCCGACATTCGTAGGTTCGATCCCTACCTCCCCAGCCAGATAAGCGAGCAGCCGCCGGTGGCGGCTGTTTTTGTTGTGGTGTCTGAGCCCAATCGCCGGAGACGCGTGTGTCCATAGACAACTTGATGGTGTTCAGCGGGAATGCCAACCCGCGCCTGGCCAGCGATGTGGTGCGCCATCTCAATATCCATCTTGGCCGCGCCACGGTGTCGCGCTTTTCCGACGGCGAGGTGATGGTCGAGATCCTCGAGAACGTGCGTGGCAAGGACGTGTTCGTGCTGCAGTCGACCTGCCAGCCGACCAACGACACCCTGATGGAAGTGATGGTGATGGTGGATGCGCTGAAGCGCGCCTCGGCCGGCCGCATTACCGCGGCCATCCCGTACTACGGCTACGCGCGCCAGGACCGGCGCACCCGTTCGGCGCGGGTGGCGATCACCGCCAAGGTGGTGGCCAACATGCTGCAAGGCGCGGGGGTCGACCGGGTGCTGACGATGGACCTGCACTCCGACCAGATCCAGGGTTTTTTCGACATCCCGGTCGACAACATCTATTCCAGCCCGATCCTGCTGGGCGACATCTGGAAGCGCAACCACCCGAACCTGGTGGTGGTGTCGCCCGATGTGGGCGGCGTGGTGCGGGCGCGGGCGATTGCCAAGCGGCTGGAATGCGACCTGGCGATCATCGACAAGCGCCGTCCCAAGCCGAACGTGGCGAAGGTGATGCACATCATCGGCGACGTCAAGGATCGCACCTGCATCATCATGGACGACATGGTCGACACGGCCAACACGCTGTGCGAGGCGGCCAACGCACTGAAGGAGCATGGCGCGAAAAAGGTCATGGCCTACTGCACCCACGCCGTGCTGTCCGGCAGCGCGGTCGAACGCGTGACGAATTCCGCGCTCGACGAACTGGTGGTGACCGACACCATCCCGCTGCGCGACGACGCGCGCGGCTGTGCAAAAATCCGGCAATTGTCGGTGGCTGAACTGCTGGCGGAAACCATCCGCCGCATCAGCAATGAAGATTCCGTCAGCTCGCTGTTCATCGAATAGCGGGCTGGGAATGCCCCTGGTCGCGGGGGCTTTTAGGATGCGTTGACCATTTTCGGCAATGCATCATTAAGCAGCCATTTTGGAGAAATACTATGGAAATCGAAGTTATTGCTGCCAAGCGTGAATTGCAAGGTACGGGTGCGAGCCGCCGTCTGCGTCACGCAGGCAAGGTCCCCGGCATCGTCTATGGTGGCACTGCCGCCCCGGTGCAGATCGAACTGGATCACAACGCGCTGTACCACGCGCTGCGCAAGGAGTCCTTCCACGCCTCCGTGCTGACGCTGAATGTCGATGGCGCCAAGGAATCCGTGCTGCTGCGCGACACCCAATGGCACCCCTACAAGCAGCAGGTGCTGCACATCGACTTCCAGCGCGTCGACAAAACGCACAAAATTCACGTCAAGGTCCCGCTTCACTTCCTGAATGCGGATGCTGCCCCTGGCGTTAAAACCGGTGGCGGCAAAGTCAGCCATGTGGTGACCGAGATCGACGTGACCTGCCTGCCGGGCAATCTGCCCGAGTTCATCACTGTGGACATGGGTGCGCTGGAGATTGGTCATTCCATCCATGCGAACGACCTCGCGCTGCCCGAAGGCGTTGAACTGGTGGCCCACGTCAAGCAGGAAAACCCCGCGGTGGCGACGATCACGCTGCCCAAGGGCATGAAGTCAGACGAGACTGCGCCCGAGACGCCTGCTGCACCCGCAGCCTGAGTCTTGACGCAGCCCGACTGTGGCTGCGTTGCGAATCGTCATGACGGCACCCCGCCTGATTGTCGGCCTCGGTAACCCGGGGCGCGACTACGAAGAAACCCGGCACAATGCCGGGTTTTGGTTTTGCGCGCGCCTCGCGCAGGCGTGGGGCATGTCGTTGGCGCACGAATCCCGCTTTCACGGCATTGTCGGGCGCAGCCCGAAAAACGTCTGGATGCTGCTGCCGCAAACCTTCATGAACCGTTCCGGCCAGGCGGTCGGCGCGCTCGCCCGTTTTCATCGCATCGCACCCGCCGAGATTCTGGTGGTGCACGACGAGCTCGACATCCCGCCCGGCCAGCTGCGCCTCAAGTTCGGTGGCGGCATGGGCGGCCACAATGGCTTGAAGGACATCGCCTCGCATCTGGGCACCCAGGACTACTGGCGGCTCAGGATCGGCATCGGCCATCCGGGCGACCGCAACGAGGTTGTGAGCTACGTGCTGAAACCGCCGCGCCGCGAGGAGCAGGCCGACATCGACGCCGCCATCGAGCGTGCAGTCGAGCTCATGCCGCTGATCGAAAAAGGCGAGTGGAATGCTGCCACCCAGCGCGCCAACACCAAACCTGCATCCCCCCTATCCCAGGAAAAACCATGAGTCTCAAGTGCGGCATCGTTGGCCTGCCCAACGTCGGAAAATCCACCCTGTTCAATGCGCTGACCCAAGCGGGCATCGCGGCGGAAAACTATCCCTTCTGCACCATCGAGCCGAACACCGGCGTGGTCGAGGTGCCGGATCCGCGCCTGGCGCAATTGGCCGAGATCATCAAGCCGCAGCGCATCGTGCCGGCGATCGTCGAGTTCGTCGATATTGCCGGCCTGGTGGCGGGGGCGTCCAAGGGCGAAGGCCTGGGCAACCAGTTTCTGGCGAACATCCGTGAAACGGATGCGATCTGTCACGTTGTGCGCTGCTTTCACGACGAAAACGTGATCCACGTCGCCGGCAAGGTCGATCCGCTGTCGGATGTGGAAACGATCGCCACCGAGTTGGCGCTTGCTGACCTCGCAAGTGCCGAAAAGGCGTTGATCCGGTATGAAAAAGCGGCGCGCGGGGGCGACAAGGACGCGAAAGTCATGGTGGAGGCCCTGAAACCGGTGCTGGCTGCACTGAACGAAGGCCGCCCCGCGCGCGCAGCCGGGCTCGACGCGGAGGGCCTGGAGGCGATCAAGCCGCTGTGCCTGATGACGGTGAAGCCCACGCTGTACGTGGCCAACGTCAGCGAGGACGGCTTTCACGACAACCCCATGCTCGATGCGCTGAAGGCCTTTGCGGAAAAGGAGGGCGCCCCGGTGGTCCCGGTGTGCGCTGCGCTGGAGGCGGAGTTGCAGGAGCTGTCGCCGGAAGACCGGGTGGAATACCTGAAAGAGTTGGGTTGGGACGAGCCCGGGCTCAATCGGTTGATACGCGCCGCCTACGATCTGCTCGGCCTGCAGACCTATTTCACCGCCGGCGTGAAGGAGGTGCGGGCGTGGACCATCCACAAGGGCGACACCGCGCCGCAGGCGGCGGGCGTCATCCACACCGATTTCGAGCGCGGCTTCATCCGCGCGCAAACCATCGCGTTCGAGGATTTCATCGCCTGCAAGGGAGAGCAGGGCGCCAAGGAGGCGGGCAAGATGCGCGCCGAGGGCAAGGAGTACGTCGTCAAGGATGGCGATGTCCTGAATTTCCTGTTCAATGTGTGAGATTTAATATGCTTTGCGGTGAATTTACTGCAAGGGTGTTTGACAGGGGATTCTTAAAACCCCTATAATCTCGCGCTTCGTTTGGGTGGGGTTCCCGAGCGGTCAAAGGGATCAGACTGTAAATCTGACGGCTCTGCCTTCGAAGGTTCGAATCCTTCCCCCACCACCAGATTTTTTGCAGTTTAGAGCAGGGCGAAGCGGGTGTAGCTCAATGGTAGAGCTGAAGCCTTCCAAGCTTAAGACGAGGGTTCGATTCCCTTCACCCGCTCCAGTTTTTGTATGGGCTTATTTGGTAGTAAGTCCAAGGCCCATGTAGCTCAGTGGCAGAGCACTCCCTTGGTAAGGGAGAGGTCGGCAGTTCAATCCTGCCCATGGGCACCAGTTTTTGGGTGCCGTTTATTAACGGCGGCGCACCAGTTTAATTAGGCAGTTGTCAAAGTCGTCGCATCATTACACTTTTGCAAAATTGAGGGGTACTTGAAATGGCTAAGGAAAAATTCGAGCGGACCAAACCGCACGTAAACGTTGGCACCATTGGACACGTTGACCACGGCAAGACCACCTTGACCGCGGCGATCACCACCATTTTGTCGAAGAAGTTTGGCGGT
>Ga0299912_10002924_pt1 | contig 14027 bp, 17 predicted proteins | sample RVTome_2_FD_207667 | JGI IMG/M metagenome (GOLD analysis project Ga0299912, IMG submission 207667) | Soil microbial communities from uranium-contaminated site in the Upper Colorado River Basin, Wyoming, United States - RVT95D214 (version 2) ...
TTGGGATCCCGACGACTCCGCTTGGGCGCCATCCCCGCTTCCCGCAGTAACTTCCTCACCGTCTCTCGATTCAAATCAATTCCTTCGCACTCCCAAAGCTTCTCGGTAAAATGGGTATGGAGTTTTAATTGACAATGGGATAGGTTTTGATGTAGTTAAATTACAAGGTCTTTAAAAAGTAAAACGATTTACAAATTATTAAAAAAATGAAAGGAGAAATGATTTTATACACAGCGACATTAATCACAGCAAAGGCCGTCATTCCTACCCCGTATCAAGTACGGGATAAACTCCAGCAGGAATCCAGAAAAACCCTGGATTCCCCCGTATCGAGTACGGGGCAGGCTCAGTCAAGCCCGGAATGACAAATCGTACAAGACTTATGTCGTCATGTATATATCAGAAAAGAAGACCATAAATTAGGAGTCATGAGTTCTCTTAAAAATCGCTCCCACGGGTGAGACAATACATGATAGATCGACTCAAGGGAAGAAGGACAGAGATGAAAAAAATTGATTTTGAAGCCCATTTTTATACAAAAGCCTATTTAAAAACGCTTTCGGAAAATAAGGGATATCCCAGCTTTGTGGAAGATAAAAAGAATAAAACCCGGCGTTTATGGTATTCAAAAGAAGTGAGACAACCCTTCGGCGATCCCTTGTTGGAATCTCTGCTCGATCATGGTGAAGGGCGACTCCGAAGAATGGACGCATCAGGAGTGGATGTTCAGATTCTCAGCTTATCCGCGCCCGGTATTGAGCAGTTAGATCCAGTGGCGGGCACAACCCTGGCAAGAGATACAAATAATGCACTATCAGAGGTGATCAAGCAGCATCCGGACCGGTTTTTGGGATTTGCAGCATTGGCTCCCAAACGTCCAAGAGAAGCCGCCGACGAACTTGAAAGATGTGTTAAGGATCTCGGTTTCGTTGGCTGGAACACCCACGCCCATTATGGGGATTCCTATTTGGATGAAAAACAATACCGACCCATACTTGAGAGGGTTGAGAAACTAAATGTCCCGGTCTATCTCCATCCTACTGCCTCAGCCGTTTCTCAGGTGAAGGCATATGGATTTCCCCTAGCAGGCACTCCGTTCGGTTTTGGATTTGAGGTCACGTTGTGCCTCTTTCGGATGATTTATAGTGGTATCTTTGATGAATTTCCAAGATTGATGGTCATCCTGGGGCATCTTGGAGAAGGGCTCCCTTTCTTTATGGAGAGAATCGATTGGGCCTACCTAAAGCCTTTCGACCCGAATCTAAGACCGAAGATTTCAAAAAGACCAAGCGATTATCTAAGAAGCAACATATTCGTTACAACCAGTGGAAACTACTACGAACCTGCCTTTCGGTGTACTTATGAAGCTATGGGAGTAGACCGAATCCTCCTTGCTACAGATTACCCATACGAAGAGACGGATGATTGCATGCGTTTTCTCCAACGAATCAACCTCTCTGACGAAGAGAGGGATAAGATCTATTTTCTCAATGCAAAGCGAATCGGGATCGTTTCCTGAATAGCCCTTCCCCGAATCTGTTCACCATCACTGGACTTGGTTCTGCGGCAATAGTACTCAAAAGAAAGGATCCCGGAACACGAGGCCGCTAAGGAGAAGTAGTCCCAGACCCGCTGTTGCACCCCTAATCTCGGTGCACAAGAGTAGACCATCTCCCATATGAGGTATCGCTGTGAGCACTCTGTTTTCAGAATAGGAGGAGTCGAATTTCATCAATAATTCTTTGTTTCCTCCATATCCGCCTGTAGCTATAATAATGCTCTTTGAGTGAATGTTGATCTCTTTTTCCTCCATGACGGCTAGAACACCCATAACAGCTCCTTTATCATCGATGAGTATCCTCTTCGCCACAGTCTGATCAAGCAACCTTAACCCCATCTCTTCGCAGTTTTTAATGAGCAGCTTAATAAGTGCAGCACCGCCTCCCTCTGGCCAATGCAAAACGCGAGGAACCTGGTTGGGATACATAGGAGGAATCCAACCAAACTTCAAGCCCTTTTCTTCTAACCACCGTATGGTATCCCCTGACTTGTAAACAAAAGCGCGAACGATTTTGGGCTCGGCTTTCCAATGGGAGTAATCCATCGCTTTCTTAAAAAGCTCATCCCTTATTGACTCAAATCTCCAATCATTGTAAGAATGGATTGAGATCGGAAGAGGTGATACCCATACGAAATCCATTCTAATTGTCGAGGATGAAAAGGATATCGTTGATTTGATCGCCTATCATCTGAAGCAAGCTGGGTTTTCTGTCATTTCAGCTCTGGATGGGCCTTCGGGATTTGAACTGGCCAAAAAGGAACGTCCCAGTCTTGTCATTTTAGACCTGATGCTTCCGGGAATGGATGGAAAAGATATTTGCCGGGCACTTAAATCGAATCCACTGACACAATCTATCCCCATCCTCATGCTTACCGCAAAGGCTGAAGAAGTAGATCGAGTGATTGGGCTTGAGTTGGGTGCAGATGATTATGTCACCAAGCCATTCAGCCCAAGGGAATTGGTCTTAAGGGTGAAGGCAATCCTTCGTCGAAAGGAAGTTAGTCAGGAAGGTGAAAAAATCATTCAGATCGGCGAACTCTTAATTGATGTCGACCGGCATCATGTCTCCATTAAGAAAAGCCCCATTCGTTTGACGTCAACGGAGTTTAAACTCCTCTTGGAACTGGCCTCCCGAAGAGGACGCGTGCAAACCCGTGAACATCTTCTGGACAAAGTTTGGGGATACACTTATGAAGGGTATGCAAGAACAGTGGATACTCATATCCGGCGATTAAGAGAAAAACTTGGCCCTTCAGGGGATTATATTGAAACCATCCGGGGCGTGGGATATCGATTCCGAGAGGAGACGGAATGAGACTTCGAGTTCAGTGGAAATGGATGGCTTCATTTATCTTTCTCTTACTCCTTCTACTGATAATTCAGGGGTATTTGCTTCACTTTCTTAAAAAATCCTTCCTCCTCTCCTCTCTACTCAGCCTCATTATCCTCATTCCTTTAGCCTATTTCCTTGCGAGATCCTTTACCCGCCCTATTTTGGAAGTTACTCAGAAGGCGATCCAATTAGTTTCCAGCACTTTTGACAGGGAAGTTCAAGTCAATTCAAGAGATGAATTGGGAAGTCTTTCAAAAGCGATCGGTGAGATGGGCATCCAGTTAAGGAATAAGATAGAAGAGATTTCCAAAGAGAAAGATTATCTTCAAACCGTCCTCAAGGGTATGATGGAAGGCGTTTTGGTCGTCGATGGGAGGGGACGCATCTTAATGGTAAACGATGCCCTACGAAATGTGCTGTCCCTTACTTCGGATGTGACAGATAAAATGCCCTTGGAAGTCATTCGGAATGCAGAGTTGGAGGCCGCAATCACAAATGTTGTTCGTCAAGGAAAAACCGAGGCCCTTGAATTAAGCGTAACGGTTCCTGGTGGAAGAATATTTGAGGTTAATGTGGTTGGTATTCTCCCCTCCTTAAACTCGACAGTTAAGGGTAGCGAAGGGGTCAGAGGTGCGGTTGCGGTTTTTCACGATATCACTCGATTGAAAGAGTTAGAAAAAATCCGCCAGGACTTTGTGGCAAATGTTTCACATGAACTACGAACCCCCTTGACCACTATTAAGGGGTATGCTGAGACACTTCTTGAAGGAGCTCTGAAAGAGGAAGTAGCCTCCCAATTTGTTCAGGTCATTAAGAGGCACACAGATCGTCTTACTAAAATTGTTGAAGATCTTTTGGTGCTCTCAAAGATCGAATCCAAAGAATTTCAAATGAAGATAGAAGTTATTCCTCTTCCGGACTTTATCAGTGATGTAATTGATTTTATAAAAGAGGCCGCAGAAAAGAAGAAAATATCGATATCTCAAAGTAAAATCCCTTCTTCTCTGGCCGTAGAGGCTGATCGAAATTATTTAGAACAGGTTTTGATTAATCTTCTAGATAATGCCATCAAATATACTCACGAAGGAGGAGGGGTTATGATCTCGGCCATCGGAAAAGATCAAAGAGAGATTCAATTTTCAATTGAAGATAATGGCATCGGAATTCCAAAAGAAGATATTCCCCGAATATTCGAACGTTTTTACAGAGTGGATAAAGGGAGGTCTCAGGAACTGGGTGGGACCGGCCTTGGACTCTCCATTGTGAAACATTTGGTTCAGGCTCATGGCGGAAAGATCTGGGTCGAGAGTCAACTGGAAAAAGGCTCCACCTTTTATTTCACCCTGCCAAAACGATCAGAACCAATTCATCTCTAAAAGATATTAAAGGGAGTAAGAAATAGTTTAGTTCGAAAGACCAAAAGTGGTCATTGCGAGGAGCGTTAGCGACATGGCAATCTCAGAGCATTGGTTCGCCTCGCTCGCTCACATAAGGAAGGTATCTGGGATTGCGGTGTTTTTGGGAACCGGTCACAAATTGTGACTGGATGCCTTCGCAACTTGAGGTCACAATTTGGGACCTCAAGTTCTCGTATTCCTCCACCGTCAATTGAAACATAAAGTCGGCGGGAAACTTCCGTTTGTTCCGTTTGACAGCCTGGTTGAAAACTTTGGTTGTTACCCCGTATATCCGTGCCAATTCAGTATCCAAAATCACCTTCTGTCCGCGAATGGTGAGAATCATTGGCTCAATTTCCTGTGAGTCGTATTTCTCCAATTTTCCGTCATAACCCATCCTTATAAGATAAGTATAAGATAAGTCTTTTATTCTGAAAATTTGTGCAGTGATCAGCCTCCCTATCTGAACTTCTTAACTATGCCGATTACATTGGGAATAGGATGAGCAATCCTCGGAAACCCGTTTTCATTCAAACCTGTTGCATGGCTTCCGATCTTCTCAAATTCAACCCCATTTTCCGAAAAATACAAAATTGCCTCGGGACCGCCTTCCAAATACATGGCGTTGTAAAGCGAAACCGGAAGCGACAATAAAATATTGGTGAAGTCATGTACTGAATAGCGAGACTCAGTAAAAATGAACAATCCGTTCCCGCTCTTATCCATACCAAAGGCAGCAATACTCCACATCTTGTCCTGTTTTTCCCAAACGTTCTCCTGCCGGCAACTAACCATTCTTATGCCCTGGATAAGCGTTTGATACTTGTCCTTTAGTTTCTCAAAATCGTGGCATTTCAAGTCTATAATCTGGATCTCTGGAACAGTAGCATCGACTGGATTGAATCCCAAAACAGCCTTGTACCTGGTGTTTAATCTTGAACTGTTAACATGATTGAAATTCTTCATATAGCCGACATTTGTAATCCCATCAGCCTGAAACATTCCCGCATTAATTGATGAAATAAGATTGTGCTTTTGACACCATTGCTTTGCTGTCATTCGCACTTTCTTTTGTTCAGAGGCACATAAGAGCTTAAATGAATAATACTTTGGATCAATTTTTACTAAAGACATTCTTAGGGAATTAAACTCGCTGAGAGACAATCCGTCATCAATTCTTTTCCATAGCTCATCTTGGGGTAAGATGGACGGGGGAGACAAAAACACCCAAAAGGCCACAAGAAAGAGTGGAAATAAAGGCATTCTCCAATTCATAAGACCATCTTCTTCACGAATCAATCGGTCATAGACGATCATACCAATGGAGGATAAGATTTACAATCAAAAAAGTGGGGTCATTCCTGACACTCAACGTCCTTTCCATGAACCTCATCCGATATCCTCCTAAACCCCTCAATACAATAACCTTACGCTCTTTACACACAACTCCGCTTCTTTGTCACAGAAATTTCATATTCTTGGCATATTCTTGTCACATTTGAAGGTTAGTCTTTGACTGATGACGGAACGGTTACTGACCGAGATGAATACCCAATCCAAACCTCAGAAGGGCAGCACTGTTTTCATCCTGTTGTCTGTTAGAGACGGCCCCGAAGCGAATAGGACAAAGAAAGCGTATGGCATTAAATTGAATCAAGGGTGGAGGAAGTGGAATGAATTATGAATTCCTTTATAGCGAGGATTTCTTAATCATCAAGCTATCGGGTACTGCTGGAGTAAACGAACGTCTATTGGTAAAGGAACATCTGACCTCTCACCTTCAGCGATTATCCCAAAAGGTCATCGTGGATCTGGAGGGCCTGGATCAAGCAGGAGGAGTTTATATCTTAGGCGTCTTGAATGCGATAAAGAAGGAATTTCAGCTCCTGGGAGGTGAGGTTAAGCTCTGCTCCCTGGAACCGGAGCTTTATCATTATTTCCAGGAAAATCGTTTAGACCAGATTTTTAATATTGGTCAGTCAGTTCAGCAAGCAAAACAAAGTTTTAAGGGGAAAAGCAATGGGAACTAAAACAGAAGAAATCCAAGACGACATCTATCTTTTAAAAGGTCAAGGGAAAGGCAGCCATAATTATTTGATCCGCGCTGCCTATCGAAATGTTTTGATCGATTCAGGTCTGGATCAGAATTTTCTTTGTCTTCAGGAACAGCTCCTCAGCTTGGGCCTGAAGGTGAGGGACATAGATTTGGTAATCAACACTCACGAGCATTTGGACCACATTGGCTCCAATCGATATTTTCAGGAATCTTCTTTTATTGCCTCCCACCGTTTCGCTGCCACTAAAATTACCCTGGAAGATCATTACGTGACTCTTTATCGTTCTGGGGACCTGAACGAAGTGCCGCTCCGGGTGCATATCTGGTTGGAGAATCGATCACTTTTTGACCTTGGAACTCATACTCTTGAAGTGATTCATACCCCGGGACACACCTCAGGCTCAATATGCATTTACGAGTTTAAAAGAAAGGTTCTTTTCTCAGGGGACACCGTATTTGCTGGAGGCACACTCTCTTATATTGCTGAATCTGGAAGTGTAGGAGATTACATCAATTCTATCATGAGGTTGGAGGCTCGCAAGATATCAAAGATTTTCCCCGGCCATGGGGAGATTTCTCAAAACCCCGAACAGGATTTATCTGAGGCAATTATCAATGCCAAAAAACTATTGCGAGGAGAACGGGATGTTTCAATAAGTTTATATCGTCCCCCGCTAACCGTCGGGGCAATTTAGACGGCAATATAACCCGCAAAGGAGGTGAAAAGAATATTTAACCAAAATGTTAAAGAACTGTAACACAACTGTAACAAAGAAAGGATATCTAAGATAACAAAAAGGAGGTAATAAAAATGAGAATTTCAAGTATCTTTATAAGGATGTTAGTTATCAGTATCGCCATCGGCGGATTAGTCCTGATGGGATCGCAAGCCCAAAGCCAGAACATGATCCAAGTGAAAGGTTCCGATTCTGAACTTAACCTGGTCCAACGTTTAGCCGAGGTTTATATGCAAAAACATCCCGGCGCAAACATCGCTGTAACCGGAGGCGGATCAGGAACCGGCATTGCAGCCTTAATCAATAAGCAGACAGATATCGCTAATTCATCGAGAGAAATGCAGCCGAAGGAAGAAGAAACGGCGAAAGGCGCAGGAATTCAACCTTTCCGGATAGTCATTGCCACAGACGCCATATCAATTATCACCCACCCATCGAACCGTGTTTCCAAGTTGACCCTGGAACAGATAGGAAAAATCTTCAAAGGTGAAATCACCAACTGGAAAGAAGTCGGGGGTAAGGATTCTAAAATCTCCCTTTACGGCCGTCAGAGCAATTCAGGAACTTTTGTCTTCCTAAGAGATTCTGTCCTGAAGGGCGACTATTCTCCCAACATGAAAGCCATGAATGGAAATGCACAGATCGTTGAATCCATCAAAAGGGATACAGAAGGCATTGGTTATGTTGCAGTGGGTTATGTGGTCAATGAGAAAGAAGAGGTAATGGCGGGAATTAAAATCACGGACGTTGCTAAAGACGCTAAGTCCATTGCCTTTACCCCAACCAAGATGGAAAACGTGATGTCATTAAAATACCCCATCACTCGGCCTTTAAATCATTATACAAACGGAAAGCCAACAGGAGGAGTACTCGATTTCCTCCGATTTGAGACCAGTGACGAAGGTCAAAAAATTGTCCGAAAAGAAGGATTCTTCCCGGTTCAGAAGGACTGGTTGGAATTTAATCGTAAGCAAGGACTCTAAACGCTCAATTTACTGAGAGTGAACAAAACTGGAGGAGTTTCCCTGAAATTATTTGGGGAAACTTTTCCATATTTTTTTTGATAGAAAAGGGATAAAATGAATGGAAGAGCAATATGAACCATCATTGACCATAGAGGAAGCCCCTGTGGGAAAAGTTTGGTTACATAAGAGTATTGACACAAGGGAGAAGAAAATTTCATTTAGGAAATTCCAGACTCGGCGGCTCAATGAAATCTTTATCGAAAAGTTCTTCCTTATCAATGGTCTTCTGGCTATTCTCATCCTCTTGAGTATTTTTTCCCTTCTTTTCGTTAAAGGCTTCCCAGCCATCAAGGAACTCGGATGGAAGAGCTTCTTTGGCAGTTCCGTATGGAACCCTAATTCTTACTCCACACCCCGGTATGGCATTCTCTCTTTGATTACCAGCACCCTCATGGTCACTTTTGGGGCTCTGGTCATCGCTGTCCCACTTGGCGTAGCTTGTGCCGCCTTTATATCTCAGGTAGCTTCCCCCCGAATCCGGGAGATTTTAAAGCCTGCCATAGAGATCCTGGCCGGCATTCCCTCGGTGGTGGTGGGATTTCTTGGCATTATCTTGGTCAATCCTCTGATCGCAAAGGTCTTTGGAATTTCAAATGGCCTGAATGCCTTAAACGGATCGATTTTGCTCGCCATCATGTCACTTCCAACCATCGTCAGCCTTTCCGAGGATGCACTTCGGGCCGTGCCCAAAACATACAAGGAGGCTTCTTTAGCTCTCGGGGCAAATGACTGGCAGACCCTTATCCGTGTCCTGGTCCCATCTGCCCTATCAGGGATTATCGCTTCGATCATGCTGGGCATGGGTCGGGCCATTGGCGAGACGATGACCGTTCTAATGGCCACAGGGAATGCACCTGCACTGACCTTCAATTTCTTAGATGCTATTCAGACCATGACTTCTACGATCGCCATCGAATTGGGAGAAGTTCCGTATAACACTACCCATTATTATGCTCTGTTTGTGATCGGTCTCGTTCTCTTTATCATGACTTTTGTGGTGAACCTGATATCGGATATTATTTTACAGAAATATCAACAGGTGGAAAGATGAAGAAACGATGGTCTGAAAGGCTCGGTTTTTTAATGCTTTATCTGGCTGGGATTTTGGTTCTGTTTTTCTTGGGAGTGATATTATTTGACATTTTTATCAAGGGAGTTGGCGTACTTTCCTGGAAGTTTCTAACTCAGGCACCTCGTATGGGTATGACAGAAGGGGGAATTTTCCCCGCCATTATGGGAACTTTCATGGTAAGTATCATTACGGTGATCTTTGCAGTTCCCTTAGGTATGTTCGCAGCCATTTATCTTAATGAATATGCCCAACCTGGAAAGATAACCCGCCTGATTCGGTTAGCCATCCGAAACCTTTCCGGTGTGCCTTCGATTGTTTATGGGCTTTTTGGAGTTGTGCTTTTCGTTCAGATGTTTAAATTTGGAACCTCTGTTCTCTCCGCGGGATTGACATTAGGTCTTTTAACCCTGCCCTGGACGATTACCGCCTGTGAGGAAGCCCTCAAAACAGTCCCTAAATCGTACCGTGAGGGTGCTCTTGCCTTGGGGGCGACGAAATGGCATGCCATACGGACGAATGTGCTGCCCTATGCTATCCCCGGGATGATGACCGGGGTGATTCTGGGTTTGTCCAGAGCCGCCGGAGAAACAGCCCCTATCCTTTTCACAGGTGCTGCATTCTTTCTGCCTCACCTACCGAAATCACTATTCGACCAGTTCATGGCCCTACCCTATCATCTTTACATTTTAGCCACACAACACCATGCCATAGAAAAAGTCAGGCCCATTGCCTATGGAACGGCGCTGGTGCTTTTGGGTCTGATCCTGCTGCTTAATCTTTCAGCTATCTGGGTCCGATATCGCTATCGTCAGAAGATGAAAGGGTGAGAAATGGATAAGAATGCGAAGATGTCGGTAAGGAATCTGAATTTCTATTATGGAGGCGCTCAAGCGCTAAAGAATGTCAATCTTGAAATCCTGACGAACCGTGTCACCGCTCTTATCGGACCATCGGGATGCGGAAAGACCACCTTTTTACGATGCTTGAACCGGATGAATGACGTTGTCGAGGGGGCACGGGTGGAGGGTCAGATTCTACTTGAAGGAGAGGATATCTATGCTCCGGAAGTGGATCCAGTTCAGATTCGCCGCAGGGTGGGTATGGTTTTTCAGAAATCAAATCCCTTTCCAAAAACTATCTTTGAGAATGTAGCCTACGGACTTAAAATCAATGGGTCCTATTCCAAAAAGGAGATGGCTGACCGGGTTGAGAAGAGCCTCAAGGACGCCGCCCTTTGGAATGAGGTAGCCGACCGACTGCACGATTCGGCCATGGAGGTTTCCGGAGGCCAGCAGCAGCGACTTTGCATTGCCAGAGCCCTTGCTGTGGAGCCAGAGGTCATTTTGATGGACGAGCCAGCTTCAGCTTTAGATCCTATTGCTACTCAGAAGATCGAGGAACTTATCCAGGAATTGAAGAATAAATACACCATCGTCATTGTCACCCACAACATGCAGCAAGCAGCGCGGGTCTCCGATTACACGGCCTTTTTCTACTTGGGGGAGCTAATCGAAGTTGACCGTACGGAGAAGATCTTTACCAAACCAGGCCGTAAAAAGACAGAAGATTACGTTACTGGACGCTTCGGATAGAACAGGTTTTTAGGGGGAGAGAGGCAGATCCCTAGCATTTACAAATTGCATGTTGGATGCTATCAGTGAGCATCCAAGAAGGAGATTAAGCCATGAGCAAAATCAAAGTTCTGTTTCTATGCACGGGCAATTCTGCGCGCAGTCAAATGGCGGAAGCCTTCCTCAGGAAATATGGAGGGGACCAATTTGAAGCATACAGTGCAGGACTTGAGCCTAAAGGTATCCATCCATACACTGAGCGTGTCATGGAGGAAGTTGGAGTAAGTCTTAGCGGTCAGTATTCGAAACATGTCATGGAATATATGGGCAAAATACACTTCGCATATGTGTTTACTCTATGCGATGAAGCTGAAAATAAATGTCCCACGGTATTTCCTGGAGTTGCTCAAAGGCTACACTGGTCGTTTGAAGATCCTTCAGCCTTTGTTGGGTCGGATGATGAAAAGTTGGCGAAGTTTCGGCAAATAAGAGACCAAATAGACCAACGAATTAAATCCTGGCTCTCCGAAAAACAGTCTGGATGATTCATCTCCCAACACTTTTCAGATTCTCTTTTTTTGCATAACTCTTTTTTATTTTTCTCTCATATGTCTTTCATCTAATGAAATCGCTCTTTTTAATAGGTCCTAAAAGACCTTCACGAATCCACTTGATCAGGAGATAATAATTTGTTATTTTCGAGCTAACGCAATCAAAGGCTTTTGATCTGCAAGAAAGCATCCTGATGACAGAAACTGGCCCGACTTTAAAAATGGAGACGAGAGGGCTCCATTTCTATTATGGCTCTACCCAAGCCCTCAAAAATATCAACATCGCCATCCATGATCAACGGATCACTGCCTTGATCGGACCTTCGGGATGCGGGAAATCGACTTTTCTTCGCACCCTCAATCGAATGAATGAAATCATCCCTCACACTCGAGTGGAGGGAACGGTCACTCTCGATGGCCAGGATATCTATCAACCAAGCATGGATGTGGTCTCACTCAGGCAAAGGGTTGGTATGGTCTTTCAGCGTCCAAACCCCTTCCCCAAGAGCATTTTCGAAAACGTCGCCTTCGGCCCCAAAGTTTTTGGGATTCGTACAAACAGTGAGGTTGAAGGACGGGTGGAGCAGAGCCTCAAGTCCGTCTCAATTTGGCCGGAGGTCTCAGACCGCCTTCATCATAGCGCACTCGATCTAATGCTGGGGCAACAGCAACTCCTCTGCATTGCACGCGTGTTAGCCGTTCAACCCGAGGTCATTCTGATGGATGAACCTTGCTCCGCCCTCGATCCACTCGCCACACTCAGAATAGAAGAGTTGATGAAGGATTTAAAAAGGAACTATACAATTGTCATCGTCACCCATAGCATGCAGCAGGCGGCCCGAACCTCCGATTGGACGGGTTTCTTTCTGTTAGGAGAGTTGTTAGAATATGGCCCCAGCGGAGACCTCTTTACGCGGCCCAAGGACAGTCGGACTGAAAATTACATCACAGGAAGATATGGATAATTAAAGAGTAATGTCAAATGTCAAAATCCAAAGTTCAAATAAGATCTTGAGAAGAAACCTTTTCAGTATTTATTCATTTGACATTCATTTGACATTTGAACTTTGAAATTTGGAATTGAGATGCTGTTAAGGAACAATCGCTTTAAGAAACATCTTGCATATCTACTGCACTTTATTTTGTTCATTGCACTCTGTGTGGGCTGTCAAAGGGAGAAGGCTGGGATCACCGTGGCCGGATCCACCTCGGTTCAGCCTTTTGCTGAATTATTGGCCGAAGAATATGTGTCCCGCTATCCTCATGACCATATCTACGTACAAGGGGGAGGATCGAGCGCTGGGATCGAGGCAGTCAGGTCACGTGCGGCGAATATTGGAATGTCTTCCCGGTCCCTTTTGCCGGATGAGAAAGACCTCTACGCGGTCACCGTTGCCAAGGATGCAATTGCGATCATCGTCAACCCCAAAAATCCGATCCAGAATCTCTCACTGGAACAGGTAAGACAGGTCTTCTCCGGCAAGATAAAGAACTGGAGAGAGGTAGGATCTCCTCCTCACCCAATTGTTCTGGTCAGCCGCGAGGAAGGATCGGGAACACGGGAATCCTTTCAAAAATTCGTCATTGGGAAAGAGGAGATCAGCCTTGAATCCCTGGTTCAGGACTCGAACGGTGCCATTCGACAGGTGGTTTCAAGCGATCCCTACGGCATTGGCTATATATCCCTGGGGTTAGTCAATGAAAAGGTGAGGGCCCTAAAGATTTCAGGCGTTGAACCCACCTTGGCCAATATCGAGAGCGGTAATTACACACTGGTGCGCCCCTTTCTATTCGTTTTTGATGGAGAGCCAAAAGGAGAGGCAAAGTCCTTTTTAGAATTCGTTTTGAGTCCAGAGGCTCAGAAACTCCTCTCTAACGAAGGCTTAGTGACCATCCATCCGAAATCCTCTGGAGGATAATCATGGAGATCAAAGAAAAGATCATCGAAAAGGTTTTACTTCTGGTCGCCCTCTCTTCAATTGCGGTCCTGGGCCTGATCACTTTCTTCATCTTTGAGCAGGGCCTCCCCTTGATTTGGAAGATTGGTCCCAAGGCCTTCATCCTCGGCCAGAAATGGATTCCGAGCAAGGGTCTGTTCGGCATCTTCCCGATGATCGTCAGCTCCTTTTTGGTTACCCTCGGAGCCCTTTCCATCGGCATTCCTCTGGGTTTGGCCTGCACCATCTTCTTATCTGAATGGTCGCCCCCCTCTGTGGGAACAGTATTGAGGCCCGCAATCCAACTGCTGGCAGCTATCCCTTCGGTCATCTATGGTTTTTGGGGCCTGGTCGTCCTAGTCCCTCTTGTTCGGAATTATCTGGGTGGACCTGGCCTGAGCGTTCTCTCGGGCTCTGTGATCCTGGGTTTTATGATCCTACCCACCATCATCAGCATCTCAGAAGACTCTCTCAAGGCATTACCCCCTTCTTATAAGGCAGGTGCCCTGGCCCTAGGAGCAACGCATTGGCAAACCATATGGCGGGTGCTGATGCCGGCAGCCAGATCTGGAATCGTTGCCAGCATCATTTTGGGGATGGGCCGCGCAATCGGCGAGACCATGGCCATGATCATGATCCTGGGAAACGCAGTAAAAATGCCAACTTCTTTCTTGGATTCGGCAAGGACGCTGACCACGAACATCGGCATTGAGATGGGTTACGCCTCTGGCGACCATCGACAAGCCCTGTTCGCCACAGGGGTTGTCCTCTTCATCATCATCATGCT
>Ga0299912_10002926_pt1 | contig 14022 bp, 11 predicted proteins | sample RVTome_2_FD_207667 | JGI IMG/M metagenome (GOLD analysis project Ga0299912, IMG submission 207667) | Soil microbial communities from uranium-contaminated site in the Upper Colorado River Basin, Wyoming, United States - RVT95D214 (version 2) ...
CGAATACACAGTGTCGGTTCCCGCCCCGCTCGCCTCTGTGACCGTGTCCGAGACGTTGTCGACGTAGTAGATGTCATTGCCGGCGCCGCCCGCCATCCGATCCGCTCCGGCGCCGCCGTCGAGCGTATCGTCGCCGCCCAGGCCGGAGATCGTATTCGCGGCGCTGTTGCCGATGATCACGTTGTTGAGCGTGTTGCCCGTGCCGCTGATTGCGCTCGATCCGGTGAGGGAGAGCCTTTCGATGTTGGCGCCCAGCGTGAAGCTGATGCTCGAGTATACCCAGTCCGTGCCGGCGCCGCTCGCTTCCGTGACGGTGTCCCGCGCGTTGTCCACGTAGTAGGTGTCATCGCCGGTGCCGCCCGCCATCCGGTCCGCGCCGGTGCCGCCGTCGAGCTTGTCGTTGCCACCCAGGCCATTGAGCGTGTCGTTGCCGCCCAGGCCATTTATCGTGTCATCGTAGGCGGTGCCGTTCAGGGTGTTGGCCGCCGACGTGCCGTTGATGACCGAGGATGCAGTCGTGAAGTTGAACGCGGTGCTGCTCGAGATGCCCGCATAGGGGTTTGCCGAGCCGTCGCGGAACGCCGTGCCGTCGATGGTCACATAGTAGGATTGGCCGGGCACGAGGTTGGCGCTGGGGTTGATGGTAACCACCTTGCCGGCGATCGAGACCTGAGTCGCGTCGGCGGCGCTGATCGTAGCCACCGCGGCACCGCTCGAGGAGTGGACGACGATTGACCCGCTGCCCGCGGTGATCGACTCGCTGAAGGTCAGGACGAGATTGGCGCCGACGGACACCGATCCGGAATTGTCTGCCGGCGAGGTCGAGACCAGGGTCGGCGCCGTCAGGTCGGGGCCGATCAACGACGCCGCTGATCGCGTGCCGTCCAGAAAAGTGAAGTATTCTACGCCGGTGACTGTGTCGAGGCCCATGAGCAGGCTCTCGATCGAAAAGACCAGGGTGGAGCTGTCGTAGGCTACTGTGCAATTGACGTAGTTGACCCCGACAATGCAGTAGTCGACGCCGTCGCCGCCCACGATGATGTCGTTCCCGCCCAGGCCATTGAGCGTATCGTTGCCCGAGCCGCCGCTGAGCGTGTTGTTGGCCTGGTTTCCGGTGATCGCGTCGTTGCCGCTGCCGCCGGTGGCGTTCTCGATCAGCGAGGCGGTGCTGCCATTGTAGAGATAGGCATTGGCGATGTTCCCCCGCGCGAAGTGACCGGGGTAGAAAACCGAACCGAGGTCGGCCAGTTGCGCGGCGCTGGTGGTGGTCCAGCCGCCGGGTCCCAGGTCGACCGTCAGGTTGGTCGTGTAGTTCGAGAAATTGTAGGTATCGACGCCACCACCGTCCCAGACGGTGAGGAACACCTTGTTCGCGGTTGAGGCTCCCTGGCCGGCACCGTTGACGAACATCTCGCCCGTCGTCGCGCTCCAGGTGTAAACCGTGTTGGTGGCGTTGGTGCTATAGTCGGCGCCGTACATGTACTGCAGCGCCGCGATGTCATCGAGCATCAGCGTCTGGGGGTAACTCCCCTGAGCCACCGTGTATCCGTTCAGATCGGCGCCGACGAACGACCGGTAGGTCATCACCGAGTATTCGAGCGTGTCGTGGTCCGTCGGCAGTGCCCTCGACCCGTCCTGCCCGTGATCGAGCCCCAGGGTGTGACCGATCTCGTGGATGAAGGTAGCGTATGCGTAGGTGCCCTTGAGCGGCGTATTGTAGTCGGTGTGGTTGAGCCACACATCGCCACCCTGGATCGCCGTACTCGGATAGTAGGCGTAGGCCGTGCCTGCGTAGCTCTCCTCGGCGAAACGGATGGTCCCGTGGACGGACGACGTTTCCGTCACCTCGGTGAACTCGAGGCCGGTGTAGGAATCGATCATGCCGAGGATGGCGCGCACCGCGGTCTTCTGCGCGGCGTTCATCGCCTCGAAGCCACTCTCGGTGTAGCCGTACTGCGACAGAAGGGTCGGGAAGCTGAAGGTGAGGTTCGGGTCGGTCCACTTCACCCCGGAGAGGAGCCCATCGATATCGAGGTTGCCGGTCAGATTCACACTGGACGTTGAAGGCACGTTACACCCCGTCTCGCTCTGCGTTGCCGAAACCTGCCCAAGCGCGGACGGCACATTCGTTCCGTGGAGCCTGGCACGCTGAACCTAAAAAACACTTGCGAAACATGGATCGACTTTGACCTATCCGGCACAAGGGGCTGTTGGCCGGCAACACTACCAAGACAACTCTAGCCTGCGTCAGCGCCCCCCTGACAGACAACTTGTCGCGAGCCTTCCGAGAGGCGGCGGCCGGTTCGTCCCTTCGGCGGAATGATTGGCGCAGTCAGTCCACTGCGACCAGGGAGCCGCGGTCGGCCAGCGCCATTCCGAAGCCCGGGGCACGGGAGAGGCGCAGCCTGCCGTTTTCGGGCACCTGCTCGCCTTCGAACAGGTCGCCGAACACCGGATGGATGGTGCGGCCGTCCGGGCTTGCCGCGACATATTCGCAGAAGGCCGGGCCGGGCTGGCTGGCGACGAAGTGGTAGGAGTAGGGGCCGCTGCCGTGCGGCACCACCGGGATGTCGTAGGCGGAGGCGTGCGCCGCGATCCTGAGCAGTTCGGTCATCCCCCCGACCCACATCACGTCGGGCTGGACGATGTCGAGCGTACGCTCCTCGATCAGGCGGCGGAAGCCGAAGCGGGTGTATTCGTGCTCGCCGGTGGTCCATTTGAGTGTGGGGTGGGCGCGCTTGATGGCGCGGAAGCCCTCGACATCGTCGGGCGACAGCACCTCTTCCCACCAGTGGATGTGCAGCGGCTTGGCGGCTTCGGCGAGGCGGATGGCGTAGTCGACGCTCAGCGACATGTAGCAATCGACCATCAGCGGAAAGTCCGGGCCGACGGACGCCCGGTGCGCAGCCAGGAATTCGACGTTCCTGCGCAATCCCTCCTCGCCATCGAAATGGCTGTGCGGAAGCGGCACCTTGGCGCCCCAGAACCCCAGCGCCTTGACCGCGTCGGGCGCCGGGCCGGTGCAATAGAAGGTGATCTCCTCGCGGCTGAGGCCGCCGATCAGGTTGTAGACCGGCTCGCTCCGCACCCTGCCCACCAGATCCCACAGCGCCAGGTCGACGGCGCTGATGGCCATGATCGGCAGGCCCTTGCCGCCGTAGGGCAGGGATGAACGGTAGAGCTGGTCCCAGATCAGGTTGAGGTTGCGGGCGTCCTGGCCGACGACGAAGCGCGCGAAGTGGTGCCGGATCAGCCAGGCCGCGGGGGCGCCGCCGCTGCCGGTGGCAACGCCGACGGTGCCGTCTTCGGTCTCGATCTCGACGACCAGCGCGCCGAGCACGCCGATGCCCCAGCTCGAGCGCTTCTCGCGGTATTGCGGATGCCCCGACATCGGGTTGGCGATCAGCGTGTCGACCAGCCAGTGCCTGGCGTCACCGGGTTTGAAGTAGGTGCCGGCCTTGGCGCTGGGCGCGATGGTGTAGACGCGCAGGTCCTTGATCCGGAAGGCCGGGCTCATGGCAGGTAGAAGACCCGCTTGAGCGGCACCTGCACCGGGACATTGTCCGGATGCGTCTCCATGATGTCGGCCATGTGCTTCCACCAGCGCTTCATGATCGCGGTGTCGGGCAGCCGGTCCATGGTGTGGTCGTCGCTACGGGTCAGGATGCCGAACAGGTGGTTGCTCTCGGGGTCCAGCCAGATCGTGTAGTCAGAGACGCCGGCCTCCTTGAGCGCCTGGGCGAGCTCGGGAAAGATCTCGTCGTGCCGTTTCTCGTACTCGGCGGCCTGGCCGGGATTGAGGTTCATCCGGAATGCGATGCGTTCAGGCATTGTCTTCTCGCTGCTGTCGTTTGGCGATGGCCATGGACTGGATGGTGGTGTCGCGGACGTGTTCGAGGTGGGCGCGATAGGCGGCGACAGCGGCGGCGGCGTCGCCGGCCATGATCGCGTCGGCCACCGCGATGTGCTGAACGACGCTCTTGGAGATGACGCCGGGCACTTCGCTGGCTGTCCGCCGCACGTCGAGGCCGAGGTCGTACAGCACCTGGGCGAGCGCGGCGAGCAGGCCGTTGTTGGCGCCGACGTTGAGCGCCTGGTGGAACTCGATATCGAGCAGGCGGAAGGCCACCGGATCGCGCTCGAAGGCTCGGCCGTCGACCGCGAGTTTGTGGATGCGCTGGCGCAACTCCGGGCTGGCCCGTTCGGCGCACAGCCGGACGAGCTCGAGGTCGACGACGGTGCGCGCCTCGAACTGCTGGTGTACGTCGTAGTCGGCGACCGACAGCATGGTGTTGAACGGCGCTACGAGCCGGCTCGGCGAGAGGTCGGTAACGGTGTAGCGCCCGCCCTGCCGGCTTTCGAGCACGCCCATCAGCGTCAGCGCCTTGAGCGCCTCGCGCAGCGGCGGGCGGCTGATGCCGAAGGCGATGCCCATCTGCTGCTCCGTCGGCAGCCGGTCGCCCGATTTGAGATTGCCGCTCTTGATCATCGCCATGATGCGGTTGGCGACCTGCTCGGCGATGGAGCGGCGATCGAGCGTGCCGCCGCCGAAATCCTGGGTTGCGCGCCCGTGTTTCGATTGACCGATCAGATCGGAGAAGGCGTCGGACGCCGCTGCGCCGGATCCCTTTGCTGCTTCTGCGGGGAGTTTGCTCATGGGGTCCGGCATACCGCCCTAGAGGCCCAGCCGGTAGAAGACGTTGGCGTTATCCCGGTAGATCTTGCGGGTATCGGCTGGGCTCAGCCCCAGATCGGCAAAGGCGCGGTCGAGCACCTCGACCCAGCGGGGCAGGGTTGTGGCCTGCAGGCAGACCGGGTAGTCGCCGGCATAGATGATCCGGTCGACTCCGAAGGTTTCGATGGTCTCGGCGATGAAGGGGCGGAGGTCCGCTTCGGTCCAGTGCTGCTTGTCGGCCTCTACCGGCAGATCGGAAAGCTTGATCCACAGGTTGGGGTGGCGGACCAGTTCCCTGAGGTCATCGCGATACTGCGCGATGGCGCCTTCCTCGATGCCCGGCTTGCCGCAGTGATCCAGGATCATCGGCACATCCGGAATCCGCTTCACGAACTCGCGGACGATGTCCATCTGCGTGTGGTTGACGTTGATCTCGAAATGGTAGCCGAACTTACCAAGCAGGTTCACGCCCTCGATGAAGCCGGGGCTCAACGTCAGCGCGCGCGGATCGGCGTCGAACTCGACGATGCGGCGGATGCCGCGTACCGCCGGATGACTGGTCGCCATCTCCTCGAGCATGGGCTCGACCTTGCTGCCCCATTCGAGCGGCGCCATGGGGACGATGGCTCTGAGGCGCGGGTCGCGTTTCGCCTCGCCTTCGACGAACTCGATCTCCTCGATGTACTGGCCGCCGGTGGGCGTGAAGTCGGCATAGCACTCGAGAAAGACCATGGCCTCGACGTCGACGTCGCCGCAATCGCGGGCATAGTCCTCGACGTGATAGTCGCGCCCGAACAGCGGGTGGCCGATGAAGGCGGAGTACTTCAGCCGGCTGTGATCCCAGATGTGCAGATGGGTGTCGATGATCGGAAAATCTGGCATCGGCGTCGCTCTCCCGTGCGTCCGCCTTCTTGCGTGACGGTTCCGCAGCCCGCTCAGAAATGGCGAGGAGGCAAGAACTTGTCAAACTAATTTTTGTCTGACAAGTTACCTGCCAAGCGAAGAGCGGGATCAACTCGCCGCGCGACCCGAGGGAGGGGTTTCCGCCGTGGCCGTCACCGTTTCGACCCGTCGCAGGGTAGGGCGCACCGAGCTGGAGCTGCCGGTATTCGGCTTCGGCGCCGCCCATCTGGGCGAGCTCTATGCCAAGGTCGACGAGGCGCAGTCGCAGGCAACGCTCAATGCCGCCTGGGAGGCCGGCATCCGCTTCTACGACACCGCGCCGTGGTATGGCCGCGGCCTGTCGGAACATCGCCTCGGCGGCTTCCTGCGCACCAAGCCGCGCAACGAGTTCGTGGTCAACACCAAGGTCGGGCGCACGCTGGTGCGGCCGGCGGATCCCGCGAGCTTCAGCACCGCTCCCTGGGCCGGCGGGCTGCCCTTCGAGGTGGTGTTCGACTACACGTACGACGGCATCATGCGCTCCTACGAGCAGGCGCTGCAGCGGCTGGCGCTCAATACCGTCGACTCGCTGGTGATCCACGATCTCGACACGCTGTTCCACACGCCCGAACTGGTGGCGGTGTACCTGAAGCAGCTGATCGGCAGCGGCATGAAGGCGCTCGCAGAACTCAAGACGAACGGACACATCAAGGCGATCGGCGTCGGCAACAACGTGCCGGGCAATCTCGACGAGATGCTCGCCGCGATCGATGTCGATTTCGCCATCGTGGCGATGCCCTACACGCTGCTCGACCAGTCGGTCCTGCACACCAGCATGCAGCGCTGCCTCGATCGTGGGATCAGTGTCATCATCGGCGCGCCCTTCGCCTCGGGCATCCTGGCGACGGGGTCGGGCGCCGGCGCCAAGTATGCCTACGGCGCGGCCTCGCCCGAGGTGCAGGCCAAGGTTCGCGGCCTCGAATCCGTCTGCAAGGCGCATGGCGTGAACCTGCAGGCGGCGGCGTTGCAGTTCCCGCTGGCCCATCCGGCAGTGGTTTCGATCATCCCCGGGGCGGCGAAGCCGAGCGAGCTGACGCAGAACGTCGCCTCGCTGCAGGCGCCCATCCCGGCCGGTTTCTGGTCCGACCTCAAGGCGCAGGGGCTGATCGAGAAGGATGCGCCGACTCCGGGATCGGGGAGCTGACGCGCATGGCCGACGCCCCGCCCCAGGCAGGAGTGCCACTGCTCAGCGCCCAGGGCATCTCCAAGTCGTTCGCCGGCGTCGAGGTGCTCCGCGATGTCGATCTCGACCTGCTGCGCGGCGAGATCCATGCGCTCCTGGGCGAGAACGGCGCCGGCAAATCGACCTTCGCCAAGATAGTGGCGGGCGTGCATCGCCCGACGCGCGGCACGCTGCGGCTCAACGGCGCCCCGGTCGACGTCGCCAGTCCCATCGTCGCGCAGAAGCTGGGCATCACGCTGATCCACCAGGAGCCGATCTCCTTCCCCGATCTGTCGGTCGCCGAGAACCTGGTGCTGGGCCGCACCGACGGTGGCTGGTTCGGCCGGGTGCCGTGGGCGCAGATGACGCGCGACGCCAACCGGCTGATGGACCTCCTCGGCGTCAGGATCGACGTCACCCGGCCGATGCGCGGCCTCTCCATCGCCGACCAGCAGATGGTCGAGATCGCCCGGGCACTGGCCTCCGACAGCCGGCTGATCATCATGGACGAACCGACCGCGCCGCTGACGCCCAAGGAAGTGGCGACGCTGTTCGCCATCGCTCGGCGCCTGCGCGACGAAGGCCGCACCATCGTCTTCATCTCGCACCGGCTCGAGGAGGTGCGTGCCCTCTGCGACCGCGTCACCATCTTCCGCGACGGCAACAAGATCGCCACCGACACCATCGGCAATCTCTCCGACGGCGACATCATCCGTCTGATGATCGGCCGGCCGCTCAAGGAGTACATGCACAAGGCCCGCAGCCACATCGGCGAGGTGGCGCTCAAGGTCGAGGGACTGACGCTGCCCGGCGCCTTCAGCGACATCAGCTTCGAGGTGCACAAGGGCGAGATCGTCGGGCTCGGCGGGCTCGTGGGGGCAGGGCGCACCGATGTCGCCCGCGCCATCTTCGGCGTCGCCCCGGCGGCGGCGGGCACGGTCTCGATCGACGGCAAGCGCGTCACCATCAGCGACCCGGCGCAGGCCATCGACCTCGGCCTCGCCTTCGTTCCAGAGGACCGGGCAACGGCAGGGATCTTCCGCACGCTGCCGGTCGAGCAGAACATCACCGCCGCCGTCCCTCGGCTGATCGCGCCCTCCGGCTTCATCCGCCGCGCGCTCGAAAAGGCCATGGCGATGGACTCGGTTCGCCGGATGAGCATCAGGCTCGCCTCGCTGCGCCAGCCGATCGGCGAACTCTCCGGCGGCAACCAGCAGAAGGCAATCCTCGCCCGCTGGCTGCTGACCGACCCGAGCGTTCTCATCCTCGACGAGCCGACGCGCGGCATCGATATCGGCGTCAAGGCCGAGTTCTACGACATGATCGGCGAGCTCGCCGCCTCCGGCCGCGCCATCCTGCTGATCTCCTCCGAGCTGCCGGAGCTGCTGGCGCTGTGCGACCGCATCCTGGTGATGTCCGAGGGCCGTCTCACCGCCGACATCCCGCGCGCCGAGGCGACGCAGGAGGCCATCATGAGCGCCGCCGTGCCGCGTGCCGCCGCCTGGGAAGGAGCGGCCGCATGAACGCGCTGCGCCACATCCTCCTTCGGCGCGAGGCCGGCATCCTGGTGATGATCGCCCTGTTCTGCCTCGCGGTCGGCGCCGCCAAGCCGCAGTTCCTGACGCTGGACAGCCTGCGCATCATCCTCTTGCTCACCCCGCTGATCATGATCGGCGCCATGGGGCAGATGCTGGTGATCGTCGCCCGCCATGTCGACCTCTCCATCGGTTCGATGCTCGGCTTCTCGGCCATGGTCACCGGCATGATGTTCAAGTTCTATCCCGAGATCTGGTGGCCCATCGGCTTCCTCGTCTCGATCGGCATCGGCGCCATGCTCGGGCTCGTCAACGGCGTGCTGGTGACGCTGTTCCGGCTGCCGGCGATCATCGTCACGCTGGGGACGCTCAACCTCTATCGCGGCCTCACCTACATCGTCTCCAACGCCAAGCAGATCGACCGGCAGTTCGTGCCGTCGGCGCTCAAGTCGATGTCGCAGACCTCGCCGGTCTTCGGCATCCCGTGGATCATCTTCATCAGCTTGGGCGTGGCGCTGCTGACCTACTACTTCGTCATGCACACCCGGGTCGGCCGGCAGATCTTCGCGCTCGGCTCCAACCCTGCCGCGGCGCCGCTGCGTGGCATCGCCGTGACCAGGGTGACGCTGCTCGTCTTCACTATTTCCGGCGCGCTCTCCGGCCTTGCCGGCATCCTCTACGCCAGCCGCTGGGGCTTCGTGAATCCGTCCAATACCGGCGCCGGCTTCGAGTTCCAGGTGATCGCGGCAGTGGTGATCGGCGGCGTCTCGATCAACGGCGGCGTGGGCACCGTGCTCGGCACCGTGCTGGGCGTGCTGCTGCTCGGCTGCGTCGCCGCGGCGCTGCCGCTGCTGGGTATTCCGGGCACGACGCAGAACGCCATCTATGGCGCGGTGATCCTCGTTGCCCTGCTCATCGACCGCACGGTGCGCAGGCAGGGCATCGCCAGCCTTTCGGCGAGGGCACGCGCATGAGCGCCATCGACAACCCGACCACCGCATCGGCACGCGAAGCGGCGCCGCCGCGTCCGCTCTGGCAAGTGATCGTGATCCGTCCCGAGACGATGACGCTGGTGCTGCTGATCCTTGCGCTCCTAGGCGCCAGCCTGCTGTCGCCGTACTTCCTCGATGTCCGCTACATCCTCGACAGCTTCACGCTTTCGGCCGAATTCGCCATGGTCGCGCTGGTGCTGACCATGGTCATCATCGCCGGCGAGATCGATCTCTCGCCAGCGGCCAACATGGCGCTGTCGGCGTGCCTCTTCGCCTATGCACAGCAGGCCGGCATCCCCATACCGATCGCCATCCTGATCGGGCTCGTCGCCGGTCTGGTCATGGGCGCGATCAACGGGCTGATGGTCATCCGCCTGCAGATCCCCTCGATCATCGTTACCATCGGCACGCTGACGCTCTACCGCGGCATCGCCCAGGTGATCGCCGGCGACAAGTCGATCCGCGTGCCGGACTGGTTCACCGGCATCAACAATGTGCTGGTCGCCGGCCTGCCCGTGCCGGTCATCATCTTCGTCGTCATGTCGGTTGTGCTCGGGCTGGTCCTCGGCACTACCATCTTCGGCCGCCAGATCTACCAGATCGGCACCAATGAGGTGGCGGCCCGCCACGCCGGCATCCGCAGCCAGCGCATCAAGATGGGCCTGTTCCTGCTGATGGGGCTGGTCAGTGCGGTGGCCGGCATGATCACCTCCTCGCGGCTGGGCTCGGTGCGCTACGATCTGGGGCTCGGCGGCGAGCTGCAGATGGTGCTGATGGCCATGCTGGGCGGCACCTACATCTTCGGCGGCCGTGGCACCATCCTGGGGACGTTCCTCGCGGCCTGGCTGTTGGTCATCGTCTCGACCGGCATGACCGTCGCCAATGTCCTGCCGGCGGTCCAGCTCGTCGTGCTCGGCGTCCTGCTGGTCGTCTCCATCATCGCCACCAATGCCATCTATTCCCGCACCCAGAGGTGACGGGCTATTCCGCCGGACAAGAACCGGCACACACAGGAGGAAGAAAGTGCTCAAGAGAACTCTGCTAGCCGGTCTCGCCCTCAGCCTGACCATGGTCGCTGGTGCCTACGCCGCCGATCCGGTCAAGATCGTCTATATCGGCAAGAACACCGGCAACCCCTATTTCGACAGCATCACCGGCGGCTTCGAAGATGCCTGCAAGTCGCTCGGCTGCGAGTTCGAGTTCGTCGCCCCGGCGACGGCCGAAGCCACCTCGCAGATCCCGTTCATCGAGGCGCAGATCCAGCGCGGCGTCAACGTCATCGCCATCGCGCCTAACAGCCCCGATGCGCTCAACCAGGTGTTCGACGACGCCCGCGCCAAGGGCATCCTCGTGCTCACCGTGAACGGCGACATCACCGGCAACGAAAGCCACCGCGACGCCACCATCCTGCCGACGGATTTCTCCAAGGTCGGTGCCGACCAGGTCGAGATGGTCGGGTCGTTGATCGGCTATGAAGGCGAGATCGCCATTCTCTCGGCGACCACCGAGGCTCCCGACCAGAACAAGTGGATCGTGGGCATGAACGAGACGCTCAAGAGCGACCCGAAATACGCCAAGATGACGCTCGTCGCCACTGTCTACGGCGATGACCAGCCCGAGAAGTCGACCACCGAGATGGAAGCCCTTCTCTCCAACTACCCCAACCTCAAGGGCGTCATCGCGCCGACCACCGTGGGTATCGCCGCGGCGGCGCAGGTCGTGCAGAGCCGCGGCATCGCCGACAAGGTGAAGGTCACCGGCCTCGGCCTGCCGAGCGAGATGCGCGACTTCATCAAGGACGGCACCGTCACCGCCTTCCAGCTCTGGAGCCCGTACAATGAAGGCTGGCTGGCGGCCCACTTCGCCGTCGGCGTCCTCGGCGGCACCATCAAGAACGAAGTCGGCGCCACCTTCGACGTGCCCAACCTGGGCACCAAGACGATCGATCCGATGAATTCGATCAATACCCAGGCGGGGCTGACCACCTTCGACGCCAAGAATATCGACGAATTCAGCTTCTAGGCCTGGCCTCCCGAGCGCGGGCGTCGGCCGGAAGGCCGGCGCCCTTTCTTCAATCCGGACACTGTTGCCATGAACACCTATGACTTCGCCGACCGCGTCGCCATCATCACCGGCGGCGGGCAGGGCATTGGCCTAACGGTGGCCGAACGGATGCTCCAGCATGGCGGTTCGGTCGCCATCTGGGACCGCGACCAGAAGCTCCTGGACGCGTTGACGGACAGGTACGGGCACGACGGCAGGGTGCAGGTGCTCTACGCCGACATCAGCGACATGGCGTCCGTCGATGCTGCCGTGAAGGAGGTTCTCGACCGCTTCGGCAGGATCGACATCCTCATCAACAATGCGGCGATCGTCGGACCCAACCTGCCGACCTGGGAGTATCCGCCGGAGGCCTTCATGGACGTGGTGCATGTGGGGCTCATCGGCACCTTCTTCGTCTGCCGCGCCGTGGTGCCGCACATGATCGCGGCAGGCTACGGCCGCATCGTCAATCTGAGCTCGATCGCCGGCAAGGAGGGCAACCCCAACGCCCCGGCCTACTCGTCGACCAAGGCGGGTGTCATCGCCCTCACCAAATCGCTCGGCAAGGAGCTGGCCAGGTACGACATCGCGGTGAACGCCGTCACCCCCGCCGTCGCCAGGACCACCATGGCGATGAGCCAGGCCCCCGACTTCCTGCAGATGATCCTTTCGAAGATCCCGCGCGGCCGGATGCTGGAACTGAGCGAGGCGGCCTCGATGATCTGCTGGCTGGCGACGGAGGAGAATTCCTTCACCACCGGCGCCGTGTTCGACCTCTCGGGCGGGCGGGCCACCTACTGACGAGGAGCGGCCGGGCCGTACGTCCCGGTTCCCGCCTATGCCGCCCTGACGATGCGGAAGCCTTCGATCTCCTTGATCACCGGCAATCCGGCCCAGCGCTCGACATCGTGCAGGATGATCAGCCGGTTGAGGTCGCCGCCGATCTCAGTGTTGATCCGGTCGATGGTCTTCAATTGCTCCCAGACGCTGCCGGTGGCGTTGTTGAGCGGCGCGTAGACGCCGTCGTGCTTGTGCCCGGTCAGTTGGCGCGAGGAATAGACGCAGTCGCCCGAGACGACCAGCCGGCCGCGCGTGGTTTCGAGGATCACGAACTGCTGGCCGATGGTGTGGCCGCTGCCGAGCCGCACGTGCAGGCCGGGGAAGAGGTTGTCGCGGTCGCCGTCCACGAGCGTCAGCCGGTGTTCCACCGACGCGTCGAAGGTGGTGCGCATATTGTCGGGGTCGATGATGGCGGTGAGGTAGCCGAACTGCGTGGGCAGCGCCATGGCTTCGTACCAGCAGAGCAGTTCGCTCTTCTGGATGTAGATCTGGGCGTTGGGGAACTCGGCGATCGAGCCCATGTGGTCGAAATGGGCGTGGGTGACGATGATGTCGGTGATCGCTTCCGGCCCGATGTGGAGGGCGCCCAGCATGCGGACCGGTGAGATCCAGTTCGGGATGCCGAACTTGCGGGAGAAGCCGGAGCTGTGCTCGTCCTGCATGAAGCCGGTGTCGATCAGCACCTTGCGGTCGCCTTGCTGCGCCAGGATGAAGGAGAACGGCAGGTCGACGCCGCCGTCCCTGGCCATGCCCGCGACCAGGTCGACCCAGGGCTGATCCTTGGAGCGGGCGTACTCGATGACGTGGATCGACCAGTTGTTGTCGGCCATTGGCGCAGTCCTCCTCAGCTCTCGGCAAGCATGCGGCCGAGGCTCGAAAGCCCCACCGCGACGATCAGGATGGCGCCCTGGAACACGTATTGGGAGAAGGTGGGGGCGCCGAAGATGTTGAGGCCGTTGAAGCCGAAGGCGATGATCAGGGCGCCCACGAACGTGCCCAGCACATGGAACTCGCCGTCGCGCAGCGTCGCCGATCCGAGGAAGACGGCGGCGAAGGCGGTGAGCAGGTAGGAATCTGCGGCGCTGGCGGTGCCGCTGCCCAGCCGCGAGGCAAGAAGGATCCCGGTCAGCGCCGCGCACATCCCGGAGATGGCGAAGCCAAGGATCTTGATGCGGTCGACGTCGATGCCGGCCAGCCGCGCCGCTGCGGCGTTGCCGCCCACGGCCTGGAACTCCTGGCCCAGCGACGTCCGCTCGACCAGCACCCAGAGCCCGCCCAGCACCAGCACCATGACCACGATGTTGTTGGGGATGCCGAACAGCCAGCGGCCGAGCGAGAGCTGCAGGAACGCCTCGGGCACGCCGGCGACGATCGGCACGCCGGCCGAGTAGGCGAAAGCGATGCCGGTGAGGATGGTGCCGACGCCCAGCGTCGCGATCACCGAGTTCACCTTGATCTTGGTGACGATGAAGCCGTTGACTAGCCCGATCACCGCGCCCAGCGCGACCACCATCAGCACCGCCAGCGGGATGGGCAGCTTGTCGTGGACGATGAACCCGGTGACCAGGATGCCGTGCAAGCTCGCCGCGAAGCCGATGGAGAGATCCATCTCGCCGACGATGAGCGCCAGCGTCAGGCCGCCGGCGATGATCATGGCCAGCGAGGCCTGGTTGAGCACGTTGGTGAAATTGTTCAGCGTCGGGAACGCCTTGGGGGAGAGGAGCGAGAAGGCGATGACCATCGCCACCAGCCCCAGGATGGTGGCGTAGCGGGCGAAGATGCCCAGGCTCGCCTTCATGGCCGGCGTCAGCCGGCCGCCGCCCATCGATATGT
>Ga0299912_10002927_pt1 | contig 14020 bp, 7 predicted proteins | sample RVTome_2_FD_207667 | JGI IMG/M metagenome (GOLD analysis project Ga0299912, IMG submission 207667) | Soil microbial communities from uranium-contaminated site in the Upper Colorado River Basin, Wyoming, United States - RVT95D214 (version 2) ...
GCAGGAGCCGCATGCCGCACTTGGGGCAATAGAAGGCCCGTTCGTGCGCCGAGGCGAAGCCGCAGTGCGCGCAGACCAGGCCGCCGCGGCCGGCGGCGGGCACCGGCCGATCGGCGGGTGCGACGCCGAGCGCGTACTGGTTGGCGAGGATGTTCTGGAAGAGCCCGGCGAGACCCCGCGCAGCGATCCGGTCGGTGTCGCCGCGGACCCCGCGCCCGCCCCAGCCGACGACGGCGCGCACCAGCATGTCGCCCGTTCCCTCGTCCCAGTGGGACGCCACCCCGCCGACGATCGCGCTGTACTCAGGGTAGCCGGAGGTGTCCAACTCCCCGTCGAGCAGCGCCACGGCAAGCGTGTCGAAGGCCAGGTCGATGGCGTCGAGCGACTCGAGCACGTAGATCGCGTGGCGCGTGATCGGCCCGTGGCCGTGATGGGCATTCACCCACTGCATCGCCTCGGACGACCGGATGATCGCCGGGGACGCCTCGCTGAACTCGATCGGCAGGGGCTCGACGACCTCGATCTCGCTGCGGGCGAGCCCTGAAAGCATCGATGGCAGCTCGGCGAGCGCGCGCGGCCCGGCCTTCAGGCGCACACCCTCGCTGCTCTTCCCGGCGTAGTACAGCTTGAGGATGTACTCCTGGGCGGAGGCATCCTCGGGGACGATCTGCGCCGGGGCCTGCCGCATCTCGTCGCGGCCCTTGCGCTTCAGGAACTCCAGCGGCACGGAACCTCCATCGAATCGGTAGCGACAATCCTACCAGCGGCCGGACACCCTCCGCGCCCGCTCGGCCCGCCCGCGCCGGTCAGGCGCTTCGGGCCCCCGCTGCACCGGTCGCCGCCAGCCGCTCCGCCACGAGCACGAGCCCGCCCACGAGCCCGACGTCGTCGCCGAGGGCCGCCGGCACGATCCGGGCCCGGGCCCCCGGGCGACGGAAGGCGCCCCTGGCGACCGCCGCGCGCGCGGGAGCGAGCATTCGCTCACCCTGGCCGACCGCAACGCTGCCGCCGACCACGATGAGCGACGGGTTGAAGACGTCCACCAGCGTGACGCAGGTCACCGCAAACGCGTCCCGGGCGTCGGCGAGGATCGTGACGGCGACGGGGTCGCCGGCCTCCGCCGCTGCGGCAACCTCGCGACCACCGAACGCCGGCCCACGCTCGCGGATCAGCGCCGCGAGCAGGTCGCTCTCGCCTCGCTCCGCGGCTGCCCGCGCGCTGCGGGCCATGCCGCTCCCCGAGGCGATCCCCTCGAGGTGGCCGCGCATCCCGCAGCCGCAGGGCGCTCCGTCGCGGTCGACCATCATGTGGCCGAGCTCGCCGGCGGTGCCGTCCGGCCCGCGCAAGAGCCGGCCGCCGGACACGACGGCCCCGCCGATCCCCGTCGAAACCGTCAGGTAGACGAAGTCGGCGCACCCGGCTGCGGCTCCGAAGCGACCCTCCGCGAGCGCCGCAACCTGGGTGTCGCGGTCGAGGAAGGCCGGCAGCCCGAGCGCATCGGCGACCAGCGCGGCGAGCGGGATCTCCCGGAAGGTCGGGCCGAGGTTCGGCGGATCCAGGATCATGCCGGCGGCAGGATCGACCGGGCCCGGCGCCGAGATCCCGACCCCGGCGAAGGGTCGGGCGCCCGCGATCGCGCCGTCCTCGCGTCGAACCGTCGCGAGGGCGTCCACGCAAGCCGTGACGATGGCGGCTACGCCCGCGTCGACGGGTGTCCGCTTCCGGTGCGCGGCGACCACGACGCCCCCGTCGAGCACGACCGCGGCCCGGATCTGCGTTCCGCCCAGGTCGAGGGCGAGGACGGGACCGACGGGGACCCCTGGAGCGTTCGTCACCGACCCGCCTCGCCGTCCCGGGGTCATCCCCGGCGGGCCAGCCGCGCCCGCAGCTTCGCCGCTCGCTCGGCCAGCTCGGCTTCGCGAGCCCGGGCGCCCTCGACGACCGCCGCGGGGGCCCTGGCCGTGAACCGCGCGTCTGCCAGGCGCGCCCGCGTCGCGGCGAGCTGGGCCTCGGCGCCGGCAAGCTCCTTCTCCAGGCGAAGGCGGTCCCGGGCCGCGGTCCCGGCCTCCACGGCAGCGGGACGGACGACGGCCTCCAGGTCGCCGGCAACCACCGCGAGGCCGCCGCGCGGGTCGGCGTGGAGAGCCCTGGGGTCGGCGACGCGGACGAGCGGGCGCGCCCGGGCCAGGCGTTCCAGGGCGGGACGAAGGGCGTCGAAGGTGGGCGACGTGGCCGCCGGGACGGCCACGTCGACCGCGAGCCAGGCACCGGGCTCGACCCGGGCCTCGGCGCGGGCATTGCGGATCGCCCGCACGAGATCGAGAAGCCCGCCGGTCTCGGCGTCGGCCGCCCCGTCCACGCGCCCCGCGGCCGGCCAATCCGCGACCATGAGCAGCGGCGGGTCCTCCTGCGCCCTGGGCAGCTGGCCCCAGATCGCCTCCGTCAGGAACGGCATCACGGGATGGAGCAGGCGCAGGTACGTGTCGAGCGCCTCGACGAGCGTCCACCAGGTCGCCTCCCGATCGGCGGCCGGGGCGGCCTCGTCCGCCAGGCGGACCTTGGCGAGCTCCAGCGCCCAGTCGCAGTACTCCCCCCAGATCGCGTCGTAGAGGGTCGCGGTGAGCTGGCCGAAGGCGTAGTCGGCCAGGGCGCGGTCTGCGGCAGCCACGGTGGAGGCAACCCGGCTCCGGAGCCAGCGCTCGGCCGGGCCGAGGCGGGCGGGATCCGGCGCAACCCGCAGGGCATCGACCGGGATGGTCGCCGGGCGTGCGCCAAGGACGAACCGGGCCGCGTTCCAGAGCTTGTTGGCGAAGTTGCGGGCGTTCTCGAGCTTCTCCGCGCTGAACTTCTGGTCGTTGCCCGGCGCCGCACCGTGGATGAGGGCGAAGCGGAGGGCGTCGGCCCCGGATTCGTCGATCGCCTCCAGCGGATCGACGACGTTCCCCTTCGTCTTGGACATCTTCTGGCCGTACGGGTCGCGGACGAGGCCCGAGAGGTAGACGACCCGGAAGGGCGCCTCGCCCACGAGGTGGATCCCCAGCATCATCATCCGGGCCACCCAGAAGAAGATGATGTCGTATGCCGTCTCCATCACCGTGCCGGGGTAGAACCGGGCGAGGTCGGGCGTCTCCTCGGGCCAGCCGAGGGTCGAGAACGGCCAGAGCCCCGAGCTGAACCACGTGTCGAGGATGTCGGGGTCCTGGGTCAGCTCCGCCGCCGGGCGGCCGCAGGCCTCGCAGGCGCCGGGCCCCTCGCTCGCCGGGCTCACCGTCACGTGCCCATCGGGGCAGTACCAGGCCGGGATCCGGTGGCCCCACCAGAGCTGGCGGCTCACGTTCCAGTCGCGGATCTCGGTCAGCCAGTGCTCCCAGACCTTCTCGAAACGCTCCGGGAGGAGGATCGTCCGCTTCGTCCGGGTGGCCTGCAGCGCGGCCTCCGCGAGCGGCTTCGTCCGCACGAACCACTGCGTCTTGAGGCGCGGCTCCACGACGTCGTGGCTGCGCTGGCAGCGCCCGATGATCATCTCGTGCGGCCGGCTGCCCACGAGGTCGCCGGCGGCCTCGAGGTCGGCCAGGATCCGCTGCCGGGCGGCGTAGCGCTCCAGCCCGGCGTAGCGTCCGCCGGCGACGGAGATGTGGCCATCGTCCCGCATCACGTCGACGAGCGGCAGGTCGTGCCGCTGGCCGGTGGCGTAGTCGTCGCTGTCGTGGGCCGGCGTGATCTTCACCGCGCCGGTCCCGAACGCCGGGTCGACCACGGGATCGGCGATGATCGGGACGATCCGGTCGACGAAGGGGATCCGCGCGCTCCGGCCAACGAGTCCCGCGTAGCGGGGGTCGTCGGGGTGAACGGCGACGCCGGTGTCGCCGAGGATCGTCTCGGGGCGGGTCGTGGCCACCGTGATGAAGGCGCCCGGCTCATCCGCCCCCGTCGCCTCGTCGACCAGGTGGTAACGGACCGTCCACAGCGTCCCTGTCTGCGGGGTGGCGATCACCTCGAGGTCCGAGATGCTCGTCCGGCACCCGGGGCACCAGTTGATCAGCGTCTCGTGGCGGTAGGCGAGGCCCTCGCGGTAGAGGCGGTGGAACGCCTCACGCACCGCCCGACTGGAGACCGCGTCCATCGTGAAGCGCAGGCGACCCCAGTCCATCGACGCGCCCAGGCGCCGCTGCTGCCCCAGGATGATGTCCCGCGTCGACTCGATGAAACGCCACATCCGCTCGAGGTAGCGCTCGCGCCCCAGGCTGGCGCGGGTCTCGCCCTCGGCGGCGATGATCCGGTCCAGCACGACCTGGGCGGCGATGCTGGCGTGGTCGAGGCCGGGCAGGAAGAGCGCCGGGCGGCCGGTCATCCGGGCGTGGCGGATCATCAGGTCCTCCACGCCGCTCCGCTGGGCGTGGCCGAGGTGAAGGCTGCCGGTCACGTTGGGCGGCGGCTGGATGATGACGAACGGCGGCTTGCCGGGATCCGCGCGGCTGCCGGCGCCGTCGGGGGCGAACGCGTCGGCGGCGAGCCATCGCGCGTAGATGGGCCCCTCGAACTCCGCGGGCCGGTAGGCCTTGGCGAGCCCTTCGAGCGCGCCGTCCAGTCCGTCTGCCATCGCCGCCACTCCATCTCGAAACGGAACAACCCCGCTCGTCCAGCGGACGAACGGGGTCGTGGTGCCACCTGCTGGTTCGGCGTCCGGGTCGCGACCGGTCATCCCGGCCGATGCGCCTCGCGGCGCGTCCGGCAGCCCTCTCGACGCGCTATCGGGCGTCTCCCGTCACAACTCGCGAGCGACGTTCGCGCCGGGGTCTGCCGCGCGGCTCGCACCGTCCCGCGCTCGCTTCGGCCCCGCCGACGCTACTCCTCTCGGTCACCGCCGTGAGGGCCGGAGTGTAGCACGCGCCATTCGCGGTGCCCCCCCGGAGCGAGCTCGCCGCGGCCACGGCGCCCTTCCCGCTACCCGCGGGTCGGGCGCAGCCACCATGCGGCGCACGGCGGCATGAGGAGCCGCCCCCTGTTCCCGACGAGCGATTCCCCGGAGATCGCATCCCAGGCGCCGTCGAGCCCGACCGTCTCGAGGACTCGTCGGTCGAGGGCCCGCGGCGCGTCGGTCATGTTGTGGACGGCCAGGAGCAGCCCGGACGGGTGCGCCCGGACGAACGCGAAGAGCGACGAGTCGCCGGTGTCGACGACCTCGAGCGGCGTTGCCGCGTGGAGCGCCTCGATGGACCGACGAACCTCGATCAGGTGCCGGGTCCCTCCGAACACACGGCCCACCGGCCCCGTCCCGTGCCGCTCCGCCGCACGTGCCCAGTCCATGCGCGGCCGATGGACCCACCGGTTGTCGGTGGCGTGGCTCGGGTCGCGCAGATAGCTCCGATCGTTGAGCATCGCGATCTCGTCGCCCATGTAGAGAAGCGGCAGGCCGTCCCAGCCGAGGATGAGGGCATGGCCGAGGAGGATCCGCGCGACCGCCATGTCGATCGCTACGGGGTCGTTGGCGGCCAGCGCGCGCTCGAGCCCGGCGAGGCTGGCGAAGGTGCCGCTGATCCGCGAGTCCCCGGTCACGGCGTTCTGCTGGAAGACCTCGCCGAGTGCGAACGATCCGGGGAACAGCCCCGTGTAGAACATCGAGAGGTAGGCGCGGTGGTCGGAACCCGTCCACCCGACAGCCTCCGCGTCCTCCTCGGTGATCGCCCAGCCGATGTCGTCGTGGCAGCGGATGTAGGTGCCCCAGGACGTGCTGGCCGGCTTCTTCGGGAACGCGGAGAGCACCTGCGTCATCAGACGCGTGTCGCGTGTCGCGAGGGCCGACCAGTATTGGACCATCAGGCTGTTCTGGTAGGCGAGATCGCACTCGCGGCCCTGGTTGCGTCCGACTCCCAGGTAGGGGGCGAGGTCGTCGGGGCCGACGATCGCCTCGGCCTTGAAGATCACCGCGGGAGCCGCCACCCGCGCACATGCGCGGAGCGCGCGGAGCAGGCTGTGGACCTCCGGCTGGTTCTGGCAGTTGGTGCCCATGCGCTTCCACATGAAGGCGACGGCGTCCAGCCGGAAGACGTCGATGCCGTTGTTCGCCAGGTCGAGAAGGATGTCGACGATCTCGACGAACACGCGAGGATTGGACCAGTTGAGGTCCCATTGGAACGAGTTGAACGTCGTCCAGACCCAGCGCCCGTCGGGGAGCGCGGTGAAGTTGCCCGGTGCGAAGTCGGGGAAGACCTCGGGCAGCGACCGCTCGTACTGATCCGGCAGCTCCCGGTCCGGGAAGATCCAGAACAGCTCGGAGGCATCGGCGTCGCCGGCGCGGGCTCGGACCGCCCACGCGTGCTCGGCCGCGCAATGGTTGAGGACGAGATCGATGCAGGTGCTGATCCCCTTGTCGCGCAGCTCACGGGCGAGGTGCCCCAGGTCGGCCATGGTGCCGAGGCGCGGCTCCACCTCCCGATAGTCGGCCACGGCGTAGCCGCCGTCGTTGTCGCCGGCCCTCGTCCGCAGGAGCGGCATGAGGTGGACGTACCGCACGCCGAGCTCCTCGAGGTAGCCGATGTGCTCCTCGACGCCGCGCAGCGTGCCGGCGAACCGGTCCACGTAGAAGACGTAGCCGACCATCTCCGGGACCTGGAACCAGTCCGGGCGGACGGTCCGCTGGCGGTCCAGCAGCCGCAGCTCAGGAGATCGCTCCGCCCACCGGTCGGCGAGGGTCGCGACCAGCGCCTCCAGGTTCGAATCGAACCGCGGATCACCGCCGTACGGGTCGACGAGCCCCTCCCAGAGGTCGTTCCACCAGCGCCGGAGCCGCACGACGAACGTCTCGACGTCGCTCGGAGGGGCACTCTCGAGCGACGTCCGCGCGATCTCCACGGCTCGCTCGAGCCACGCCTTGCTGGTCCCCGCGACCGGCGCCGTGTCGCCGACCCCGCGGGGTGCCGTGCCGCGGCTGGCGGGAGCTGCCCGCTCGGTCATCGAGCCACCACGGCGTCAGCCGGCCGACGAGGTCCTCCGGGAGCGGCGACCCTCGCCGCCCCCGGGGGCCGACCTCTCATCCCTTGACCGAGCCGGCCAGGAGACCCTTGACGAAGTATCGCTGGAGCGCCAGGAAGACCATGACGGGCACGATCATCGAGACGAACGCTCCGGCAGTGAGGAGCTGCCAGTCCTGGCCGCGCGAGCCCGTCATCGAGACGAGCCGCGAGGTCATGACCGCCACGTCCTGGTCGGTGCCGAGGAAGGTCGTCGCCACGAGGAGGTCGTTCCAGACCCACAGGAACTGGAAGATCGCGAACGACGCCAGCGCGGGCATCGAGAGCGGCAGGATGAGCCGACGGAAGGTCGTGAAGTGGGACGCCCCGTCGAGCGCCGCCGACTCGATGATGTCCTTGGGGAGCTGGCTGATGTAGTTGTAGAGCAGGTAGGTGGCCAGGGCGAGGCCGAAGCCGGCATGCGCCAGCCAGACCGCCAGGAAGGTCCCGTTGAGGTCGATCGCGAGGTAGGCCTTCAGGACCGGGATGAGGGCGATCTGGAGCGGCACGACCAGCAACGCCACGACCGTGATGAAGAGGATCCTCCGGCCGGGGAAGTCCATCCAGGCGAACCCGTACGCAGCGAAGGCCGCGATGAGGATCGGGATGACGACCGCGGGGATCGTGACGGCGAGCGTGTTGAGGAACGCCGTCGCGAGCCCGTCGCCGCCGAACAGCACCTTCTGGTAGTTGTCGAGGGTGAACGCGCCCTGCGGGTTCGTGAAGACGGTCCACCACCCGGAGTTGGAGATGGCCTGCTTGTCGCGGAACGAGGTGATGAACAGGCCGATGGTCGGCACCGTCCAGACGACGATGAGGGCGATGACTGTCAGGTTGATGGCCACGCGGGACCACTTGATGGTTCTCATCGCATCCGCCTCAGATCGCCCGGCCGCGGAACTGCCGCAGGTTGTACCAGATGACCGGGGTGACGGCGACCAGGAGGATGATCGCCAGCGCCGCGCCCCGACCGGCGTCGAAGAACGTGAAGGCCTGCTTCCACATGAGGGTCGCGATGACCTGGGTGTTGAAGTTGCCCCCGGTCATGGCCGTGACGATGTCGTAGATCTTCAGCGTGAGGATCGCGATCGTCGTCGCCACGGTGACGATCGTCGGCCAGATGCTCGGCACGATGAGGCGCCGGAAGACCTGCCACTCCGTCGCCCCGTCGATCCGCCCGGCCTCGAGCATCTCGTCCGGCACGCCCTTGAGAGCGGCACCGATGATGACCATCGCGAAGCCCGTCTGGCCCCAGATCAGGATTACGATCAGGAGGATCGTGTTGAGCGGCTCTCCCGTGAGCCACGACACCGGGCCAAGCCCGAAGGCGCCGAGGATGGCGTTCAGCAGCCCGACCTGGGGCTGGCCCTCGGGCTGGTACGAGTAGACGAAGCGCCAGATGACGCTCGCCCCGACGAACGAGATGGCCATCGGCAGGAAGATCAGGGTCTTGGCAAGCCTGTCGAGACGCGACCGCTCGACGAGCACCGCCATCGCCAGGCCCATGCCGGTGCTGAAGACCGTCCCGAAGACGAGCCAGAGCACGTTGTTCCGGATCGCCGTCACCATCTCGGGGTTGGTGAACGAGTAGACGTAGTTGTCGAGGCCGACGAACTCCTGGCCGTTGGCGTCGAACAGGCTGGCCCACGCCGTGAGGACGGCGGGGACCAGCAGGTAGAAGGTGAGGATCGCGAGCGCCGGCCCGACGAACACGAACGGCAGGATGCGACCCTGCCAGGTGGCCGGCAGCTTCTCCGTCAGCCAGTTCGCGACGACATACAGCATCGCCACGCCGCCGATGCCCCAGACGATCGCGACGAGCACGATGACAATCCGCGGCGCGCCGCTGTCCTTGAGCCACAGGAAGCCGGCCCAGAGGACCACGAAGGCGACGACGGGGACGAAGATCGAGACCAGGATCCGGCCGACGCCGGCCGCCAGCACCTGGGCGATGCCCCTGGGCGGGGGGGTCGCCACCGCGTCTGCCCGTTCCATCCTGCGCTCCTCCATTCAGTGGATGACGGGATCGGCACGGCGGAGCCGCGGGAGCGGCTCCGCCGTGCGCCGGAGAGCTACTTGGGCCAGCTGGCCGCGATGTTGGTGAGGGTCGTGTCGATGTCCTGCTGGCCGTTGATAAGCTTGACGCTCTCGGTCCAGAAGGTCCCGGAGCCGACGGCCGCGGGCATCGCGTCCGAGCCGTCGAAGCGCACGAACGAGGCATCGACGAGCGACTGGGCGAATGCCTTGTCGAGCGCCGACGAGTAGTTCGCCAGGTCCTGCGTCTTGTACGGGAAGAGGGCGCCTCCGGCCTTCTGCCACGAGACCCCGGCCTCCGGCGTGGTCAGGTACTTCAGGAAGGCCCAGATCTCGGGCCGGTCGGCGAAGGCGACGGCCTGGTCCCCGCCCACCTCCGCGGGCGTGCCGATCGCGGAGTCGATCGCCGGCAGGGTGAACACGCCGACCTGGTTGTCGAGGTCCGCCGTGATCGCCTCCGGGAAGAAGGCGGTGATGAAGTTCCCCTGGTTCGTCAGCCAGCACTTCAGCGGGTCGTCGAAGGCGGCCTTGGGCGCCTCGCCGAAGTTGGTCTGCACGATGTACTGGGGGCCGCCGTAGACGTACTTCTCGTTGCCGTAGATGTCCAACATGGTCTGAAACGCGGTCTTGACGCTCGCGTCGGTGAACGGCGTGGCCCCACTGACCCACTTGTCGTAGCCGTCCGCCCCGACGGTGCGGAGCATGATCTCCTCCACCCAGTCGGTCACCGGCCAGCCGGTCGCGGCGCCGCTCTCGATCCCGATGCACCACGGCGGCGTGCCGTCGGCGGCCATCTTGTCCATCAGCGTCTTCAGCTCATCCCAGGTGGTCGGGGCGGTATAGCCCTTCGCCTCGAAGGCGACCTTGGGGTAGAAGACCTGGGCCTTCAGGTTGACGCGGTGGAAGACGCCGTAGACCTTGCCGTCTGCGGCGGTGCCAACTTCCTTCCAGCCGGGGCCGTAGTTGGCGTCGATCGAGGCGATGATGTCGTCGGGCAGCGGGAAGAGCTTCCCCTGCGACGCGTAGTTTTTCATCCCGCCAGGCTGCGGGAGCAGGGCCACGTCCGGCGGGTTGCCGGCCTGCACCTGCACGTTGAGCTGCTGCTCGAAGGACTTGTCGCCGTTGTAGACGACGTCGACACCCGTGGCATCCTCGAACGGCTTCACGGCCGCTTCGAAGTTCGTCGCCTCGATGTCCACGAAGGCGCCGCCAACGGTCACCGTCTTGCCGCTGAGATCTCCGCCGGCCGCCGGTGAGCCGCTCGCACCCGGTGCCGACGTGGCACCCCCGCCGCACGCGGCGACGAGGGCGGCCACGCCCACCAGCACCGCAAGCTTCCTCTGCATCCTGCTCCTCCTTCTGGGCGACCACGCGGTCGCGACGTGGAACCGGTTCCACGCGAGTCCCGCAGGCAGGATACCAGCGGGAACTCGCTTGTCAAGATCGGAGACTCACCCCCGCCGCGGGCGACACGAGGGCGGAGGGATGGAACCGGTCCCACCTCCGGGCGCTATACTGCGTCGATCGTTGGGAGTGCCGATGCCAGCCACCATCGCAGACGTCGCACGGCTCGCCGGCGTCGGTCGCGGAACCGTCAGCCGGGTCCTGAACGAGCGCCCGAACGTCGACCCGACCACGCGCCAGCGCGTCCTGGACGCCATCCGGGAGCTCGACTACGTCCCGAGCACGGCGGCCCGACGCCTGTCGCTCCGTCGGACGCAGACGATCGGCGTCGTCGTCCCCTTCCTCACGCGTCCGTCGGTCGTCGAGCGCCTCCGCGGCATCGAGCTGGAGCTCGTCAAGGCCGGGCTGGACATGATCGTCTTCAACGTCGAGACGCCGGAGCGGCGGGACGCGATCCTGCGCGACCTCCCGCGCCCCGAGCGAATCGACGGCCTGATCCTCGTGTCGATCGCGCCACACGAGGGCGAGCTGAGCGGCATCCGGCGGTCCGGCGTCCCGCTGGTCCTCGTCGATGCGCATCACCGGAGCGTGCCGCGCGTCGTCGTCGACGACGTCGGCGGCGGACGCCTCGCGGCCCGGCACCTTCTCGACCTCGGGCACGTGCGCATTGCCTTCGTCGGCGACCCCCTGCGCCCACCCATCGGATTCTCGTCGAGCCGCCTGCGGCTGCGGGGCGTCGAGCAAGAGCTGCGCAGCGCCGGGCTGGCGATCCCGGACTCGCTCATCGCCCTCGGCGAGCACGGGAGGGGACGAGCCCGGGAGCTGACCCTGCGGCTGCTCGGCTCGTCCCTGCCGCCGACCGCCATCGTGGCCGCCAGCGACACCCAGGCGCTGGGCGTGCTCGAGGCTGCCGACCGGCTCGGCCTCCACGTGCCGGCCGATCTCTCGATCATCGGCTACGACGACATCGAGGCGGCCGACTACCTCGACCTGACGACGATCCACCAGCCCCTCGTGGAGACGGGCTCCCGCGCCGTCCAGCGGCTGGTCCGGCTGATCGCCGGCGATACGGACGAGCCGTTGCGCGAGGTCCTGGACGTCCACCTCGTCCTCCGGGGCACGACCGCGCCGTCGTCGGCCTGAGATCCCGTGCAAGGGTCGGCCGAGGGTCCCGCGCAGGGGCGTGCCTCCGCGCCAGCTGTCGCCGCGGGCGGCGTGGCCGTGTCGCCCCTGATGTCGCTAGGCTGGGCGCATGCGAGACACTCGCCCGGGTGACGGCGAGCGGCCGCCGGCCGCACCCGACTGGTACAAGGACGCCATCATCTACGAGGTCCCCGTCCGCGCGTTCCGCGACAGCAACGGCGACGGGATCGGTGACTTCCGGGGCCTGACCGAGAAGCTCGACTACCTCGTGGACCTCGGGGTCACTGCCCTGTGGCTGCTCCCCTTCTTCCCGTCGCCCGGCCGCGACGACGGCTACGACACGGCCGACTACACGACCGTTCACCCCGACTACGGGACTCTGGACGACGTCCGGGAGTTCCTCGCGGAGGCGCACCGACGGGGGCTCCGCGTCATCGGCGAGCTCGTGCTGAACCACACCTCGGACCAGCACCCGTGGTTCCAGCGCGCCCGGCACTCCACGCCGGAAAGCCCGTGGCGCGAGTACTACGTGTGGAGCGACACACCCGACCGGTACGCCGACGCCAGGATCATCTTCACCGACACGGAGACCTCCAACTGGGCCTGGGACCCGGTCGCGGGCGCCTACTACTGGCATCGCTTCTTCAGCCACCAGCCGGACCTGAACTACGACAACCCGACGGTCCGGCAGGAGATGCTCGCGGTCGTCGACCGGTGGCTCGACCTCGGCCTCGACGGGCTGCGGCTCGACGCGGTGCCGTATCTCTACGAGGAGGACGGGACGAGCTGCGAGAACCTGGAGGCGACGCACAGCTTCCTGCGCGAGCTCCGACGCCACATGGACGAGCGGTACGGGGACCGGATGCTCCTCGCCGAGGCCAACCAGTGGCCCGAGGATGCCGTCGCGTACTTCGGCAGAGGACGCGGCGACGAATGCCACATGGCGTTCCATTTCCCCCTCATGCCGCGCCTCTTCATGGCCCTCCGGACGGAGGACCGGTTCCCGATCGTCGACATCCTGGAGCAGACGCCGCCCATCCCGGAGACCGCGCAGTGGGCGATCTTCCTCCGGAACCACGACGAGCTGACCCTCGAGATGGTCACCGATCAAGAGCGGGACTACATGTACCGGGCCTACGCGAGCGACCCGGCGGCCCGGATCAACGTCGGCATCCGGCGACGACTCGCGCCGCTGGTCGGCACCCGGCGCCGGCTGGAGCTGCTCTACGGCCTGCTGCTCTCGCTGCCCGGCACGCCGGTGCTCTACTACGGCGACGAGATCGGGATGGGCGACAACTACTTCCTCGACGATCGCAACGGGGTGCGGACGCCGATGCAGTGGAGCCCCGACCGGAACGCCGGGTTCTCCGAGGCGAGCCGAGAGCGCCTGTACCTGCCCGTGATCACCGATCCCGACTATCACTTCGAGACGGTGAACGTCGCGATCCAGGAGGCGAACCCCTCCTCACTTCTGTCGTGGGTGAAACGGGTCATCGACCTCCGCGGACGCCACCCCGCCCTGGCCCGCGGCACCTTCGCGGTGGTCCCGACGCCGAACCGTCACGTCCTCGCCTACCGCCGGGAGCACGACGGCGAGACGCTCCTCGTCGTGGCCAACCTGTCGCGGCACGCCCAGTCGTGCGAGCTCGACATCGCGGGGGATGCCGGCCGCGAGGTCATCGAGGTGTTCGGCGGCGGGAAGTTCCCGGGGGTCACCGACGCGCCGTACCGCCTCACCCTCGGACCCGACTCGTTCCTCTGGCTTCGCCTCGAGACCATCGCGGAGGGTACGGTCGGCCCGGAGATCGTCGTGCCCGGCAACGAGCCGGCGCTCGGGACCCTGCTTGATCGCGCCGCGCGCCGGGGAACCCCCCTTGCGGAGGCGTTTGCCCGGTGGCTGGAGCGCCACCCCGCCCATCGCCTGCCGGACACCATCTTCTCGTCGATCCGCATCGAGCACGTCGGGGTCTTGGACCTCCCGGGGCGCGACGCGGCGCTGGTTCTCGTGCGGGCCGACACGCGCGCGGGCGACGGGATCAGCGTCCCGCTCGCGGTCGAGCTCGTCCGGGATCCCGCCGGCGCGCCGCCCCAGGTGACCGCGGAGGAGAGAGTGATCGCGCAGCTGCCCGGGCCTGGCGCCCCCGAGACGGCATGGCGCCTCCTCGACGTGTCGGCGGACCCGGAGGTTGCGAGCGCCTTCGGGAAGCTGGCCACGGCGCGACCCTCGGCTCAGGCAGCGAGTCGCCGCGGCCGGACACCTCCCGTCGTCCGCTTCGCCGGCAGAGCCGAGCCCGCGCCGCTCCCCGAGGTCGTGACCGCCCACGAGCTCATGGCCTCCGCAGCGCCGATCGAGCCCCTCCTGGGCTCCCTGGAGGCGGAGGTCAACGGCCTGAGCGTCGGCGTCGGGTTCGTCGTCGCGGCCCGAGAGC
>Ga0299912_10002928_pt1 | contig 14018 bp, 13 predicted proteins | sample RVTome_2_FD_207667 | JGI IMG/M metagenome (GOLD analysis project Ga0299912, IMG submission 207667) | Soil microbial communities from uranium-contaminated site in the Upper Colorado River Basin, Wyoming, United States - RVT95D214 (version 2) ...
GAAGCCGCCGGAGGTGACCCTTTGGTCAGCGAGGGGGTGGAGAACGATTACCTCCTTATAGAATATGAGGCAGGGGACAGGCTCTACGTGCCGGTGGATCGATTCAATCTCGTGCATAAGTATATCGGGGCAGGCGAGGGCGCACCCAAGCTCGATAGGCTGGGGGGACAGGCCTGGGTCAGGGCCAAAAAGCGGGTCAGGCGCGCGGTCGAGGAGGCAGCGAGAGAGCTGGTGGAGATCTATGCAGCCCGTCGGTTCTTTCAGGGGTTCTCCTTTTCCCCCTCCAATGCCTATGTTAAGGAGTTTGAGGCGACATTCGAGTATGAGGAGACCCCGGACCAGGGGGAGGCCATCGAGCAGGTGATGGCGGACATGGAGTCGGCGAGGCCCGCGGACCGCCTGGTCTGCGGGGACGTGGGGTACGGGAAGACCGAGGTGGCCATCAGGGCGGCATTCAAGGCAGCCCTGGATTGCAAGCAGGTGGCTGTGCTGGTCCCGACCACGGTCTTGGCCCAGCAGCACTACCTGACCTTTAGTTCGCGGCTCAAGGGCTATCCCGTGGTGGTGGAGAGCCTGAGCAGGTTCAAGCCCCGCGCCGAGCAGACAGAGATCCTGGCGCGCCTCAGAGAGGGCAAGATCGATATCATCATCGGGACGCACCGGCTCTTGCGGGAGGATGTCACGTTCCGGGATCTGGGGCTCTTGATCATCGACGAAGAGCATCGCTTCGGCGTCTCCCACAAGGAGCGTCTGAAGGAGATGAAGAAGGTGGTGGACTGCATCATCCTGACCGCCACCCCCATCCCCCGCACCCTGCAGATGTCGCTGTTGGGGATCAGGGATCTGAGCTTGATCAACACCCCTCCTCCCAATCGGCAGTCCATCCGCACCTACCTCGTCAACTTCGATGAGGAGGTGATCAGGGAGGCGATCCGAACCGAGATCGCCAGGGGGGGACAGGTCTTCTTCGTGCACAACCGGGTGAAGGATATCGAGGCCATGGCCGCCCTGGTGCAGGGGCTGGTGCCTGAGGCGCGCCTGGCCGTAGCCCACGGGCAGATGCCGGGGCGGGTCCTGGAAGGGGTGATGATGCGCTTTGTCGAGCGGGAGATAGACCTCCTCGTCTGCACCAGCATCATCGAGTCCGGTCTGGACATCCCCAACGCCAACACCATCATCATCAACCATGCCGAGCGCTTCGGCCTGGCCGATCTCTACCAGCTGAGGGGGAGGGTGGGGAGGTCGGCGGAGCGGGCATTCGCCTATCTGATCTGTCCCCCGCGTCAGCAGCTCTCCCGGGAGGCCATGAGGAGGCTTCGCGCCATTCAGGAGCTCACCGAATTGGGCTCCGGTTTCCGGCTGGCCATGAGGGATCTGGAGATCAGGGGGGCAGGCAATCTCTTAGGGCATGTCCAATCGGGCCATATCGCCGAGGTGGGTTTTGAACTGTACAATAGTCTCCTGGAGCAGGCCATCAGGGAGCTCAAGGGGGAGGAGGTGCGGGAACGGGTGACACCCGAGATCCATCTCCCTGTCGAGGCCCTCATCCCCCCTGATTATATCGCCCATGATAACCAGCGCCTGATCCTCTACAAGAGGCTTGCGGTTCTGCAGGAAGAGGGGGAGGTGGAGAAGATCAAGGGAGAGCTTCAAGACCGCTTCGGCCCCGTGCCTCAATCTCTCTTAAACCTTTTGGAGGTCATCAGACTCAAGATTTGGTTGAGCCGGTTCTCTGTCAAACGGTTCGAGCTCAGGGACAAGAGGGCGGTGCTTGCCTTTGCTTCCGAGGGGGTGATCTCTGCGGAAAAGGTGGTGCAGCTCATCGAGCAAGGAGGCGGCAAATATCGGTTGACCCAGGATATGCGGTTGATTTTTACGACCGAGGCAAGCGACTGGCAGGGGGCTTTGGCAGAGACCAGGGCAGTCTTGCAAGGGTTGGTGTGATAGTGGGCCTTGCCGAATATGAGCGTTTATATTATAAAAGATATCTTCTCGGGCTGAGGAGGAAGCAATGAAGAAGGAACCTGGGATGTCGAAAGGCAACAATCAGATGATCAGCGTCGAGGAGGCGCAGGAGCGGCTGCTGAGCCATATCGCAATCCTGGGGAAGGAGGAGGTGCCGATCCTCGATTCCCTGGGGCAGGTCCTGGCTGAGGATCTCCGCTCCGCCATCGATGTCCCGCCGCTGGACAACTCGGCGATGGACGGTTATGCGCTGCAAGCAAAGGATACAGTCGGTGCGCAAGAGGGATCACCGCGGCTCCTGCGCGTGATTGATACTGTTGCCGCCGGCTCCATTTCCGATAAGGAGGTGATATCGGGCACGGCTATCCGCATCATGACCGGGGCGCCGCTACCCAAGGGCGCAGACAGCGTTGTCCGGTTTGAAGATACCGATGAGACGGCGAGGCAGAGAGGAGGGCCGATCTCCCAGATAGGTATCTGTGTTGCGGCGGAAGAGGGGCAGAATATTAGGCGGGCCGGTGAGGACATCGCAGAAGGCACGATGGTGCTTCCCGCAGGGACCATCATCCGTCCGGCCGAGGTAGGTGTCCTTGCCTCCCTCGGAAGGAGCACGGTAGCGGTGATCGCCAGGCCAATGGTTGCTATCGTGGCGACGGGCAACGAGCTTGTCGAGGTCGGCCGGCCGCTGCCGAAGGGCAAGATATACAACAGCAACTCCTATAGCGTTGCTGCCCTGGTGCGCCGCTATGGCGGCATCCCGCGAATGCTGGGAATCGCCCTGGACAGCAAGGAGTCGCTGGTGGCAGCCATCAGGGCCGGACTCGATGCAGACATGCTGATAACCTCCGGCGGGGTGTCTGTAGGGGACTATGATATCGTTAAGGAGGTGCTTGCCCAGGAGGGGGAGATCGGCTTCTGGAGCGTGCGGATGAAACCGGGGAAGCCCATCGCCTTTGGGCAAATCAAGGGGGTCGATAAGACCGTCCCCCATCTCGGGCTGCCGGGCAATCCCGTCAGCTCCATGGTGACCTTTGAGATGTTCGCCCGTCCCGCCATCCTCAAGATGATGGGCAAGCGAAACCTGACGAAACCGACGATCGAGGCGATACTCAAGGACCGTATTCTGAACAAGGACAAACGGCGCGTCTTCACCCGCGCCATCATCGAGAAACGCGAGGGCAGGTACTTTGCCCGGCTGACCGGACCGCAGGGCTCCGGCGTCCTGACCTCGATGAGCCTGGCCAATGGGCTGGTGATAGTGCCTGAGGATGTCACCGAGGCCAGGCCGGGGACAACGGTTCAGGTGATGATGCTCGACTGGAACGAAGATGTTATCTAGGGGTGTCGATCATGCGCGCCGCTCTCGCGGCAGCGCTGGTGACGGCAGCTGGTTGGCCGTCAATAACTGTCAGGCCTCTTAGTGATAAATGAAAAAAATTCAAGGAGAGATGACCTGCGATATTTGTCCGGCATAGACCACCACATATCGCAGAATGAACCCTCCGGCAAGAATGGACAGAGTAATGAGGCCGGAAATCCAGGGGTTATGGTCCGGTAGGGCTCTGTGCTTGATGAAGTGAGGAACCAGTTCGGGAAACTCCAGAACTAAGGGAAATAAAATCCCCAAACCTACGGCAACTCCCCAGAACAAAAAAGTGAACTCTCCTCCCATGATGAGTTGGGCAGCCTCCACCGAACTGCGGGAGGAGGAATAGAGGCCGAAGACGAAGAGAAGAACGGCGATGATTGACAAGATCATGAGGATGAAATCGATGGCATGAATCATGAACTTGTTCGTCTGGATCTCTTCCTGGCTCATTCCCTTAAAACCCTGAATGAAGCAACCTATGAAGCAGATCGATGCCGACCCCGTCTTCAGGGCCGAGACAAGAAAAAGCATCGGCAACATGGGGTTGTTCCAAAAAGGTCTAGCCACCAGGGCACCCAGGAGGACTCCCGTATAAATCCCGACTGAAAGGGACACCGGAATTCCCGCCAGCGCAACCCAACCGCGCATTCCATTCAGGTTCTCGCGGCGCAGCCTTTTGAGGAGATGGCTCGACTTGATGGCCCGGATGATCGGCACTTTTTCCCATCTGCGGGGAATCAGCTTGAACAGATCCATCAATTCAAAACGCTCAGGGAGCCAGAGGTAAAAGTAAAGAAGGCTGAGGAAGAAAAAAATCAGCAGCAGCCATGACCCAAGGGACATAACTGAATTGATCTGAAATGTTACCAGCAACTTCCAGAAGAGGGAGGGCCTTTCCAGATCGTAGATGAGGCAGAGTATTCCAAAAATTAAAGGGAAAGGGGCAATATAGGCTCCTAGCCGGGTAATTGTTTGATACTTTTCTTCGCCGAGAAAATAGGCCAGAGCTGATATGGCAAAAGCTCCGGCGCTGACCCCGGCGACAAAAAGGTAAAGCGCCACAAGCCAATCCCAGAAAACGAAGATCTGTCCTTCCATAGCTCAATCTCCAAGGGTTTCTCTGATGGTTCGCCGCCGGCGAACCTCTCCTAGCTTCAGCCTCCACCAATCTTGGGGACAAACGAGGGATCTGCCTTTCCCATGGAGGCATCACGAAATAATGCCGGGGTCTTTTTTGCATACGGCGGTTCAAGCGGTTCTTCTATCTTGCCCTGGCCGGCGGCCAATTGCCAAAGTTTTTCTGCGTTCCCAGATCCCTCGGGTTTTTCCGTCTTGCCGCAGCTGCCGATGAGCAGGAGGCCGGCGATGGCTAAGGCAACGAAAAGTCCCTCAATGAATCTTCTTTTCTTCATACTACATCTCCAGCCTTTCTCTCTCCTTGTTCAGAAAGAGATCAAGGACCTCTAGGGCACTCAGATAAAAGGGATGGGGTTGCCGCCGTTTCAACTCATCCCTGAGCAAAGGGACCCAGTCGAGATGATCCTCGATAAATCTTTTGATTTCCTCGTCGCCTACCCCGCGATAGAGATACGATAAAAATTCCAATTCCATCACGAGGTGATCCGGACATCCTTTAAACTCATCCGCTACTTCCAAGCCGCAGTGGCGGTAGAGGGCTGATAGATGCAGGGCAGCATCGCCCATCAGCAGTCCCTTTTCAGAGGCAAAGGGGAGGGAACAGTGAGGGTCTTGGGTCCAGGGTTTATAGCACGACTCGATCAGGGGGATCCCCTCGCCGCTCACCCCTGCAAAAAGGTGTTCATAGGCTGCTTCCAGATCTCTCGAGACTTTTTCCGCATCTCCTTCCATGAGAAATCCTTTGTTCAGATCTCCATCCCTTGTCCAGCGCCGAACATAATTCTCAAAAAAGGAATAAAGATTCCCCTGATAAATCTCTCTGGCCAGCTCGTGATCCGGGGTATAAAAAAGGGTTGCCAAGGTCTGACAGAATGATTCCCTTTCTTGCGAGTTCATCTCATCCCTTTTTATAGTAGATCCGCGGTTTGGTGTTCAGTTCGGCCTTGAATTGCGTCAACTTGTTCTTGACGATATATTGGGAGATCTCGCTCGTGGGATCGTCGAGGTCTCCGAACATCCGCACCCCTGTCATGCAGGTCGTCATACAGGCCGGTTTCCCTCCCTGCTCCACAAAATCGATGCAGAAGCGGCATTTTTCAATATAGCCCTGCTTGCTGATAATCCTGACATTATAGGGGCAGGCGGCGATGCAATATTTACAGCCGATGCATTTATCCTTATCCACCAGCACCACCCCATCCTTTTTTCTCTTATAGGAGGCGCCGGTGGGGCACACTTTTACACAGGGAGGGTTATCACAGTGCTGGCACTGGACAGGGCGGAATTCACGGGTATAATTCGGGAATGTCCCGTACTCCCGCTCTTCGAGATGGTTATAGGCCTCGTTCTCAGCCAGATTATATTGATTCTGGCATGCCACGCGGCAGGAATAACATCCCACGCATTTTGTTTCATCAATCACCATTCCGTATCGAGGCATTGTTCCTTATCCTACCTCTGATGCCTTGCTGACCTGCACGACTATCTCCGAAGACATCGCATGTCCCACCGTCGGATCAAAATAGGTGGGAAGGAAATCGTTAAACGAGAGTCCCACGTCGAAGGCCGTCTTCAAATGCTTCGAAAAGATTCCATATCCGCTCGGCAGCCACACACAGGACTGATGTATCCCTTCGGTCAACCTGATGCGGATCCTGCCCTCACCGACTATTGATTTGACCTGCACCCAATCCCCATCCTTAAGACCCAACCGTTTTCCTCGTTCCTTATTCATCCACAGTCGGATTAGATCATAGCGCCGGCTGATTGCCATGAGATAGGGTTGGTTTGCCGTCATGGAATGCGTATGAATGGCCTGTTTGCCGTGGAGCAAGCGGAAGGAACGAGGATCCTTGGGATCAGGAGAGACGAGGGGTTCTTCCCACCGGGGGATAGGAGGGAAACCGAGCTTCTCCAACGTCTTCGAGTAGATCTCTACTTTCTTGGAGGGGGTCTCCAACGAGCTACACCCTTCCTTCCACTTCTCCCCCACAAAAAGGATGCCCTTTTTCTTGAGTTGCTCCAGGGTGACACCAAAAGGTTTAAGCCTGAGACGGTTGGCCTCGTTCAGGTTGAAGTTAAAGTATCTCCCCACGCCGAGATGCCTTGCCAGCTCAATGATGATCTGCGTCCCCGGTCGGGTATCAAAGAGGGGCTTGACCACCTGCTGCTGGATGCTGACCTGGGCTCGCTTCCCGCTGTGCTTCGTATCCACAGCCTCGTCACGCTCCAGATAGAAAGATTCAGGCAGCACATAGTGGGCAATGGATGCCGTCTCGGAGAGCACGGTATCGACGACGACGAGAAGATCAAGCTTTTTATACCCGGCAATCACCCTCTTGGGATTCGGATTGGTTCGCAGGGGATTATTGTGGTAAACAAATCCCGCCTTCAATTTTCCCCGAAGCGCCAGTTCCGGAATGGCATGCGCGATGCCATCTCCATAGGCACCCAGAGGATATCTCCCCGGCACCCCCGTACCATCCGACTTCCCCACCGTGGGGAGCTCAGGCGCAGGATGTGTGGGCTGAAGCTCACCCAATTGAGCGGATTTCGGAAAGTAGATTCCTCCTTCGCGGTTGATGTTGCCTAAGAGGCTATTGGCGATGGCCAAGGCGCGGGCGGTTTGAAAACTGTTGAGGTATTGAGAGCCAAAGGCGCCATGATATCCCCGGTGGATAAGGACCTTGGGCTTTGCCCGCGCCATCTCCCGCGTGATCCGGACGATGGTCTTCGCCGGTATTTCGCAGACCCGTGCCGCCCATTCCGGAGGATAGTTGACGATCTCATCCTGAAGTTGCTCAAAGCCGACGGTCTTCTCCGCGACAAATTTTCTGTCGTAGAGCCCTTCCTTGACTATCACGTTGATCATCCCCAGGAGGAGTGCCAGATCGGTGCCCGGTTTAACGGGAAGCCATTCATCAGCCAAAATAGCGGTCTCGCTATGCCGCGGGTCAACGACAACGATCTTAGCCCCTTCTTCTTTTGCCTCTACAATCTTTTTCACCTGGGCAAGGTCAATCGCGCCAGCGGGATTACGGCCGATGATCATGATGTATCGGGCATGGGAGAGGTCATTGGAAGGAAGCTCGCCTACGGTCGTCACCCAGCCGGCGTTTCGCGCCGTATAGCAGGTAGATCCGTGGGTGAAGTAATGGGGGCTCCCGAGGGCATGCATCAACCGTAAGGCATAGAGGTGGTTTGATTGCGGATAATTGACCCAGAAGATGCTTTGCGGACCGGCATCAAGAAGGAGCAAATTGATCTTCTGTGCAATTTCCTTATAGGCCTGCTCCCAGGAGATGGGTTTAAAACGATCGCCAACTCTCTTGAGGGGACCTCGCACGCGATCGGGATTATATAAGTCATGGAGGTAGCCATGTCCTTTCGGACAAACCACCCCGAGGTTGCCGTTTGCTTCAGGATTCCCTTCGATCTTCCAGAGCCTTTCGTTCTTTACAAAGGCGAATATGCTGCACCGATTGCCGCATCCATTGCAGAAGGTGGGGATGCGGTCCACCGGTGCCTCCTGACTGGCGCGGGCCCACTGAGTAAAGTCGAGTAGGCTATGGCTCACGGAGAAGGCACCTACAGCCGCTCCCGTTACCTTTAAAAATCCCCTTCTCGTCAGCTTAAAATCAGTGAGGCCCATTGTCCTGATGCTTCCACTGCCTTTTTTGGATTGTATTATTATACCAAAAAACAAAAAAGATGGACATCCGAAAATCTTTCGGATGCCCATCTTTCCAACCCATTACCTTACCATTACCTCGCTACCGGATAGCCCTTCTTGACCCAATCCTCAAACAGGAAATCCGCCAATATGGCATTCTTGTATCCTAGATCGTTCAGCGTTTTGGTTGCCAACGCCGCACGACCTCCTGTCTTGCAGTAGACATAGATCTTGGCGTTTTGATCCGGGACCTTACCCCAGATGGCAAACTCCAATGTCCCCCTGGAGACATTGATTGCTCCGGGAAGATAGCCAGCAGCATACTCATTCGGGTCCCTGATATCGAGGATGACAACCTTCTCCTTCTTGTCAATGGCCGCCTTCAGCGTTTCTGCCGGCACCACCTTGATGGCTGCCTTTGCCTTTGCCACCATCTCTTTGACCACGGGTGGGGGGCCGGCGGGTTTGGTCTCCTGAGCCAGTGCCACACTGAGCAGCGAGAAGACGAACACAAACGCAAGCATCCAAACGAATAATCTCTTCTTCATCTTATACCTCCTTATTTCATTGTTAGATAACCCTCCCCCTCCTTTTATTCATTCTTATACTACCTCAGGGGGATGCCCTATCCTTAATTATTAAGAATAGGCCTCTCGATGGCATAAGTCAACCCTCTACCCCTTTGGTGAGAGCGCCATGTTATAAGCAATCCTCCCCTTCCGGTCTAGGGGGGATTGTAAGACGGTCGATCTTCACCCCGAGGCAAGCGCTTGGCGAAAGGTGGCAGAGGCCAGAAATATCTTGCCAGGGTCTGTGTGATATGATATTTTTTGTCGATATACAAGGTTAAAATATGATGAAGAATAAAACGTTGTCTCTGGTGGTAGCCTCTGTCTTCTTACTCCTCTTCGCCGTATCTTGTGAGAAGGTCAAACCCCTCAAAGAGAAGGAGCTCGTAAAGATAAACGACCGGGTGATTACCCTCGCGGAGTTCGATCAGGAGATGGAGCAACTACCGACTGCTCTCAAGGCATTGGTGGTTACCGACAAGGGGAGGAGGGAGTTTTTACAAAAACTCATAGAACGGGAGCTCCTCCTCCAAGAGGGGGTAAAGAAGGGATTTGACAAGGATGAAGAAATTCTGAGGAAGGTGGAGCAATTTAAACAGGGCTTGATCATCGAGGGGCTGACGGAAAAATTCTGTGCGGGGAAGGACGAGGTCAGCGACAAAGAGGTGGAGGCCTATTATAAAGGGAACAAAGGGCAATTCTCTCTGGGTGCAAGGGTGAGGGTCAGACATATCATGGTGAAGACCATGTCCGAGGCCCAGGAGATCAAGGATCGGTTGAATCGGGGAGAGGACTTTATCGCCCTGGCAAAGCAATACTCCATCTGGCCCACCAAACAACAGGGGGGGGACCTGGGCTATATCACCCGGGGGATGGTGGACAAGTCGTTTGAAGACGCCGCCTTTTCCTTGAAGAGACGAGGGGAGATAAGCGGCATCGTCAAGACAAAATTGGGCTTTCATATTATCCGCCTGGAGGACAGACAGGGTCCCCATCAGCTCACCTTTGCCGAGGTGCGAGAGGAGATCGGGAAGTTTCTCAGGGACAAGAAGCGCCAAGAGATACTGGCCGCCCACCTCAAGGGATTACGGGAGGGGGCTCAGATCAGCATTAATGAGCAGTTGTTGGCCGCCGAGGAGGAAAAGGGTACATGAGGTCTTGTCTCAGGCCCCTTATCTCGATCCTGTCGATCCTGATGATCACGGCTATCCTGAGCGCCTGTCAGAAGGCAATGCCACCGGACATCGTGGCTCAGGTTAATAGTGATTCCATCACTGTAACAGAGTGCACCGCAGAACTCTTCCCCCTGGTCGAGGGATATCAAAATCCTCCCACCCGTCAAGAGGAGGTCGATTTTAAGAACCTGAAAAAGGCACTTCTGGATCAGCTCATCGAAAAGAGGCTTGTCCTCAATGAGGCCAACAAGATGGGGATAGCGGTGAGTGATGATGAATTGGAGGATGCCTTTGCCTCTATTAAAAGGAGTTACCCTCAGGGCAGGTTTGACGAGGTTGTACGCGATGAAGCCGCCCGCCGCCAGTGGAAAGAAAGTCTGCACCAGAGGCTCCTGATCGAGAAGGTTATCAATAGGGTCTCCCAGCTCACCTCTCCCATCGATGAGCCTACCCTGCGCAAGTACTATAAGAGGCACCGGTCGGAGTTTGTGGTGCCTGAGCAGGTAAGGGTACGGCAGATCGTGGTCAAAGACCGTCAAGAGGCAGAAGGCCTCTTGCGGAGGATCAAGCGGGGAGATTCCTTTGAGGAACTGGCGAGGAGGCATTCCATTGGACCAGAGGCCGACATGGGAGGTGACCTCGGATTTTTCGGCCGTGGGGATATGCCCGAAGAGTTTGATGTAGTCTTTTCTTTGAAGGCTGGGGAGACGAGTACGATCGTGCAGAGCCCTTATGGTTATCACATCTTTCAGGTCGTGGCCAGGAGGGGTCAGTCTGCGTCGAATTTTGATGAGGTGAAGGAACAGGTCCGGAAGATGATGGTGCGAGAGGAAGAAGACAAGATCTTCCGCGATTGGTTGAAAAAGGTCAAAAAAAGGGCCAGCATCAGGGTGAACAAAAAGGCCCTTGAGCATATCGGGATTCCCGCTCCTCGCCAGGAAACACAAAAAAAACAGTAGTAAAGGGGGATATTGTTGATGATGAAAAGGCTTTTCCCGTGGGTTTTTATCTTCTTTTTGTTGATGCTGTCTTCCTCCTCAGGGAAGATAGTGGATCAAGTAGTGGCGGTTATGGATGGTGAGGTAATCACCCTTTCCGAAGTCAATGATGCCATGCCGCGCTATGGGAGGGCTAACATCCTCGATGAAGGGAACCTCTTAGATAAAGAGATCAGATTGCGCCAGGCGCGCAAGGAAGTCCTTGATCTGATGATCGAAGAGAAGCTCCTGCAAAGGGTGGCCAACCGGTTCGGTATCAAGGTCGAGGAGGCAGACGTCGATAAGGCCATGGAGAGGATTAGGCTGGAAGGGTTTAAAAGCGACGAGCAGATGAAAAAGGACCTGGCTGCTCATGGATTCACCCTCGACGGCTATCGTCATTTTCTCATGGTACAGATGAGACGTGTCAGGATTGTCGAGGCCATCATCAAGCCCGATGTCTCCATGGCGGAGGACAAGCTCAAGGAATATTATCAAAGCCACGCGGCAAATTACGTTGTCCCTGAGGTGAGGGTAAGCCAGATATTGATTCAGGTGCCGGTCGAGACAACAGCCCAAGATTGGCAGGCGGCCAAAAAGAAGATGGAAAGGGCGTTGCAGGAGATAAAGAAAGGGGTGGCCTTTGAGAAAGTGGCTGCCCTCTATTCGGATGACGCAGTCTCAGCTCGCGCAGGGGGCGATCTCGGATTTTTTGCCAAGGGCGAGATGATCCCGATGCTCGAAGAGGTGGTCTTCAACCTGGAGGTGGGGGGGATGAGCGGCGTTATTCAATCCTCGCAAGGCCTTCACCTGCTCAAGGTGACGGATAGAAAACCGGGTCTGATCCCTCCTTACGAAGAAGCGAAGCCCCGGGTCATGGCAGATTACTACCAACAAGAAGTGACCAGACTCTATACCAAGTGGCTGCAGGATGTAAAGGCACGCTCCAATGTGGAGATAAAACTGTAGATCCCTCTTTTGAGTGCACCCCGGAGATGCCCTTCCCCCTCATCGCCATAACCATGGGCGATCCTGCCGGCATAGGGCCGGAGATCATCGTCAAGGCCATGGGTGAGCAAACGGTCTTTGCCCAGAGCCGTCCCGTGGTGTTGGGTGATGAGGGGATTTTATCCGATGCCGCTCGCTGTTCGAAGGCCCCGATAACAATCAAAATGATCCAAGAACCAGAGGAAGGGGTCTTTAGGCAAGGGATCCTCAACCTGATCCCTTTGACCGACCTCTCTCGTGCGGAGGTTCCCCTGGGCGAACCCCGGAGCCAAGGGGGCGCGGCAGCCTACCGTTACATCGAGAGAGGGGTGCAGTTGGCGCAGCGGGGGAGTATTGACGCCTTGGTAACGGCCCCCATCAGCAAAGAGGCGCTCAATAAGGCCGGCTACCCCTTTCCCGGCCACACGGAGCTCCTGGCAAAGATGGCCGGCTCAGGCGATGTCGTGATGATGCTGGCGGGCCCCCGGCTGCGCGTGGCCTTGGTGACTACCCATCTTCCCCTTCGGCAGGTGCCCGACGCCCTGACCAGGGAGCGGATCACGCGGACCATCGAGATTATCTCTCAGGGGCTGAAAGTGTATTGGGGGATTCCATCCCCCCGGCTGGCAGTGGCAGGGCTCAACCCTCATGCCGGCGAAGGAGGCATCTTCGGCTCCGAAGAGCAGGAGGTTATCATCCCTGCCATAGAGGAGTGCCGTCAAAAGGGCATGGTGGTCTTCGGCCCCCTGCCTGCGGACTCCCTCTTCTTTCATGCTGCGTCCGGGAGGTATGACGCGGTTGTCTCCATGTACCATGACCAGGGTTTGATCCCCTTGAAGCTGCTCCACTTCAGGGATGGGGTGAACATCACCCTGGGATTACCCATCATTCGAACCTCCGTCGATCATGGGACGGGATACGATATAGCAGGCCAGGGGGTGGCTGATCCGACGAGCCTTATCAATGCCATTCTGCTGGCAGCAAAGATGGCTGCAACCAAGAAAAGCAGGGCTTAAGGGCTCTTCGCGGCTGCCCTCGTTCCTCTTTGCTCTGCGGTTTTGCCCGCGGCAGAATTCCGATCTCTTACGGTTTCAACAGCTCCCACGTAGCGGCGGTCACGATCCCGTCGGGTTTCAACCCCTTTGCCCGCTTGAACTCAATGATGGCAGCCCACGTCTCTCTATTCCAGACGCCATCGATTGGCCCCGTGTAATAGCCTTTCGCCTTCAAGGCCCGCTGGATCTCTATAAGCGGGACATTCACCTGTATCATGGAGCATGCGCCGCCCGGGGGGCAGGTGGGGTTACAGTAAGGCGCACATGAGGGTGAACAGGTGGGGCTGCAGTTCGGCGAACAGGGGTAACACCCCGGCGTGCAAGGGGCGCAGGTGGGGTTACAGGGTGCGCATGTCGGATTGCAGGGAGCGCAGCTGGGATTACCCGGAGCGCAGGTGGGGTTGCAGGGGGCACATGTCGGGTTACATGGTGCACAGCTTGGGTTGCAAGGGGCACAGGGGGCACATCGCCCCGCAACATCAATGCCGGAGGCGGCCTTGATCTCCGGCGGTTCAAACATGCCTTTGATACTGAACAGCAGTCCGGTGTAAAGGCCAGCGAGGTACTTCAAAGAGGTCTTGATAAAATTCCTTCTACTCTCTTTGTTTGGCATCGTCGCCTCCCCTGGTTATCTCTCTATCAATTGTAGCGAGTGGGCGGAAAATGGCAAGTAAAAATTACTCTTTTCGCCATGTGCCGCGATATGGGTCATAGAGGCACCGGGGTGATTTGGCATAGAGGTTTCCCCCCTGGGCATAGGCCAAAGGACGGCAATCATGACAGGCGTATCGGTACTCGCAATCCCGACATACCTCAACGTGGTCTTTGGTTATTCCCCAAAACTCTTGCAATCTCTTGTTGTGCATTACCGCTGCCAACCCCTTGGGAAGGCAATTCCCGATTACCAGGTCACGGGCGAATATACAGGGTATTACCTCGCCCGTCGCCGTAACGGCAACCTTCCCGGCCCAACAGCTGTTATACCTTCGGTTGAAATGAAAGGCGTGCTTATTGGTCCAGAAATTAGCCTCAATGATCCGGCCGGAGAACTCCGCCGGGAGATTGCGGGGTTGTATCTCCTGGGAACACCCCCGACCGGTAGGCCTGACCG
>Ga0299912_10002929_pt1 | contig 14016 bp, 10 predicted proteins | sample RVTome_2_FD_207667 | JGI IMG/M metagenome (GOLD analysis project Ga0299912, IMG submission 207667) | Soil microbial communities from uranium-contaminated site in the Upper Colorado River Basin, Wyoming, United States - RVT95D214 (version 2) ...
GATCAGCCTTCCCCCCAAATTGGCGCTGATCGCCCAGGAGAGGCTCCAGGAGAGCATGATTAAAGCATTGGTCAAAGTATGTTCTTCCACCTTGACCTTTTCCATGGCAAAATTGGTGAAGATGGGCTGGCTCATGTTCATCAGGGCACCCCGAAAAAGAAAGGAGCATACTGCCAGAGGCAAGCGGTAGGTAAATGCTAAAGTCAGCATGAAAGGAATGGAGGAGAGCTGGGTGCCCACTATAGTCTTGATCATGCCTATCTTCTTGGATAGTAGCGGTCCCGCCAAAATCCCCCCCAGCATGAAGACCTGCAGAAGGGCAAAGAATATTCCGATGGTGTTGGCCGGCAGTAAGAATCTCTCCTTGAAATACAAGTTAAGGAAGGGAATGACTAATCCTGCACCCAGACCCAAAATAAAGAAGGGGAGGCATATCTTGAAAAACAGAATACTCCTCTCGGTCAAAAGTTTCCAATTCCATGGACTTTTGGGTCCAAGCCGTTTTATCGACTTTTTTTCAGCCGTTATCAATATGAATGGGATCAAAGACAAAAGGCTTAAACCGGAAGAAAGGAATAGAGAATAGCGAAAAGCAACCGCTTTGGTAACCGCCAAGCTGGAAAACAGCCGCGGCAGGTATCCTCCTCCAAAGCTGCCTATTATCGCCGCCACCAGATACGTGCCGAAATGCAGGCTGAAAAGATAGGTTCTCTCTTTGGGAGTGCTGTTCTGCATCAAGAAAGGCGCAGCTGCCACCCGGGCTATGCTGCTGGCCATTCCCAGAACTAAGCTGACCAAAAGTAGCCCGGACCGCTCCGTCAGACCAGCCTGCAAAAGCGAAAAGATGCCCACCAGCAGAACAGAGGTGATCAGAATCTTTTTAACCTGGAACTTAGGAATGATCAATGCCGCGGGAATGGAGACTATCGTCATCCCCCATGCGGTCATCGACAAAATCTCACCGATCAGATCTTCGGTGAAACCCAGTTCCTTGAAATAAAGATTTAACAGTAAACTGAAAATGGAGAGGTTCAAACCTAAAAAGAAAATTCCGATCAAAAACAGCCGGGCATTCCCGGAGAAAAGCTTTAGATACCCCCAGTAGTCGTTGATTATGTCGAAGATCTTTTGTGCCAAAGCAGATCCTGTGAAACTATGGTCATTCAATTAAATCATTTACGCTGGTTACGTTATCCCTAATTGAATCAAAGGTTTTTATGTTCTTGTCTTTCAACCCAGATATGGAAAATCGAGATTTTTTGTTCTTTTTGATTATTTACGGAAACCTTCCGGGAACTTATTCGTTATAATAATTGAGGAGGTAGCTGGAGGAACAGATGGCTATTGTGGGATTCTTTGATTACGGCGGTGACAAAGACGTGCGATTTCCGGACAAGCAGGACAAAAGCGGAGAGGGATCATCTTCTCCGCTTTGCATTTGCTACGCACGAGACCTGCCCGGTTATCCATCCAACTGCTTAAAAGTAGGCTGGTAAAATTAAGGGGTAACCTCCTGGGTGAACATGCATCCAGTGGAAAGTTTAGATGATATTGTGTATGCCTTTGAATAAACAGAGCCTATCGCCTTGAAGTTGATTGTTCCTTAGGTTTTTAGGTTGACAAAATGAGGAGGATGGTTACATTACTGTCAGGACCAGCGGAGGAGAGTTAAATCGTCTCCCCCACATTGTAACTTAGATACTTCCTTGAAGGAAAGAGCAGTTCATCCAAAAAGATTCTAAAGTAGAATAAGGTGTGTTCCACCTTGTATAGACTTCACCATAGGCTGCTGCTATATTAATTGCACCGGTTATCAAGTGATCTTAATGTCCGATGTATCTGGAGTGAGGTTTCAGCTAACAAACTATCGTTTCATAAAAAACTTTTAACATTTTTCCAAAGAAGGAGAGAATTATGCGCAAGCTGAAAATCGTTTTACGTCTGCTGCTTGTGATTTTCACCCTGCTTTTTGGCTTTAGCTCAGCTTTGGCTGAACCGATGTTAATCCAGCTTTCCTTGAATAACTCCCAGGATTGGACCTGCGCAAAATCGTTGGATCTGACGGCTTATTACCGCTGGGACAATTCTTTCTTAGTGGAAGTGGATAGAACAAAATTAGTAGAACTGGACGCGGTTGGATTGGAATATCGGATTGTCGATGAAAATCCATGGTCAGAGGAATACTTTGCGGTATCTTCACGAGCAGGTGTAACTAAACGGAATCTTGATCTTTACGGTAGAACCATCTATGAAGATCCGAGTTGGAGATTGATGAAATCTTCCCGGGAGACTATCTCGGCACTGAGGGGTTTTGGATATGATGTTGTCCCAATCCACCATCAGCCCATACCGTTGAAATATAAACCCCGCGGTATTCTGGTCCCACCTTCGATAAAATACTCGACGGGTATAGACAGTCTGTTGAACCTGATTTCAGCTGATTCTCTTTATGTTTGGGATCTCAGGTTACAGAATTTCATGACCCGTTATTCCTATATTGATTCGATCTACCGGGCTCGTGATTGGATACACCAGAAGTTTGTAAGTTTTGGCATAGACAGCTTATGGCTTCATTACTACAACTACGACTCCCCCCAATATAATGTGGTGGCGGTGGTGCCGGGAACGGTACAGCCTGATAAAGTGATCGTGGTGGGTGGACATTACGATTCGGTGGTGTACGGCAGCGGGACTGATCCCTATGTTTGGGCTCCGGGAGCGGACGATAACGGTTCCGGGACGGTGGCTACACTGGAGATGGCAAGAATCATCGCCCAGCACCCTCTTCCGGTTACGGTGATGTTCGTCCCCTTCGCCCAGGAGGAACAAGGTCTCATCGGGAGTTACTATTTTGCTTCGTATTTACTTAATCTCAACACCGACTTACGGCTGATGATCAACACCGACATGATCGGGCACAGCGTGGACAATGATACCGATGTGGTTATCTTCGGGGACCCGAGTGCGGAAACCTACATCAACGTTATGATGGATATGGCGAACACTTACACCTACCTTCGACCTCATTATGAAGGGCAGAGCACTGGGAGTGATCATTATCCCTTCTACATGTTGGGATACGATGCCGTGTATGCGGAGGAAGGTGAATTTCACTACGCCGGCTGGCACACCAACTATGATCTGGTCGACAGTCTGGATTTTGATTACATGAAAGAGGTGGTCAAGATGTGTCTGGCTACCTTGTACTTGGTCGCTAATTCCCCCTCACCCGTGGAGAATCTGCTGGCTTTGAATGGACGGGATGGACACACCGCTTACCTCAGCTGGTCGGCTAACCCTGTCTCGGAGAACGTGGATCATTATAATATCTATTTTGGAACCAGCAGCGGTAACTATGATAGTCTTCATCAAACCTCGGTTGCCTGTGACACTCTCTCTAACTTGACCGAGAACACTACTTATTATATAACCGTCTCTGCGGTTAATACCGGAGGTTTTGAAGGTCCCGCTTCTCCCGAGGTCTCTCTCGAAGTATTTCCGGTGACTATGGATCAGGGTCTTTTGGTGGTGGACGAAACTTACGATCTGACTCTTTCTTATAATTTCGTAAACGATGACAGTATCAATGCCTTTTACGACCGAGCGTTGCAGGATTACACCTATACCTATGTAAATCACAGTTGTCCCAATTGCATTCCGCAGAACCAAATACACATGAAAGAGTTAGGACAATACTCTGCAGTAATACTTCATTCCGAGGACAACCGGGGTACCCGTTCCCTGGGAGCTAGTGATGACTCCTCCTATCTGGTTTTGAGAGAATACTTAAACTATGGAGGAAAGGTGATAATCGAGGGGAGAAGAAACCTATCCCGAGGTAACGATGGCGAAGCCGATATCCGTGTGTTCTCCCCGGGTGAAATCCCCTATGACCATCTGAAGGTCGGGAAAGCTTATGTGCCACCCTGGTCTCCCAGCAATCGTACCGAGGAATTCGTCGGAGCATTCAGTCAAATGCCCGATTATCCGGATCTGCAGGTGGATAGCCTAAGAGTAGAGCAATGCGCAGGCGGCATAAACCCGCCTTTGGCGGGAAAAGTCCCGGGGGTGGGGTATATCGACAGTCTGAGAGAGGGAGAGGTTATCTATGAATTTCATTCGGCTAACGGTGGTTCCGCTTCCGAAGGAAAACCGGCAGCTTTCCGTTACCTGGGGAGTGATTACCAGGTTATCTACTTCGATTTCCCGCTCTACTTCATTCAGGAGCCACAGGCAACCGAGCTATTGCATCAGGCTCTGAGTGATCTCGGAATATCGACGTTTAAGTGTGGAGATTGCAACAACGACGCGGTGGTCGATGTCGGCGATGTGATCTATGTCATTAATTACCTGTTCAAAAATGGCCCAGCCCCTCAACCCATTCAGGCTGGTGATGTTAACCAGGACACAGTAGTTGACGTGGGAGATGTAATATACCTTATCAATTACCTGTTCAAGAGTGGACCGCAGCCATGCGGCTGATCCTAAAATACGGAGTTGCCGTCCGTTGGGTATAAAGAACTGTGGTCTAGGAAACTGAAAACTTTATTGGAGACTGGAGGTGCCTTGTCTTCGTTACCAGCTTGTCCGTTGGGAACAGAGAAGAATATGCTTTACTAACTGGGAGTTCAATTCAAGTTTCCCTCCAGAAAACCGATAAAAGAAATATGAAATAATCTTCACCAATATTTAAAATGGCACGTATAGGTGGTGAAGAATTGAGGGGAAAGTTAAGATAGGTTTTTGTTAGCTCAGAATTACAAAGCCACGAAAGCTTATTTTTCAAAACTTTCGTGGTTTTTTTATATGCAGAAGAAAGGAGGTGATTGGATGATGCAAGGTACGGTAAAATGGTTCAATGAGTCAAAAGGGTACGGATTCATTACTCCGGATGACGGAGGACAGGACCTGTTTGTGCACTTCTCTGAAATACAGGGTGAAGGATACAAAACTCTTCGCGAAGGTGACGCAGTCAACTTCGACAAAGGACAGGGACAAAAAGGACCTCAGGCAACTAATGTCCAAAAGATATAGTTTAGATAATAAAAGATTCTAAAATATGTCAATGGTTGTTCCGGAAGTTCCCTTAACCCCGGAACTAAAGAAGTGGCGGGAATAAAATCCCGCCACTTTTAATTTTGCATGTTCCACGCTTAGTGGGAGCACTGGCTTTTTTCTTTTGATTCCCCTTGCTGATATTTCGTGTGCTATTTGTTATCTATGACCTCCATCTGTAATTTGTCATAAATCCGGTTTAAACATTGACCGACATTCTCCCAGGCGTACTTCTCCCTCACCAGTGCAAATGCTTTTTCGGTTAGATTGATTCTCAGATTCTCATTTTCCAGTAAAGCAACTACTTGGCGGGCAAACGTTTCTGGTCTGTCCGCAATTAAGATATTTTCTCCGTCTGCCACTTCCAATCCCTCACATCCGATCGAGGTGGAAACCACCGGCAGCTTCATCGCCATGGCTTCCAGTATCTTGAAACGAACGCCCGAAGCTATCCGGTGAGGAACTACGGTCAAAGATGAAGTGGTCATGTAGGGTCTTACGTCTTCCACCTCACCCAAGAATACAACATCGGGAAATTTCCGGATGATCTTGTCTTTGTCTCGGGGACGATTTCCCAGGATCAGAAATTTTACGTCCGGCCGGCTTTGCTTTATAATCGGCCAGATCTCATTCAAAAAATAGAGAACGTTTTCTCGCACTGGTGGAAATAACAAATTGCCCATATATAAAATCTGGTCCTTTTTCCGGACCGAAAAGTCGCGTTTGAAATATTCCCCATCCACCCCGATGGATAAAACCTCCGTTTTGATTTCGGAAGAAAGTCTCCCAATGGCATCCTCGTCAATCCGGGACAGGGTGATGACCAGATCGGAATCAAGACACATTTTCCGCTCGTACCGTAGCAATTTTCTCCATTGGAAAAAAGAATAAACCCTTTCCAAAGAATTAGATGCGTATTTGTAATAGCGTTCCATCATCTTGCTTTCCACATTGTGTTGTCTTAGAATCACGGGGATTTTTTTGATAAACTTGGCATATGGAGCCATATGCAGGGTCTCAATCTGTACCAAATCGAAAGTATTCTGAGAAAGGACCTTCTTCAGCCTGTCCTCCATCTCTGAGGAATACCATCTGGCAAGATTATAAGGGATGGGATCAAAAAGATTCTTAACCAATCCCTGCCTGGAGTAGTTTGCATCCTTACCCCATAGACCCATTCCGGCAACCGGAACCGTTTCTATACCCGTGCAATACTCTTTCAGACGTGACAAATGCTGATACTGACCCTCTTGAATCAAAGATAATAGAAAAACCTGGTGCTGCCTTGCCAGCTGTCTTATGGTATTAAACTCCAGAATTCTATTGCCGTTATCCAGGGGGTAAGGAAAAGTGGGTGTTAAAAAAAGAATCTGCATGGAAGATTTTAAACGATATGGAAGATATCAGAGCGATTTAATCCCCGGTCTACTCTAACGCAAAAACAGTCAAGTCAACGGTTAAATCTTACTTCTGGCTTGGACCAAACAGTTCCCCAAAAAACGTTCGCATTGCCTGCCAGGAACGCTTGTCCGCTATCTCGTTGTAAGCCGAACCGGTGGACGGATCGTTGCCCGAATCGATGTTGGTGAAACTGTGTACCGCTCCGGCATAGAGAACTAACTGCCAGTCTACGTCTGTCTGCTTCATTGCCTCCCAGAAAGCATCCACGTCCTTCTGCGGGACGAAAGGATCGTCGGCACCGTGCAGCACCAGCACCTTGGCTTTTATGTTCTTGTCATCCTCCGGATGTGGGGTATCCAGGTTCCCATGAAAGCTGACCACCCCGGCAATATCCACCCCGCTGCGAGCCAGCTCCAATACCGTCCCCCCGCCAAAACAATAACCGATGGCGGCGATTTTCTTGGTATCCACCAAGGGCTGTTTCATCAAGACATCCAAACCCGCCTGGGCGCGTGAGCGCATAAGCGGACGATCCTGCCGGTAGATGGCAGCCTGCGCTGCCGCCTCATCCGAATTCTTCGGTCTTATCCCTTTCCCGTACATGTCGATAGCGAAAGCAACGTAACCAAGCTCCACCAGCTGATCCGCACGTCTCTGGGCATAGGGACCCAATCCCATCCAGTCATGCACCACCAAAATCCCAGGACGGCTTTCTTTGATCGAATCTTCGTAAACCAGATAACCCTCCAGTACCACATCACCGTGTTTATACTCTACCACTTCCTTATGTAATCCGGCAAACGCTTCAAAAGGCATCATCCCCAGGACAACTAATGCCAGAACCAGGAATACCATTTTCATTCTCCCCTCCTTCTTCTAAATCTCTTCAAAATCTGATCTATATTTAAACAGCTTCTATCGTTGAAGGTGGTTTTCTGGTGATGTTATAAGTAACACTTACCACTTTGGATATATCGTTGGTAATGCGGGCTGCCAATTTTTCGAGAATATCATAAGATAGTCTGGTGGGCGAACCTTCTTTCGCATCCTTGCTTTCCCAGCATCTGACTTCTATCTGTAAACCAAAGTCCCTTTTACCCTTTTTGATCCCGGTAACTCTATCTTCGTGTAGTATAGCCAAATATTGAAATGCTCCGGTGTTGGATAATTCTTCCTCCACAATTCTGGTCGCCTCTCTCACTATCTCTATTTTTTCCGGAGTTACTTCGCCGATTACTCTAGCTGCCAAAGCAGGTCCGGGGAAAGGCGGTCTGTTGTATATTTCTTCCGGTAATCCCAGAACCCGGGCGACTTCCCTTACTCCCGTTTTTCGAAGTTGAACCAAAGGTTCGATAACTTCATACCCGTACTGCTCCTGGGTATTGATTCCAAGCTGCTCCAAGATATTATGCTGCCTTTTGATTCCAGCCACAGTCTCTTCGACATCGGTGTAATTCGTTCCTTGCAGAAGATGTTTTGATCCGCTCTTCTTTACTAAATCGCCAAAGAGCTCTTTATAAAAAACGCGGGTGATGGCTTCCCTTTTTTCCTCCGGGTCGGTAATACCCTTAAGTGCGTCAAAGAATTGCTTTCGGGCATCCACCACTTGCACCGGTACTCCTAAATTCTTAAATAACGAGACCACCTTCTCAGGTTCACCGCGTCTCATGATGCCGTTGTTTACAAAAATCGTTTTGAGTTTATCTTTTAACGCTTTGTGGCCTAAGATAGTGACAACTGAAGAATCAACACCGCCGGAAAGTGCATTAATAGCTGAGCCAGTGCCAACCTTACATGCAATTTCGGTAATTTTCTCTTCGATAAAACTCTTTTCATCCAGATGCTCTGTTTTTATCTCTTGAATCTCCATAAAACTACCTCCTGATATAATATGTGTATAGAAAGGTCACCATCACTTTTAATATTCTAACTCACACCGGAAAAGTCAAATTAATTTTCTACTAACCTGTACTTATTCCGCGGAAAACCCTCAATTACTTAACTCTTCTGCTTATTATATTTGATTGGGGGAAATATGGAAAATAGCAGGGTGGTGTTGAATCAGGCAAGACGGATTCGTCCGCCCATTCCGAACGTCGTTGTGCTACCCTTAAAGGATTCCTTTACCTGATTACGGATAAAGCTCGTAACTCACTGCGTCCTGAGAGACCCATTTATTTATCTTTATTACTATATCCCTGGATGTCCCGCAAACTTCTCCTTTAAATTCACTAGCTCGTCATTTATCATCAGTTCATTTATATGGTATCGCTTGTGCAACTCCTCCATCGCTTTCATATTGCCGATGTTGGCTTGTCCACGCAGAAGCTTTAGTCTTTCCTGGTAAGGGGTTGGCTTCTTTATCACGGATTTCTCCTTTCCTGTAGCTTTTAGGATTTAAAAAACCTTAAAACCAATTCAGGTGAAGAATTTTCCCTCCTCCGGCTGCCATTCCAATGCTTACCCAAACTTGCCCCATCTTTTTTGCCCGATTAACATTTATAATATAGCTAATTATTTGGGGCTTGTCAACCTGAAAGACCAATTTCTATCAAATACTTTTTCTGCCGCTTTGTAGTTTCGGTAAAGGTATGGGGGTGTGTGAGTTGCAAAAATTGAGGAATAAATATATCCGTTTATTAAGTTTGCGGGAAAATTGCATCTGCTGGCAATTTCTTTCCTATCCAGTTGAAACCCCAAGCAGACAAAACGCCTAAAGAGGCGATTATCCCCCAGAGTATCACCGGCTGGCGACCTAAAAGGTCAATTAGAACCCCTCCTATCAATGGTCCGATAGACCAGCCCAAGGAGAAGAAAAGTCCATATCCCCCCATATACAAGCCATGGTGCTTATCCTTGGATAGATTTGCCACGATAGCCATAGAAGCAGGTAAAACGGTAATCTCGGAAAACGAGATAACGAGAAAACATAAGAAAAGCCACCCAAAAGATGCAGCGAATCCCACCAGAAAATAACCCAGGGCATAACCTAAACTGCCGATGCAAATGATTCGGATCAGGTTCCTGCTCTGGATAAACTTGGAAACCGGCAGCTGAAAAAGGATCACGATCAGACCGTTGGTGGCATAGAGAAGACCCAGCCGCGACTCGGAAATCCCCACATAGTCCACCGAGAAAACCGATATGGTTGCTACCAGCTGCCCGATCACCAAAAAAAGCAGTAAACCGATGGCGCAGTATTGAAGAAAAAGATGATCCGCTTTTAGCTTTTTTATGTCTTTGAAAGTAAATTTTTCCTCTGAGGAATCGACCTTCACCGTTTCCGATAAAAAGACCAGTACCAACAACGAGGAGACGAAAGTCCCCAAAGAAGCGAAAATAAAAAGGACGGGATAGGAGGCCGCAGCAAGAAATCCACCGATCATCGGGCCGACCGCCCAGCCAACGTTTCCCCCGATGCGCAGGATACTGTACGCCTCCACCCTCTTCCCTTTCGGAGCAATGTCTGCTGCCATGGCATTGGCTACCGGCTGATAGAAACTGCCGGCTATCCAGTTGCAGATCAAAAGCAAAGCCCAGAGAAGAAAACTCCCTCCTTTCCAGGCAAGTCCTCCCATTAGAAGAAAAATAACGCTTCTGATCAATTGAGCCGAGCCCATTATCTTGACCCGGCCAATTTTATCCGAAAGATCCCCACCCCAAAGGCCAAAAAGTGACTGGGCTATAGCTCCCACACCAAAAAGAAGCCCTACCTGTGACATGGGGATATTCATCCGGTTGTGAAAGTAAATGCTCAGGTAAGGGATGACCATGGCAAATCCCATGGCGGAGATCATCCATCCGAAGAAGAGAATCCACATCCGGGAATCGTAGCTTTTGACTAAAGTTGACAATCTGGAAAATTTGAACGGCTGCATATAACTCCGATATAAAACCCATGTTGTAACATGGGCTGAATCTGCCTAAAATATGGCGGATGCAGCAAACCTGCAAGACAAATTTGCCACCAAAAATAGTAGCTGATTATAAATAAAGGTTATTCTATGAGGGAACTATTGGCAAGGTCCAAAAGAGCTAGATACATTTTATTAAGACTGGATTTTCTCTATTCTTTGCAGATACTTAATCTATAACCTTATGTCAATGGTAACAAAGGAAGGTTGTCACAAACCAACAATGTCCGTTTTAATCCAGGGATATCATAAGGCAAGTATTAACCGCTTGGCCTTTACCAGTGGCTAGCAGGGTGGTCTCACAATCTGCTAACCATAAATCAGTTTAGGACTAAAAACTTTAACTTGCCTAAGTGCTAATTAAAATCACAATCAAAATGTTTGCAATGCGTTATAAACACTGACTTATTATTTTCTATCTTTAAACGAACCGCTCAAGGTATCTTGTAACGGGTTTCTGTACTTTATGGAAAACTCTATTGGATAGACTACCCAGACAGCGACAGGACTGTCTTTATAGTAAGCTGGTGTATATGAAATCTCGTAGGCTCCTTGTAAGGCAACCTCTTCAAAACCCACTTTGGTTTCAGAATCCTTAAAAATGATAGCATCTCGGACTTTACCCACCTTGTCAATTAATGCTTTCACCCAGACAGTTCCTTCTATTCCAGATGCTAATGCTTTAGCAGGATACTTATATTCTACCTTATTTAAAACGACGGGCGGCATATCATAAGGAGTAAATTCCTCAGGAAGAGGTAGACCATTCTCTCTTGGAGATGAAATATGTTCCTCCTTAGGTATTGGTTGTAATACAAAATTGAGGCTTCGTGTTTCACTAGTCACTTTTATAGTCTGTGGTATATAGTCCTTTGCTGTAACTTCGATAGTAATCTCACTAGCAGGAATTTTAAAAGGCCATTTAACCAAGCACGGAGTTTCACCGTAATATTCACTGTTTATTTTGATTTTTGCTCCTGGAGGATCCGATATGATCATACAGTTATGCGTGTGCGAGCAATTCAAGATTAATACTATCGATAAAACATTCCATACAATCAGGATAGATTTAAGCATATTACTCTCCTTTCATTTATAGCTTTTTTAATTAATTATAGATTAAACTAAGTCTTACAATTTGTCAAGAGAATATAGTAGAAAGGAAGACTTTAAACTGGTCATTGAATTAGCTGCTCGATAAAGCTTATCGGGAGTCAAGTTAAATAATCTGAGCCAATCCCATGAAACATTTGTCCAAATAAAGTGATCCGATTGGTCAGGTTTTACGGTAATCAAAGAAATTTAAGATAAGAATTCAAAATGCCGATAAAGCAAAAAAACAGCGAATACTTCAACCTCTCAAAAAGAAGGCTATATGTCATTATTCTTGGAAGTAATCGAGTGGATGAATCCTCGTGAAGGCGAGATGATCCACCGTATTCCCGAGGAGGGCTCAGCCGATATCAAATTGGGCGCTCAATGTATCGTCCGGGACAGCCAGTCGGCAGTCTTCTTCAGCAACGGGAAAGCCTGTGACGTTCTGGGAACCGGAAGACACACTCTCTCCACCCTCAACCTGCCCATCCTTACAAAAGTTTTGTCTCTCCCCTGGGGTTTCAAATCTCCTTTCCGGGCGGAGGTATATTTCATAAATCACCAGGTTTTCACCAACCTAAGATGGGGAACCAAAGATCCGGTGGTTTTCCGCGACTCGGAATTGGGAGTTATCCGGCTGCGTGCCTATGGAGCTTACACTTTTCGGATCGCAGAATCCCTTCTCTTTCTCAATACCATGGTGGGAAGACAGCATATCTATACCACCGCACAAATAGAGGATTACTTAAGAGAGGTTATTCTTTCCCGGGTCAACGACCTTTTCGGGGAGAAACTGGACACCATTTTCGAGCTGCCCAAAAGATATCAGCAGCTGGCGGTCGAAGCCAAGACCAAACTGACCAACGAGTTCGACCGGTATGGTATGGAGCTTTTGGATTTCTATATATCCTCCATTACCCCTCCGGATGAGGTTCAGAAGATGCTGGATGAGAAATCGGGCATGAAGGCGGTGGGCGATCTGGATAAATTCCTCAAATTCGAGATGGCAAAAGCTTTGGGTCAATCCGGTTCGGGAAGTTTCGCCCAAGCCGGAGTGGGAATGGGGGCAGGTGTCGGAGTGGGGGTTTTGGTCCCTAGCCTCCTTTCCAAAGCCCTGTCACCGGAACAGAAGGACTTGAAGGATGACCCTATTCCTACCGTCACCTGTCCCAAGTGTGGAGCCGACACCCCGGAGCAATCCCGGTTCTGTTACAAGTGCGGTCACCAGATAGTGGTGATCAATCGCTGCCCCAAATGCGGGAAAGACCTTCCGGCAGAAGCCAACTTCTGCATGGTCTGCGGTCTGAATCTGGCAGAGAAAATAAAATGCAAAAAATGCAATGCTATTCTTCCTATTGGAACAAAATTCTGCCTCAACTGCGGCGAAAAACAGGAATAATCGGTGCAAAGGTTAAAAGTATCTGCCAGCTGTCCTTCATGCGGAGCTCCGTTGGAGCTGCAAGAAGGGGCTAACGTATCCCGTTGCCCCTTCTGCGACCTTCCTCTTTTATTCCGGTCGCCCAATAGCATTCTAACCTACTACTTAGAGCCGCAGGTAAACCAAAGAGATATGCCTTTTCGGCTGGATAGATTCCGCAAGGAAAATGGGGAAAGCTTGTCCCGAAGAGTGGACGAAATAAAACTTTATTACCTCCCCTTCTGGAGGTTCACTTGCGAAATCTTCTATACGCAGGTAGACGATTCCTCAATGGAACCGTATCAGGAGAAAACCGAAGCTGAGATTCTGACCAGGGATTGGGATATTAACTTCCCGGCAAATGACTCCAACGATTTCGCATTGAGCACTCTGGGATTAAGACCGGAGTGGCTTAAGTTAAGGCTCTTGACCGATAAGAATCTCATCCGGACCGGAAATGTCCTGAACTTGGAACTCGACTCTTCTTCTGCCAAAGAGAAAGCCCTTAGATATCTACAGCTTTTAATGGAAGATAAAAGGTCGAGTGGTAAGGAATTGGTTTTAAAATTACTGGATGAGTCTCTGTCCCTGATATATTTCCCCTTGTGGGTAGCGAACTTCATTGCAAAAGAAGGTAAATATCACCAGATCATCGATGCGATTACCGGGAGAACCCTAAAGCAGAATCCGGGATACTTTGAGCTGAAGGAAGATTCAACTCGGGAAACCGAGAAAATATCAACGCCTAAGATCATCCCTCATCGCTGTCCGAATTGCGGTGGGGACCTGCCGGTCACCCCTTTCCATTTGATTTTCCCCTGTAAGAACTGTAACCGGATCTGGGAGATATCCGCAAACGGTTACCTGCCGATTAAGGGTGAAATAGCTAAAGTCAAAAATTCTGAGTTGACCAGACCATCGAAATCTGTCTGCTACTTTCCTTTCTGGGTCTTCCAGGCAAGACCGGCAAAGGAAAAAGATTTCTCCATACAGGAATTGGTTGAACTGATCCCCTCGGAGATAGGATGGTTTAAAGTCAAGGACAAATCCAAACCTTTTCTGTTTTATGTTCCCGCCTTTGAGATAAGAAATTTAAGTAAAATCCCTGCGCTTAGCCTGGTTCTCACCCGAACC
>Ga0299912_10002930_pt1 | contig 14015 bp, 10 predicted proteins | sample RVTome_2_FD_207667 | JGI IMG/M metagenome (GOLD analysis project Ga0299912, IMG submission 207667) | Soil microbial communities from uranium-contaminated site in the Upper Colorado River Basin, Wyoming, United States - RVT95D214 (version 2) ...
GCCGTGCGCCGTCGGTCATCTCGAACTCGAAGTCGTGGTGGTGGTAGGCGACCCGCAGCCCCTCGTCCCGCGCCCGCCGGGCGAAGGCGCCCAGCGTCGCGATGACCGCCGGCCAGTCGCGCTGGTCCGGCGGCACATAGGGCATCACCAGATAGCGGCAGCCCAGCGCCTTCGCCATCGCCAGCACCTCGTCAGGCCGCTCCGCCATGTCGGTCAGGCCCGCATGAGCCGAGGGGCAATCGAGCCCGATGTCCCGCATGCGCGCCGCGAAGCCGGCGAAATCAGAGCCGAGCGGGGCGGCGAACTCCACCGCGTCGTAGCCGATCTGGCGAATGCGCGAGAGCGTGCCCAACGGATCGGCCGCGAACGGCTTGCGCAGGGTGTAGAGCTGAAGGCCGATCGGTCTCACGGGCTCACAAGCCTCCCTGTTGCAGAAGATCCGCCGCGTGGTTCGCCGCCCGCGCGGCCACCGCCATATAGGACAGTGACGGGTTCATCGAGGCGCTGGAGGTCATCACGGCCCCGTCCGAGACGAACAGGTTGGCGACCTCATGCGCCTGCCCCCAGCCGTTCAGCACCGAGGTCGCCGGGTCGCGGCCCATGCGCGCCGTGCCCATCTCGTGAATGCGGTCGCCAGGCGGCGTCAGCTGCTCGGCGGCCTCCTCCCAGGGGGTGATGTCGGTGCAGCCGGCGGCCCGCAGCATCTCCGCCGCGTCCCGCGCCGCCGCCCGCATCATCGCATACTCGTTGGGCCCATGAGCGGCGGCGATGACCGGCACCGGTATCCCCCAGCTGTCCTTGCGCATGGCGGACAGGGTGACCCGGTTGTCGGGATTGGGCAGCACCTCGCCGAAGGGCAGGAGCGAAAATCGCCAGCCCCGGTGTCCGACATCCTCGTCGCCGACGCCGACGCCCTGGACGGCGCCCTCCGTGTTGCGCGAGCGGACCGCTCCGCCCTGCATGCCGAAGCCGCGCAGGTAGGGTTTGTCTGTCTCGGTGATGTTGCCATAGCGCGGGATGTAGACGCCGGTGGGCCGGTCGCGCTGGTCATACACGTCGGCGAACCCCGGCATCCTGCCGACAACCGGCTTGCCGCTGCTGACGTGGTCCATCAGGTTGCGGCCGACCTGATCGCTGCTGTTGGCCAGGCCGCGCGGGAACGCTTCGGACCGCGAGTTCAACAAAAGGGCGGCGGTGTTGATCGCCGAGGCGTTCAGGAAGACCAGCCGCGCCTCGAAGACCTCGCCGGTCTTGTCGACCCGGTTGATGGTCCGCACGCCGGTCACCCGGCCGGTCGCCGGGTCATGGATGACGCTCTCGACCACGCGGTCGGTGAGGACCGTGAGATTCCCGGTCTTCAGGGCCGCCGGCAGGGTGGCCGCCTGGCTCGAGAAGTAGGCGCCGAGCGGGCAGCCGTGGTGGCACTTCACATGCTGTTCGCAGCGCTTGCGACCGACGTCCATCTGGGCCTTGGCGACGCGGCTGAGGTTGGCGGTGCGCCCCATGATCATCCGCCGGGTGGGGAAGTCCGCCTCGATCCTCGCCTTGGCGGCCAGTTCGACATCGTTGAACGGGAAGGGCGGCAGGAAATCGCCGTCCGGCAGCTGTTCGAGGCCGTCATAGTCGCCGCTGATCCCGGCGAAGGCCTCGACGTGGTCGTACCAGGGCTCCAGGTCCTCATAGCGGATCGGCCAGTCGACGCCGTGGCCGTCCTGAAGGTTGGACAGGAAGTCCCGCGGCGCCCAGCGGTAGGACTGCCGCCCCCAGGTCAGCGACCGCCCGCCCAGCTGATAGCCGCGGATCCAGCGATAGGGTTTGCCGGGCACGGTCTCGTAGGGATGGTCGTGATCGCTGGCCCAGAAGGCCTTGTTGGAGTTGAACAGGGCGTAGGAGACCCCGACGTGATAGGGGTAGTGCAGGTCCCGCTCGGCCTGGGGGATCTGGTCGTCCCGTCGGCGACGCTTGATAGCCTCATCGTAGCTGTAGCCCGACCCATGCGGCACATCCGGGCCGCGCTCGAGCATCAACACCTTGAGGCCCCGCTCGCAGAGCTCCTTGGCGGCCCAGCCGCCACTGATCCCGGAGCCGACGACAATGGCGTCGAACATCACGCCGCTCCCTTCGATTGCAATGATCCGTCGAACCGGGCGAGCGCCGCCCGCAGGGCCGCGACCGGCTCGCCGCGCGGCACGAACTCATGCCCGACCCACTGCTTGTAGCCCAGATGGCGGAGCAGCCCGGCGATGGCCGGCCAGTTGATTTCCTGACGGTCGTCCAGATCGCGACGGCCGGGCGCGCCGGCGGTGTGCACATGGCCGATCAGGTCGATATGGGCGCGGATCGTCCGCATCAGATCGCCCTCCATCAGCTGCATGTGATAGCCGTCGTAGAGCAGTCGCAGGGCGGGCGAGCCGACGCCCCTGACCACCTGGGCCCCGAAGGCCGTGCGGTCGCACTGGTGGCCCGGATGGTCGACCTTGCTGTTGAGCAGTTCCATCAGCAGCCGCACTCCGGCCGCCTCGGCATGGGCCACGACGGGCGCCAGACCCTCGATACAGGCCTGGATCGCCGGCCCGTCGGCGCCGTCGCCGATGCGGTCGCCCGAGAAGACAATCACCGCCTCCACCCCGCCGGCGGCGGCGGCGTCGATGTTGCGGCGGACTTCGTCGGCCAGGGCCTCGTGCCGGGCGGGGTCGTTGAACCCGCGCTCCAGCGTGTGACCGGTCAGGGTGACCAGCGACAGTCCCGCGTCCCGGGCGATGGGCCAGAGCGGCTCGGGCAGCATCTCCACCCCCTTGGCGCCGGCCGCCGCCGCCTCGCGCAGCAGGGCCGCGGGCTCGACCTCCCGGCCGAGGGTGAAGGACCACCAGGCGAAGCTTTGCCGGATCATGCGACCGCCTCGCCCAGAGCCGTCCAGCGCCCGTCCGCCGCGGCGCTGCGCACCGCCGCCTCGATGAACCGCACCCCTTCGACCCCGGCGCTGACGCCGGGCAGGTCCAGGGCTGTCGCGGGCGGCGCGCGCCCGGTCTTGCGCGCGGAAACCAGATCCGCCGCGTCGGCATAGATCCGCGCGAACCCTTCCAGATAGCCTTCGGGATGTCCCGCCGGAACGCGCGTCGCCGCCTGCGCCGCCGCCGACAGGCCGGGCCCGCCGCGCCGCAGGATCCGCGGCGGCTCGCCGAGCGGCGTGAACCGCAGGAGATCCGGATCCTCCTGCGACCATTCCAGCCCGCCGCTCTCGCCGTAGAGCCGAAGCCGCAGCCCGTTGGCCGCCCCGACCGCCACCTGGCTGGCCCAGAGCTGTCCCCGCGCCCCGCCGGCCCAGCGCAGGCGAAGCTGCACGTCGTCATCGAGCAGCCGCCCCTCCACGAACCGCGAGGTCTCGGCGCTGACCTGGTCCGCCGCCGCCCCGAGGACGAAGGTCGCCAGGTGATAGGCATGGGTGGCGATGTCCCCCAACGCCCCGCCGGGCCCGGCCTGCTCCGGATCGCCCCGCCAGTCCGCCTGTTTGTTGCCGGGCAACGGAGCGGCCAGCCAGTCCTGCGCGTACTCGGCCTGGACCACCCGGATCGCCCCCAGCGCGCCGGCCGCCACCATGGCCCGCATCTGCCGGACCATCGCATAGCCGCTGTAGTTGTGGGTCAGGACGAACGGCGTCCCGGTCCGCGCCACCGTCTCCGCCAGGTCCAGCGCGTCCGCCAGACGGGTGGTCAGCGGCTTGTCGCAGATCACCGCGATCCCGGCGTCGAGGAAGGCCCGCGCCGGCCCATGGTGCAGATGGTTGGGGGTGACGATGGCCACCGCGTCGATCCGGTCGGGCCGCGCCGCCTCGGCCTCCGCCATCCCCCGCCAGTCGCCGTAGCAGCGGTCTTCGCCGAGGCCGAGCGTCCGCCCGAACGCCCGCGAGCGTCCGGCGTCGCCGCTGAACGCCCCGGCGACCAGCGTCCAGCGGTCGTCCAGCCGCGCGGCCATGCGGTGCACGCCGCCGATGAACGCCCCCTCGCCGCCCCCGATCATGCCCAGCGACAGACGCATCTCAGCGGTCGAGGCCCAGAAGTCGGCGATTGGCCGCCGCGTCCACGTCGGTGGCCAGGAAGTCGTCGAAGCTCCTGCCCGTCACCTGGATGATGTGGTCGCGGATGAAGGGCGCGCCTTCCCGGGCGCCGTCGGCGGCGTCCTTCAGCGCGCATTCCCATTCCAGCACCGCCCAGCCTGTATAGCCGTACTGGGCGAACTTCGAGAAGATGGCCTTGAAGTCGATCTGCCCGTCGCCCGGCGACCGGAACCGCCCGGCCCGCTCCTTCCAGGGCGCATAGCCGCTGTAGACCCCCTGCCGCCCGGTCGGCCGGAACTCGGCGTCCTTGACGTGGAACATCCGGATTCGCTCGTGGTAGAGGTCGATGTAGTCGAGATAGTCGAGCTGCTGCAGCAGGAAGTGGCTCGGATCGTAGAGCAGACAGGCGCGGGGATGATGGTCCACGCGGTCCCAGAACATCTCCACGGTCGTCCCGTCGAACAGGTCCTCGCTCGGATGGATCTCGTAGCAGAGGTCGACCCCCGCCTCGTCGAAGGCGTCGAGGATCGGCCGCCAGCGCCGGGCCAGCTCGTCGAACGCCTCCTCGACCAGCCCGGCCGGCCGCTGCGGATAGGGATAGAGATAGGGCCAGGCCAGGGAGCCCGAGAAGGTGGCGTGGGCGTCCAGCCCCAGGCGCCGCGACGCCTTCGCGCCCAGCAAGACCTGCTCCACCGCCCAGGCCTGCCGCGCCGACGGATTGCCGCGCACCCTGGCCGGCGCCGCCCCGTCGAACATCTCGTCATAGGCCGGGTGCACCGCCACCATCTGACCCTGGGTGTGGGTCGACAGCTCCGACACCTCCAGCCCGGCCGCCGCCAGAACCCCCTTCACCTCATCGCAATAGGCGTCGCTTTCCGCCGCCAGTTTCAGGTCGAACAGCCGCCGGTCCCAGGTCGGGATCTGCACGCCCTTGTAGCCGAGACCGCCGGCCCAGCGCGCGATGGCCTCAAGGCTGTTGAACGGCGGCGCGTCGCCCGCGAACTGCGCCAGGAAAATGGCCGGCCCCTTCATGCGTCCTCCCTTGAGGGGCCGCCCGCGCCGGGCCGCCCATCCCCTGATCGTCCAAGACTAGCATGTGCAAGGCCCATGACGAGCGGGCGTCCGGTTGATCGGAAATCAGCCGAAAGCGCCGACATCCAACGCTGTCAGGTCAACCCGCCAGGGCGAAACGATGCCGCTTGAACAGGAACCCCATCAAATCCCTTCCCGCCAATGCCCTCACGGAGATTGGGGTGGCGGGCGCTCGCTTGCCGGCCCCTGGCCGACCGCCGGCGCTGTTGCGTGACAGGCGCGCCGCGGATGCCGCCTACCGACCGATCGCGGCGGTTCGGCGATGGCGGGAATCGAACTCCACCGACAGGCCGCCGTCGACGACGATGGACTGGCCGGTGACGAAACGGCTCTCGTCGGAGGCCAGCCAGAGGATGGCGTTGGCGATGTCTTCGGGCAGACCGGCCCTGGGCAGGGGCTGGGCGCCGGACATGGCCCTGGTCACGGCCCCCACGTCCATCGGCCGGTCCAGAAGCGGGGTCTCGTAGATGATCGGCGTCACCACCCCGCCGGGACAGACGGCGTTGACGCGGATCAGGTCGGCGGCGCCTTCCATGGCCGCGACCCGGGTCAGTTGCAGCACGCCGGCCTTGGAGGCTCCGTAGGCGCCCTGCCCCGGCATGCCCATCAGGGCCGAGATCGAGGCGGTGGTGACGATCGCGCCGCCGCCCCGCGCGCGCAGGTGGGGGAAGGCCAGCTTCATACCCAGCCAGGGTCCGCGCAGGTTCACGGCCAGGGTCCGCTCGAACACCGCCTCGGAGCAGGCCTCGACGCTGATCTCGCCGCCGCCGACGCCGGCGTTGTTGACCAGGATGTCGAGACCGCCGAACAACTCGACGGCCAGCGCGATCACCGCGCCCAGCGAAGCGGCGTCGGTGACGTCGGCGCCGACGAACCGCGCCGACGGTCCCAGCCGCCCGGCGATGGCGTGGCCGTCGTTGGGGCCGCCGGCCTCCCGCCGCTGGTGGTGCAGCCGCCCGGCGTCGCCATCGAGCGCGCCGGCGACGGCCCGGCCCTGGGCGGGATCAAGGTCGCAGAACACGACCCTGGCCCCTTCGGCCACGAAGCGTTCGACCGTGGCCAGGCCGATCCCCGACGCCCCGCCGGTAACCACCGCCACCTTGCCATCCAGTCGCGCCGCGCCGCCCATGATGTCGTCCCTTCGAATGTCGTGGTTACCCGGCGGTGACCGGCTCGCCACCCTCGAGGACGGGCATGAAGTCGATGGTCGCGGACCTGGGCCCCAGCACCTCGGTGGCCGAATGGCCGTAGTGATAGACCAGCGCCGAGCGACGGTCGTCCGAGACGTTGTCGTTCGACTTGTGCAGCAGGAAGCTGTGGAAGACGAGGACGTCGCCCGGCTCCATCAGCGCCGGAACGGCGCGCGCGTAGTCGTAATCGACAACCTCGACATAGCCGAAGTTCGAACCCGGCCGGGCGTCGGGAACGTGCGGAAGGATCGGCTCGAGATGAGAGCCGGGCGCCACGAAGAGACAGCCATTCTCCACCGTCGCCTTGCTGGTGGCCAGCCAGACCCCGACCTGCGGCATGCGGTCGAAGGCGTAGTAGAGCGAGTCCTGGTGCCATGGCTGACCCCAGACGCCCGGGTTCTTGAAGATGTACTGCGAGTTGAAGCAGGACACATCCGGGCCGAGGATGGCGTGCAGCGCCCTCAGGACCGTGGGATGTGAGGCGAAGCTCCGGAACGGCTCCTTGCGGTGCAGGTTGAAGAGCTTGGACATCCTTTGATCGGCCGCGGCCCCGCTACCGACGCGGGCGGCCTCCTCCACCGCGATCACGCCGCTGTCGCCGAAGTGGTGCCCGGCGAATGAATGGCCATCGTCCTCGGCCCGGGTGAACAGATCGATCGCCGCGGCCGACATGGCGTCGCAGACGTCCGGCGCCACCAGCCCCCGCAAGATGAAAAAGCCGTTCTCCGCCCACCCCCGCGCCAGCGCGTCCTCAAGCAGGGAAAGGTCGAACTGGCTGGCGGACGGCGCGGTCACGCGCCCAACCTGCTGGTTCATGAAGTCAGCCGCCGCCTGGTTGCCGACGTCCGCGTTCGGGGTTTCGATCACCTGGCTGTCCATTGTGTCCTCCCGCCATCGCGCGATTTCGCTAAAGGCTCGATTATCCTAGTGTCATAGAATAATCAATCATGCTAGCGACTAATTCCAGACGACGCCGTCGCCTGGACGGAGACAAGGGAGCGGACGACCATGGACATGATGACCGGCGGGGCGCTGCTCGCCCGTACGCTGCGGGCGGCCGGCGTGACGGAGGTCTTCTCCCTGCATGGCGGCCACCTGGACGCCTTCCTGATCGCCTGCGCCGATCACGGAATCCGCCTCACCGATACGCGGCACGAGGCCTCGGCGGGCCATGCCGCCGAGGCCTACGCTCGCGCCACGGGCCGCATCGGCGTCGCCGTGGTGACGGCTGGACCCGGTTTCACCAACGCCTACACGGCCATGGCCAACGCCTATCTCGACCGCATGCCGGTGTTGTTCATCATCGGCGCGCCCTCGACCCGCGAGGCTGACCTCAACACCCTGCAGGGCGGCATCGACCAGATCGCCGCCGCCTCCCACGTGCCCAAGTGGGCCTACCGCATCGGCAATGGCGCCCGGCTGCCGGAGGTGGTCGAACAGGCCATCCGGCGCGCCACCACCGGCGTCCCCGGCCCCGTCGTTCTCGAGATTCCCATCGAGGTGATGTTCACCCCGATCAAGGTCCCCGACCGGATAGACGGGCTGAGCAATTTCGGCCTGGACGCCGGCCCCGCGCCAACGACGGCCCAGATCCGCGCCGTCCTCGATCTGCTGCGGTCATCGGTGCGGCCGGTGGTCATCGCCGGCGGTGGCGCCGCCCTGTCCGACGACGGCGCGGCGCTGGCCGCTTTCGCCGAGGCCACGCACACGCCGGTGGTCACGGCCATGAAGGCCGAGGGCATGATGGGCCAGGACCACCCGCTCTATGGAGGCGGCGCGGTCAGCGTGCCGATCGCCGCCGCCATGGGCGCGGCGGCCGATCTGGTCATCCTGCTGGGCACGCGGATTGGACTGTTCACCGGCGGCCGCTACGGGATCATCCCGGCCGGCGCGAAGGTCATCCAGATCGACATCGATGGCGCCGAGCCCGGCCGCGGCGGCCCCATCGACCTGCCGCTGATGGCGGACTGCCGCCAGACCCTGCTGGCGTTGACCGCCGCCGCCCGGGACCAGGTCTGGCCATCGCGCGATACCTGGGCTGGTCAGCTGCGCACCGCCAGGACCGCGCCAAACCGGCGCTGGGCCGACGCGCCGGTCTATGGCGAGGAGGGCCTGCTGCATCCCTTCCACGCCTCCAGGGCGCTGGCCGAGGCGATGCCGGACGACGCGGTGATGATCTGCGACGGCGGCGAGTCCTCGGTCTGGATTCGCGATCACATCCGGCCGCGCGGACGCGGGGCGTTCATGATCACCGGATACCTGGGCACGCTGGGCGTCGGCCAGGGCTTCGCCATCGGCGCGGCGCGAGCCTTTCCCGATCGTCCGGTCGTGCTGTTCGCCGGCGACGGCGGGGTCGGCTTCCATATCCAGGAGTTCGACACCATGGTCCGCCACGGCCTGCGGGTGGTGACGGTGGTGCTCAACAACGCCTGCTGGGGCATGTCGCGGAACGGCCAGGACCTGATCTACGGCAAGAACCGTCGGGCCATCGTCACCCTCGCCGACAGCGCCTACGAGAAGGTCGCCGAGGCGTTCGGGGGCCATGGGGTCCGCGTCATCCGGCTGGAGGAGATCGCGCCCGCCGTCCAGGCGGCCTTGGCGAGCGGCCGTCCCGCCTGCATCAACGTCCGCATCGACGGCGCCATCATCAACCCGGTGACGATGTCGATGATCGGCCTGCCCGCGCCCAGGGATCCCGCCAGGCCCGCCGAGACGGACAAGGTCGTGATGCCGTACTACGAGAACGTCGACTAAGGCATGCCGACGGCGGCGAGGTCTCTCCTGGAGCGCCTCGCCGGGGACGGCGGCGAGCCGATGGAGGGGTGGCGTTGCTTCAGTTCGGCTGATGCTTCGGCGGCCTGGGCAGGACCGACATCGCCATCTCGGTGGCCGTCTTCACGGCCGCCCGGGTTTCTGTCTCCAGGTCAAGGCTGCCAGCGTTCGCCGTCCAGCGCCGGTGCGATATCCACGAGCTCGAGACCATCAGGTTGGCGACGAGCTCGGGGCGGTAATCGGTCGCCAGATCAAGGCCGTAGTCGTGCGCGATGTAGTCGGCCAGCAAGACGACCTGCCGCTGTTCGTACTGCACCCAGGCGAAGGTCAGTTCCGGGTCCCGGCGCATTTCGTGCCAGAGCGACAGGGCCGGATCGCTGGCGTGCTCGATCCGCCGGGCGGTGCCCAGAACCAGCGACTGGAAGAACTCGAAGAACGGGACCCTGCCCTTGGAGTCGGCGACCATCTGCTCAAGCAGGGCGACCGAGGAGTCATTGAGGCTGACCGCCAGGTCCCGCTTGGTCTTGAAGTGGGTGAACAGGGTCGTGACATGGACGTCGGCCGCGTCGGCGATGGCGTTCATGGTCGCGGCGCCGTAGCCGACCTTGCGGAACAGCTTGAGCGCCGACTTCATGATCCGGGCGCGGGTCTGCTGCCGCCGCTGGGTCCGTCGGGGGAACTTCTCGAGCCGGGCGTCTTCGTCGGTCATGGGCGCCATGGTCATGGTTCATCCTGACGCCGGGGCGTCCTTCGATTCGCAGCCTAGCCTATCATCCCGTCACGGAACGGAGTTCATTCCGCGCGCCGTCGCCAGACCCGAACAGGAAGGCTGGTCGATGGCGACCTTGTCGGTCGTCGTGCGCCGCAAATGCGCGGCCAGGCCGGGGTCTCGGTCATCCGCGCCCCGGCCGGCTAGTAGCCGGCGACCTTGCCGTTGGGTTGGCCATCGACGATCTGGTCGAGGTATTCGCTGAGACCATAACCGACGAGATCGCCGCAGCGGTAGCGGGTCATGCCCTCCGTGATCCGGGTCTGGAGCTCGGTCCCTTCAGCGGTCATGCGCCTGTTGCGCAGGGGGATCAGCGACATGACCTCGCCAGTGACCTCGTAGATCTGTCCGCTCTCGGTCTTCACCCGCGAGCGCAGGGCGGTCTGGTAGCCGTCGGCGTCCCAGTCGCTCTCGATCTCGCACTCGGTGATCAGGTCGTAGCGGCCGTCCTTGAAGACCATGCCGCCCTGGCGCACGCCGCCCTGCCCGTCGCCGATGGTCGAGAGCATCATCCCGAAGTCGCGGCCGAAGTTCATCGGGCACCAGCGGTACCATTCGATGGCCTGCCAGTGGCGCGGCCCCCAGGACTTGTCGCGCAGGCCAAAGCCATCGATCTCGAAGCGCTCGTCGCCGACCGTGAAATGACCCCTGGCCGCGCAGTGCTGCTCGTAGTGCGCCTTGCCGAAGGACTTCTCCGGATCGACCTCGAGGGCCGAGCCATCCACGCGAACGGTCTCGCCGCCGAACATCGGGGAGACGCCCTCGTAGTCCAGCTCGACCGTGCAGGGCAGCTTGGGATTTGTGCGGAAAGCGGTCTTCGGGTCGGCCATGTCGGCCGGCCGGCTCAGCACCAGAACCTCGCCCTGGAAGCGCACCTTGAGCCGCTTGAACGGCTCGACCACCTCGATGCTCAGTCCGCCGGCGTCCATCCGCGCGTTGCCCGCGATGGTCGGACGACCGAAGATGAACCCGATCCGCCCGTCGGGCAGGTAGAGGCAGACGCTGATCTCGGCATACCGCTCGTTGGGCCGATTGCCGATCCGGAACCAGCCGCCCGCCATGCGCACCGGATCGAACACGTTGAGGTACATGCTTTCGTTGTAGTTCTTCGCCGTCCCGGGGTCGTGCGGGTACTCGTCGGCGGGATCGAGGCGGACCGTCAGTCCGGCTGGAAGCTTGCTCATGGAACGACTCCGGAGTGGGCCGGCCTGTAACGGCCGCGGGAATCCGTCAGGGGTGGAAGGTGACGCCGGTCAGGGTCTCGCTGATACGCCACGGGGCATCGGCGCGCGGGATCGACGGACCAGAGCGCCAGGCCCGTCGACGATCGCGCGAAGATAGCCAACGGTAGCGTGATGTGGCGGTCTCGCGATAGGAGCCATCGCCGGGAAAAGGGAGTCACACGATCCCCCGGAAGGCGGACGGCGATGGTGGCGGTCATCATCGCCGTCCTGGCTCCCCTCAGTTGAAGCGGTACTGCAGCTGGAGCCCGACCGTCCGCGGCGGCGTGATGCCGTAGACCACTCCATGGGTGTCGGCGGCGGCGGGCGGCGAGGCCAGGCCGCGGCCGTAGGCGGTGTCGTAGCCCTGCTCGTCGAAGACGTTGCGGACGAAGGCGATGACCCGGTAGCGGTCGTCGGCATCGGTCCAGACGGCGCGCAGATCGACGCGATCGTACGCCGGCGCCAGGGTGTATTGGCGATTGAAGACGCCCTGGTAGGTGTCGTCCCGCCAGATGTAGCTGCCCGAGAGAGTCAGCGTGCCGGCGGTGAAGTCGATGTCGTAGCTGGCGTTGAAGGCGACCTTGTGCTCGGGCGTCTGGGGCAGTTGCTGGCCCTCGAGGCTCTGCGGCTGTTGCCCGCCGACCAGCGGTCCGACCGGATTGGCGCCGGGTTCGTTGGCGTTGGTGTCCACGCCGTCGATGAAGCAGCAGGCTTCGTTGATCTCCGACCGGGCGTAGCCGTAGTTGAGCGCCAGCCGCAGGGGATCGATCGGCCGCCAGATCGCCTCGACCTCGGCGCCGTAGGAGGTTGACTCCTCGAGGTTGAAGAACTGGGTCAGGGCGATGCCGGCGGACGTCGTCACCGTCAGGGGGATCTGCAGGCCGTCGTACCTGTAGTGATACAGCGCCGCGTTCACCTGCAGGCGCGCGCCGAAGGTGCGCTTGTAGCCGAGCTCGATGGCGTCGATGTACTCCGGATCCGTCTCCGGCAGTGGCGTGATGCCGCCGGCGTTGAAGCCGCCCGCCTTGTAGCCGCGGCTGTACTTGACGAAGGCGAGCGTGTCGTCGTCGGGCGTCCATTCGAGGCCGACCGCGCCGGTCGTCGCGTTCCATTCGCCCGAAAGACCTCGCCGGGCCACGCCCGTCGACGGGTCGGTGGTCACCGGCGAAGAAACGCCCGGGGCGGGTGTCAGCGAGACCGAAGAGGCGGTTACGTCCAGGGCGGGCGTCGAGGTGCCGTACTGGTCAGGCGTGAAGCCGCCGCAGCCGAAACAGACGACCCGCAGGGCCTCGAAACCCTCCTTCTCGTCACGGGTGTAGCGCAGGCCAGCCGTGACCTTGAGGGTTTCGGCGAAACGCCAGTCGATCTGGCCGAACACCGCCGCTGATCGCGTCTCGAGGTTCGAGCCGGCGAACACGAAGTCGCCGCTGGGATTGGCCGGCCCGTTGACGGGGGTGCGCAACTGGACGAGATCCGGGGCACGGAAGTGGGATTGCTGCTCCAGATCCTCGGCGTAGTAGTAGACGCCGGCGATCCATTGTAGCGCCCCATCGCCGTTGGAGCTGAAGTTCAGTTCGCTGCTGCCGAAGGATTTATCCTCGACATAGCCGAACGTCTGCGAGGGCGAGATCGTCGTCGCCGTACAGCCGGGGATGAACCAGGCGCAGATCGAGAAGCCGGGCGCCAGCGGGACCGTGTAGGTCTCCATGCTGGTGTCATCGAGGTCGCTGACGCTGTCGTAGACGTAGCTCTGCAGCCCGCCGATGTAGCGCACGTCGAGGCCTGGCAGACTCCAGGTGACGTCGACGGCGAGGCCGACGTCGTCGCTCAACTTCTGACGGCTCGGGGTGTTGGTGTTGAAGCGGCCGATGTCCGTCAGGGCCGGATTGGTCGCCGGCCCGTTCGCCGCGTAGCCCGTCGTGGTGTAGCCGAAGCCGGACCCCGGGATGATGGCGTTGGTGGGATAGAGCGCGAGGTCGTAGTCACCGACGTAGTTGGTCGTCCGGTTCCTGCCGTCCAGGGATCCGGTGAAGATCTTGGCCCAGGCCTGGATATCCTCGCCGATGTCGGCCTCAAGCTGCAACTCGACGTACGTACGCTCGCCGACTCCGCCCTCGTCGGGTCCGCCGGAGACGTTCTCGTAGTAGCCGCCGTCCTGATTGTAGCGGGCGGCGGCGAGCCGGGCGCGAAGGCCCTCGGTCAGCGGCCCCGAGACCGCGCCCTCGATACTGAAGACCCCGTAGTCGGCGACAGTGGCGCGGAGCTCGCCGGAGACGCTGTCGGTGGGACGCTTGGAGATGGCGTTGATCGCGCCGCCGATGGAGTTGCGGCCATAGAGCGTGCCCTGCGGCCCACGCAGGATCTCGACCCGCTCGACGAAGAAGTCGGAGGCGCCCACCGATCGCGTCGAGGCGTCGTAGACCCCGTCGGTGTAGGTCGCCACGCCCGGGTCGCTGCCGTTGGTGTTGGTCTGGCGGCCGACGCCGCGCACGAACACGCGATCCTCCGAGCCGGAGAAGCTCAGTCCCGGCGTGAAGTTCGCCAGGTCCTGGATCGTGGCGATGCCGACGATCTGGCGCGTCTCGGCCGTATAGGCGGAAATCGCGACCGGCACGTCCTGCAGGCTTTCGGTCCGCTTCTCGGCCGTGACGATGACCTCATCGACCGTGGTCACGGCGTCTCGTGTCTGCGCCTGGGCCCCGCCGGCGAGCGCCAGAAGCCCCGCGGACATCATCAGTATGCACTTGGCACGCATGGTTGGTCCCTCCCTGCCGGTCATTGCGCCGGTCTGATTTGGTCGCCTCGCCGCGCCTTCAAGTGGCGCGAGGGGCCATTGACCATAGGACTGGATATAATTCTATGTCACTAGAAAAATCATTGTGACACGGTATTCCATGCCGCGTATGGGTGGCGGG